>JAEIGA010012326.1_pt1 | contig 12969 bp, 9 predicted proteins | sample 9270691 | NCBI WGS metagenome assembly JAEIGA01 (sample SAMN17057246, study PRJNA624740) | gut metagenome | biome: biome; isolation source: fecal sample | host: Bos grunniens | place: China: Xizang | collected 2019 | reverse complement strand
GGATACATTCTGCTTCAATCAGATCGTCCCCCAGTATTTCAGCCGTGTCAGCGACAGCGGTGTTTATTCAGCCGGTTCCGGATGCGGTAATGACACTGCTTCGGAGCGGAGCATGGTCAGTAAATACATTGCAGACAGTGTCAAATACTGGGCAGATGAATATCATATCGACGGCTTCCGGTTCGACCTGGTGGGCCTGATTGATACCGATACCATCAATGCCGTTATCGAAGAAGTCCATAAGACCCATCCCAATGTGATTTTCTACGGGGAAGGCTGGACCATGACCACCGCGGTCACCAAACCCGGCTATACCATGACCACCCAGGCCAATTCCCGGGAAGTGCCGGAATTCGCCTTCTTCTCCGATACCCTCCGGGATTGCCTCCGGGGCAGTGTGTTCAACAATGATGAGCGTGGCTATGTGGCAGGCATCGGCGGTCATACCGGTACCATTGCTGCCTGTTTCCGTGGTATGCCTACCTGGTGCAAGCAGCCCACACAGACCATCAACTATGCTTCCTGCCATGACAACATGTCCCTGTTCGACCGGCTGACTCAGTCCACGCCCGACAGCACTGTGGAAGAACGGATCCGGATGAACAATCTGGCAGCAGCCATCTGTATGACTTCCCAGGGCGTTCCCTTCCTGCAGGCCGGTGAGGAAATGCTCCGGTCCAAACCGCTGCCCGACGGTTCCTTTGACCACAACAGCTACTGCAGTCCCGACAGCGTCAACAGTCTGAAGTGGAACGATCTGAATGAAGAAGCCTATCAGAACGTATACCGTTACTACCAGGGCCTGATTGCTTTCCGCAAAGCCCACCCTGCCCTGAGAATGACTTCTGCGGAGGACGTTGCCAATCACATTGAGAATCTGACCGGACTGGACTTCAATGTGACCGGTTTCCATATTCTTCCCGGTGCCAACGGGGAGGAGAAGGAATTCGTGATGATTTTCAACCCCCGCTCCGAAGCCACCACGGTGACACTGCCGGAAGGCAAGTGGGATATTTTCGTGGATGGAGCGCAGGCCGGACTGAACATTCTGGGCAGTGCGGAGCAGGAAGTCTCCGTGGCCCCCATCAGCGCCATGGTGCTGGTGAAACAGACGCCCGGACGCATGCCTGCGGGAATGCTGATTGCTGCAGGTGCTGCGCTGGCAGCAGCGCTGGGCGCAGTCTTTACTCTGCTGAAACGCCGCAAAGCATAAATGGAATAGTCATGTCTGCTCCCGGATATCTTTTTTAGGAAAGATATCCGGGTTTTTGCGCGAAAAACAGGGAAAAGTAAAATACAAATTGTGCAGAACGTAGAATGTGAAAAAACGGAGAATTTACGGTTGAATTGTTGCGGAAAATGTTATATCTTATTTTCAGAAAATATTGCAGAAAAATTTCAGCAATAAAACGACGGTATCATTCAGGCAGAGTATGGGTCTGCCTGCAGGTAATCTTATGAATGTTTCTGATGATCAGGAGTGGAGATTGCAGCTATGTACAGATTTCTGGAACGGAACACGCAATTACAAAATGATTCCCGGGATTGCACCTGTCCGATGGAGTTGTACCGGGATGCCAGGACCCGTCTGCTGTCAGCCCGGGGTGCGCTGAGAAATTTTCACAATGCCGACGCGTATTTCGGTATCCACCATCTGGATTATGGCTGGGTCTACCGGGAGTGGGCACCCGATGCCCGGCAGCTGTACCTTGCCGGTGAATTCAATGGCTGGAGATGGGAAGAAAACCCGATGCTGCATTTGGGCAACGGCTGCTGGATGCTGTTTCTGCCCGGCGACAAGTCCCTGTGGGAGGGCTGCAAAGTTCAGACCGTTGTGGAGACGGATACGGACCGGAAGGCATACGTTCCTCTGTTTGCGGAGAAAATTGTACCGCATCCCGATGCCGACTCCTGGTGTGCGGAAGTGGCGGACGACAGAAAGCCGTCTGCTCCGGAACAGGCAGACTGAAGCGGTAACGTTCAGCCGTCATTTGTACAGATATAAAATACCCCCGACATTTTGTCGGGGGTATTGGAATACATTGACAGATGGAATGACATGGGGTAACATTTACCTATACAGAGCAGCGCACTGCGCAGCGTCCGTTTTTGTTATGCCGGCAAAGCGGCATGTGTATCATTGTTGACGGGAGGATTCTTTATGTCACGGTTCATGGCGAGCGAAGAATTTAGCCAGGCCCTTCGTCTGGGTCAGAAAGAATATAAAGAAGCATCTGCAGCGGGAAAACGGCTGCATCCTCTGGTTCTGGATGAACTGCTTCAGGATAATCTGGCGGAATCCGTGGTGGATGTGGGTCTGGTGGAGATCCCGGCAGAGCGGATCATCGGCGTGAAGGCAGCGGGCCGGGTTACGGCGTTTTCTGCCAGTTTCCGTCCGCTGCTGGATCAGAAAACGGAGTTCGGTGCCAAATGGATCCGCCTGTGTGAAGCCCACCTGGGAGAAACCGGTATTACGGATCCCATCCAGTGCTATGAATATCTGGGCGATTTTTATGTCCAGGAGGGCAACAAGCGGGTCAGCGTGCTGCGGCATTTCGGAGCAGCACGGATTGCGGGCAATGTAAAGCGGATACTGCCGGAGAAAACAGAGGAACCCCGGATCCAGGCATACTATGAATTCCTGGAGTTCTTTAAAGGATCGAAACTGTATCAGCCCCAGTTCCGCCGTCCCGGTGATTACGGAAAATTCCTGAAATATGTGGGCAAAAAGATGGGGGATCCCTGGTCGGAAGAGGAGAGAAGAACCTTCCGGGCTTATTACCATTATTTCACGGATGCCTTTGCCGCAGTGGGAAAAACGTCGGATCTGCTTCCCGAGGAAGCGCTGCTGCTGTGGCTGGAACTGTATCCTTACCAGGATCTGGGCAGACTTTCCACACCGGAACTGAAGAAAAGTGTTGCGGCCCTGTGGGAAGACATGGTCACCAGCAATAAGGAAGAATCTGTGAAACTCCAGACAAAGGCGGAGGACAGCGGAAAGGGCAGCCTGGTCAGCCGTGTGATTTCTGCTCTGGATCAGCTGGATGTGGCCTTCGTCCATCAGATGCACCCCGGAAAGAGCGCCTGGGTTCTGGGCCATGAAAAAGGAAAAGAATATATTGAAAGCGTGTTCGGGGACAGGATCTGCGTCCGCAGCTATTATGACGGTTCCACACCGGAACAGGTGGAAGCGCTGATCGAGCAGGCTGTGGCAGACGGTGCACAGGTGGTATTTACCACTTCACCGCCTCTTCGCCGGGAGACTCTGAAGGCGGCTGTGAAATATCCCAAGGTCCGGTTCTTCAACTGCTCCGTGGATCAGCCCTACTCCAGTATCCGCAGCTATTACGGACGCATTTACGAAGCCAAATTCATTACCGGCGCCATTGCCGGTGCCATGGTGTGCAATGACCGCATCGGATACATTGCCTCTTATCCCATTTTCGGTGAGCCTGCTCCCATCAATGCCTTTGCGCTGGGCGCCCAGATGACCAATCCCCGTGCACAGATCGAACTGAAATGGTCCTGCGTGAAGGGCACACATCAGGCAGATTTCTTTGCAGACGGCATCCGGGTCATTTCCAACCAGGATGCTCCCACAGAGTCGAAAATGTTCCTGGACTTCTGCAATTACGGCACCTATCTGATGGATGACCGGGCCGGACTGATTCCCCTGGGAACACCGGTCTGGGGCTGGGGTCAGTTCTATGAGTATGCCATTAAGTCGATCCTTTCCGGAGGCATGCAGAAAGAGAAGGGAACCGGTACGGCGCTGAACTACTGGTTCGGCCTGGACAGCGGTGTCATCGGACTGAATCTTTCTGACAGACTGCCCCAGGGTGTCCGTCAGATGGCGAATATGCTGTATGCGGCAGTAAAGCGGGGATACATCGATCCCTTCGGCAGAAAGATCACGGCCCAGGACGGCAGTGTGAAAAACGACGGCACGGCTTCTTTTTCCTCGGAGCAGATCCTCCGGATGGACTGGCTGTGCGACAATGTCATCGGCACCATTCCCTCCTTTGAGGAAGTTCTGCCGGCTTCCCGTAAGATGGTCCGGGAACTGGGCATTTACCGGGACAAGATTGCTGCAGAAACGGAAATCAAGTCCGGCGAAAAATTTGAACGCCTTCCCTGACGGATCCACTTGTTCAGGCGGGTGCCGGATATGCATAAAAACAGACACCACAGAAAGAATTCTGTGGTGTCTTGCTTTATTCGCCGTAAAATTTCCGGGCGTAGGCCAGGGTTTGCTTCAGGGCGCTTTCCTTGGGAATGCCCGCCCGACGGAGCTTGTGGGCGTGTTCCAGAATCTCGGTGAATTCCACACCGGGGGTAAGGCCTGCTTCGATCAGATCTCTGCCCATCACATAGGGCTGGGACATCAGTTCCCGGAAAACCTCGAGACGCTCGTACAGGAATGCCTCATGGTTGGTGGCGGGGACCTGGGTGATGCGGCCCCGGTCATCTGCCAGCGCGATGCAGATCAGACCTTCGGGATCCACAGCCAGATCGTACATCCGGGTGGTGACTTTTTTGGCAGACCGGGCAGAAGCAACGGTGTTGGGCTTCATGTGATATTCCACCATGTTCAGCACATATTCGATGAGCTTTGTCTCCCAGGTGATGCGCCGCAGGAAGGTTTCCGCCAGGGGAATACCTGCGAGCTCATGCTGATAGGCATGGAGCACGCCGTCTTTTTCTTCGGTGCAGACGGCTTTGCCGAAGTCGTGGGTCAGAGCGGACAGCATGAACCAGTAGGGTTCGGCAGCCCGGTCACGGAGTTTGGCAGCTTCGTCCAGCACCATCATGGTGTGGATCCAGACGTCGCCCTCGGAATGGAATTTGGGGTTCTGCTCTACGCCGATCAGCGCTTTCACTTCCGGGAACCAGTAATCCAGCTGATCCATTTCCCGCAGCACTTCGAAGAAAATGGAAGGTTTTTCTGCTTTCAGCAGGGCTTTTTTCAGTTCGCCTTCGATGCGTTCTCTGGGAAGATGCTGCAGCTGCATCCGGCTGCAGAGGGAAACGGTTTCTTCGGCCACCCGGAAACCGAACCGGGCAGCAAACTGGGCAGCCCGCAGAACCCGCAGAGGATCTTCTGCGAAGGACTTGTCGTTGACATGCCGCAGAATGCCTGCTTTCAGATCTTCCGCACCGCCGAAGTGGTCCACGATCTCATCGGTGAGAACGTCCTGCATCAGTGCGTTGAAGGTGAAATCCCTGCGGCGGGCAGCTGCCTCGGTGCCGATAAAGGGATCCACGAAAATATCGAAATCCTTATGGCCCTGACCCCGGGCTTCTTCTTTTCTGGGCATGGCAATGTCCAGAGAATAGCCCTTCAGACCGAAAATGCCGAAGCTTTCGCCGATGACCATCCGTTCGCCCAGAGAATCCAGGATTTCTTCCAGGCAGCCGGGGGTAATGCCGTGAACCTCAATGTCCACGTCCTTGTTTTCCTTGTGAATCAGAGCATCCCGGACAAAGCCGCCCACATAGAAGGTTCGGCCGCCTTTTTCTGCTACCAGCCGGGCAACTTCCCGGGCCATTTTCTGATCTTCCAGATGACTCATGTTCTCACTTCCTTTTCTCGTGTTTTCTGCCTTTCATATTACGGATCATTCCGGAATAAGTCAAGCACTGCGGAAAGAATATCATATCTGCGCCCAAACCGTGTCACCTGGCCGGGGACATTTTCGAAGGAGAGAAGGTGGATCTTTTGGCCCGGTTCTTGTGGGACACAGAAATATGTGGTATACTGAAAACAGATATCGGCAGAAAGCGCAGGTTGAGAAAAATGGCATTACATATTATAAAAGACGCTGCCTTCCTGAAGGAACTTCCGGACCGTTATGGGGAATACGCAACGGTGCAAAGTCTCCAGAGAGAAGGCCTGAAGAGATTTTTCGGACCCAGGGCCGGAACAGTTTGGGTGGCCCTTCCCAAAGGACCGGCATATCCGGTGCTCCAGGTTGTTGTCCCGGAATGGAAAGGCGGCCAGGGTAAAGAATGGGAAATGCTGCAGCGGTGCTATCGGAATGTACTGCAGCTGGCGGCGGAACGTCGCTGCAAGGCGATTGCCATACCGTTGCTGGCAGCCCGGAATCCGGATTTTCCTGCCAGTATTGACTATAAAATTGCGGTGGATACCATCCGGGACTACCTGAAGGAGCAGCAGCTGGATGTGTTCCTGATGGTGTTCCGGCAGAATGCCGTTCCTGCACAGCGCATGCGCATGGAGGTGGAACGTCTCCTGTCTCAGCGGGATTCCGAAGAGCAGCCTCACCGGAGTGCCCGTCCCTTTGCGGGAGGGGAAGACCGGTTCGACACCGTTGACCTTAATTTCCCTGTTCCCTTTGATGCCTGCGAAGAGAAGCATGCTTCCGTTTCGGAGGATTTCCTGGAGGCTGCGATTCTGGAGTGGGAGCTTGCCCAGGAAAGCGGTTCCGCAGGCTGGGCTCCTGCACAGAAGGCAACCTTCCCGACAGAGATATCCCGGGAAGAGGAATGGGAAGACGATGTGGATTCCTGCTGCTTCGAATACGACGACGAGGACGAAGACATTCCTACCCGCAAAGCCCCTGCGCCTGCACCGAAAAAAGCAGTATCCCGAATGGCGGCTCCCCGGAAGGCAAGTGCATCCGACCGGAGCACCGGCAGTCTCCCGAAAATTCCTCCCATAGAGCTGGATGCGGGATTCTCGGAAACGCTGCTGAAGCTGATTGACCGGAGCGGAAAGAAAGACTCGGAAATTTACAACAAAGCCAACGTTTCCCGGCAGCATTTTTCCAAAATCCGCAACAATCCCGACTATAAGCCCACCAAACCCACAGCCATTGCCTTTGCCATCGCTCTGGAACTGGATATGGAGGAAACGGAAGACCTGATTGGTCGTGCAGGCTACAGGCTTACCCGCAGCAGTAAGTTTGATGTGATCATCATGTACTTCATCCAGAGCCGCAACTACAATATGTTTGACATCAATGAGACCCTCTATGAATTTGACCAGAGTCTGCTGGGCGCCTGAAATGTCAACAGCCGGTTGACCGTTTCCGGAACGTTGTGTGCTATTATGTGGTTGTAATCAAAAATAAGAAAGGCGGTTCAACCAACACAGCCTTCCGGAAAGGAAAGAACATGTACTATTATATTGCTGACACACATTTCGGACATGAGAATATCCTGAAGATGTGTGGACGCCCCTTCGACAGCATTGATGCCATGAACGAGGCGCTGATCACAGCTTGGAACCAGCGGGTCACCGGAAATGATACTGTTTTCATTCTGGGCGATTTGTTTTACCGCTGTGCCGACCCGGAGCCGATTCTGCAGCGGCTGAAGGGCAGGAAGCGGCTGATCATCGGCAATCATGACAGCTCCTGGATGGACAGGGTGGATTTGTCCAGATATTTTGTCAGCGTGGACAGCCTGCTGGAAATTACCGACGGTGTCCGGGGAATCACCCTGTGCCACTATCCTCTGCTGACCTGGAAGCACAAGCTGCGAACCTACATGGTCCACGGCCATATCCACTGTGATACCACCTCAGATTTCTTTCCCCTTCTGGCAGCCCGGGAGCGGGTGCTGAATGCCGGTGTGGATATCAACGGATTCTGCCCGGTGACCTTTGAAGAAATGCAGGAAAACAACCGGATCTTTAAGGAACAATTTTTGCGGGAACAGCAAATGTAACCTGTCAGTTGACCGGAAAGAATCAAAAACCTCCTATAATACCCTCGTAAGGTGACTTACAGAGTGTATTGCAGGAGGTTTTTTGTTTGCCCGGATGGAGGAAACAGACAGTACGGAATTCTGAAGCCGTTTAAAAAAGCTTCTCCGAAAGCTGTGGTATCCTGAAAGAGGAAATCGGAAGCGAAGAAAAGCGAATAGAGGCAGTTCGGAATGTGCATTGCTGCACGGCGGGTGAGAAGGAAAGAAGCCCGGTGCGGATCACAGAACGGAAAACCTCTTAAAAAAGCTTCTCCGAAAGTTGTAGTATCCTGAAAGAGGAAAGCGGAAGTGAAGAAAAGCAGATAGAGGCGGTTCGGAATGTGCATTGCTGCACGGCGGGTGAAAAGGAAAGAAGCCCGGTGCGGATCACGGAACGGAAACCCTCTTAAAAAAGTTTCTTTGAAAGCTGTAGTATCCTGTAAGAGAAAATAAAACATGCGGGTGTGGCGGAAGGGAAGACGCAACGGTTCGAGAAGCCGTAAGCTGCAGGTTCGAATCCTGTTGCCCGTACCAAATGGGAGTGTAACTCAACAGGCAGAGTCCCGGCTCTTAACCGGTGTCACGCGGGTTCAATTCCTGCCATTCCCACCAATGGAATACACAAAAAGAAAGGCTGAGGAACATGCGTAAAAAGTGTACCAACAGTTCCTGCCGCCGGACGTTTACCGTGGAAGCGGTAAACAAAGTGAGCTGTCCCTACTGCGGACGGGTATACCCGAGAATTACCCCTGCTCCTGCTGCAAGCAGCGTTCAGACCAATTGGTCTGTGGTGCTGTTCGGCACTGCACAGCGGAAAATCCCTACCATTAAGGTGATCCGGATGCTGACCGGTCTGGGCCTGAAAGAAGCCAAGGCGATGGTGGACAATGTGCCTTCCGTCGTCAGAACCGGACTCAGCTGCACGGAAGCCTTCCGGATGGAGCGGGAGCTGGAGGAAACGGGTGCATCCGCAGCGGCGAAACGGCTCACAAACCGGGAGATGCGGTATTTTTATACTGCATGAGCGGCAGGAAAAACTCCCGGTATCCCTTTGAACCTTGAAAATTCCATATCTGAATCATGCGTATGACCAACTCGATGAACAAAGCGCGCCAGCGCTTCGAGGCGCGGGGTAGTTTCAGCTTGATCCTGCAGGGATACCTGCGGAGGAGATCTGCTTCCTGACAGAAATGTCCGGAGGGAAGACGGAAACCGTCAACAAAAACCCGTGTCGCAGAGTTGCCCGCATCAAAACGTACGGACCTTCTGGGCGCAACAATAGACGACCCTGCTGCGGTAAGCCGCCGCAGGGGAAGAACCCCGGGAAGCATCGGCCTGGCAGCCGGTGGGAAACGGGGAATGCCAACCAATGCGCTTAGCCGTGAACCGGAGAAATCCGGGTATAACAGAAGTGGTCGGTAAAAGTAGCCAAAGGCTTTTCATTCGATTTACTGAATGGATGGTGAATTTGCAGGTAATCAATCCTGTACGGGTATAGGGGAAACCCAGGGTAAGTAGTTTGCAGCCGACGGGCTGCAGGCTCAGGCTTGTCTTCCCGTTGACGGAATATTGGTGAAGGGTAATGTATGTACGGCGAAGGTCGGGTCATATGTGTGGTTCAGATATGGAAACAAGTCAAGCAAATATACGGATGTGCATGGAATGGCAGACATGCTGCGCTCAGAACGCAGTGGAAATTTTTCCGTGTGGGTTCGAGTCCCACCATCCGTACCATATGGAAGCGTAGCGCAATGGATAGTGCAGCAGATTTCTACTCTGCGGGTTGTGGGTTCGAATCCTACCGCTTTCACCAAGGGAGAGGATTCAAATCCTACCGCCTTCTCCAAGGAGGAACATTCAGAATTCTCTTTTTCCACAAAACTATGGAGCGTGAACCCGGAAGGCCCGGGGGCCGCCCGCTAAGCGGATCGTACCGGAAACGGTATCAGATTCGAGTTCTGCGCGCTCCGCCAAATATGAGAGTGTAGCTCAAATGGTTGAGCTTCCGGCTTTTAACCGGAAGGCTGTGGGTTCGAATCCCGCCACTTTCACCAAAAGGGGAGGGTTCGAACCTATGGGATGCAGATATCCGGTGGATACCTGCGGTCACCAGTTCAAAAACTGGTGACAACTACAGCGCAGTCGAATCCCGCCACTTTCACCAACAGAAAAGTAAATAATGTCCCCCGGCAGTTGACCCCGGGGAACAGGAAATCCTGTATGATCAGGTCAGCAAACAAAGATATGCGGATGTGCTGGAAAGGTAGACAGACCGTGCTCAGAACACGGTGGAAAAATCTGTGTGGGTTCGATCCCCACCATCCGTACCAGAAAGCTGCAGCGGAGATGTTGGTTACATCGACTCTTAATCGCCTATGGTGCAGGTTCGAATCCTGCCGGTCCTCTTCGGAGAACCGTGGCGCAAATGGAAGACGCAGGAAAAAATAACCAATATCGTGATTCGCAGCTTTTCCCAGACGCAGGAAAAGAAAATGTCCCCTGGCAGTTGACCGCGGGCAGGGGACACTCCTGTAAAATAAGGTCAGACAACAGAAATATACGTGTGTACGCAATCGGAAGACGAGCCGGTTTCAGAGACCGGCATACTGCGGGTTCGATTCCCGCCGCACGTACCATATGGGAGTGTAGCTCAACGGACAAGAGCTTCCGACTCTTAATCGGAAGGTTACAGGTTCGAATCCTGTCACTCCCACCAGAAAGCTGCAGCGGAGACGTTGGTTACATCGAATGATTTTAGGTTTCATTTTTCGTGCAGGTTCGAATCCTGCCGGAATCTTCGGATTCCGTGGTGCAATGGTCAGACACAACGTAACTACCAATGTCGTTATTCGCAGCTTTTCCCAAAGGCATTTCATAGCGGACCGGACAATTCCATCATACCTCTTTATTATTAAAATGGGCGCAGTAGTTCTGCGTTGTACGCTGATGGTGAAGGCGTACTGTCAATTATTGTTCGGAAAATTCATGAAATGCCGTCAGGAAAGGGCTGCGTTCTGAAGCTGAGAACGCAGTCCTTATTTTTACTTATTCAGTATTTTTTACTTATTCAGAAAGGAGGCTTATCTTATGAGCCGAATGACGCGGGAAACTACCGCACAGAGAAAGGAACAGATTATGAAGGAAAAGCACCCTGTTGTCAACTATATGGGCGGTATTTCCTATGAATGGAACCCTGTTGACACCCTTAAGATGATCACCGCATCTTCCATTTTCGGTGAGCCCGCTTACTACCGCAACGGTGAATTTGAGGATGCCTCCGTTACCAGAGTGACTGACGGAACCTTCTCCGTGAACCCTCTTTTCCGGGCCTTTATGGTGCCTGCGATGGCGGAATACACCGGTATGAAGACCTCTGAAGTCATGGAACAGGCCATTGACCGCGCTCTTGACCATGATTTCGGTGCAGTCCTTGACTGGGCCGTAACCCTCCGCCGGGAGTATCATATGCGCCTCAATCCCCAGGTTATCATGGTTCGCGCTGCCATTCATCCCGGCCGTGCAGCCTACACCGAGGCCCATCCCGGTGAATTTGCCCGGATCAATGATATGGTCATGTCCCGTGCAGACGAGCCTGCCTCCCAGCTCACCTATTACCTCTTCCGCAAGGGCGGCAAGGCCGGCATTCCCGGTATCCTCAAGAGATCCTGGGCAGACCGCTTTGCCCGGATGAGCCGTTACGAACTCTACAAGTACCGCAACACCGGCATCGGCATGATCGATACCATCCGTATCTGCCATGCCAAGGGCGAGGATATTGATGAGCTCATGCGCACCGGTACTGTGCAGATGGCGGAAAACGAGAAGACCTGGGAAACCATGCGTGCCGGCGGCGCAAGCTGGCGGGAGATCCTCTCCACCATCCGCATGGGTCATATGGCACTTCTCCGGAACCTCCGGGGTATCTTCCGGGAAATCGATGACCGGGAATATGCCCGGCAGATTTTGGAGCAGCTCAAGGCCGGTGTCCCCGGCGGCAAGCAGTTCCCCTTCCGCTACAAGAGCGCCTATGATGCCGTAAAGGCAGATCCCGGCGTGAATCACCGGCAGATGATTCTCGATGCCCTCGAAGAGTGCATCGATATCGCCTGCGGCAACATGCCCAAGCTCCCCGGCCGCACCGTCTGCCTTTCCGACAACTCCGGCTCTGCCTGGGGTACCATCACCACCAGCTACGGCAGCGTGACCGTTGCGGAGATCGACAACCTCTCCTCTGTGATCACTGCCCGGAACTCCGATGAGGGTATGGTGGGTAAGTTTGGCGACAAGCTCAAGATGATCGATGTGTCCAAGCGCAACGGCGTACTCTCCCAGGCGGAAGCCATCAGCCGGAACCGCAGCAGCGATGTGGGCGGTGCCACCGAGAACGGCATCTGGATCTTCTTCCGGGATGCCATCGCAAAGGGTATTGTCTACGACAATATCTTCATCTACTCCGACCAGCAGGCAGGTCACGGCGGCCTCTACGGCACTGCAGAGGGCACCCGGCAGTACCGGGATGCGGGTTTTGCCTGTAAGGAAGGTTACTGGAATTCTTATGTGGACGTGGCCAAGCTCATTGATACCTATCGCCGGAAGGTAAACCCCAAGGTCAACGTCTTCACCGTTCAGACCGCAGGCTACGACAATGTTCTCATTCCCGAGAACGGTTACCGGACTTCCGTCCTCTACGGCTGGACCGGCAGCGAGCTCGTCTATGCCGATGCCATCAACCGCTTCTGGGACGAGATGGATGCCCGGCAGGCCTGATAAATGTCGCCTGACGGTTGACCAAACAAAAGAAAAATCCTCCTATAATGTGGGTGTAAATCAAAACCACTCACATTACAGGAGGAATTTTTTATGAAAAAGAATCTGACAGAAATCGTATTTATCCTGGACCGCAGCGGCTCCATGGCGGGTCTGGAAAAAGACACCATCGGCGGCTTTAATTCCATGATCGAAAAACAGCGCCGGCAGGAGGGGGAAGCCTATATCTCCACCGTGCTGTTTGACAATTATTCCGAGGTGATCCATGACCGGGTGCCTCTGGACAAGGTTCCCAAACTGACGGACAATGACTACTACGTCCGGGGCTGCACTGCCCTGCTGGATGCGGTAGGCAGCGCCGTGCATCACATCGGCAATGTCCACAAGTATGCCCGGGAGGAGGACCGGCCTGAGCGGACTCTGTTTGTCATCACCACCGACGGTATGGAAAATGCCAGCCGCCGGTACACCTACGAAAAGGTCCGGGCTATG
>JAEIGA010012325.1_pt1 | contig 12970 bp, 11 predicted proteins | sample 9270691 | NCBI WGS metagenome assembly JAEIGA01 (sample SAMN17057246, study PRJNA624740) | gut metagenome | biome: biome; isolation source: fecal sample | host: Bos grunniens | place: China: Xizang | collected 2019 | reverse complement strand
TCCGTAATATGTTCATCAGAACTACTGAGGCTGGCAATGTTATGCTTATCATCTGCTTCTACCATGAAGATGCAGAAGCGCGAACAGCTCTTCTCGATGCGGTGGCAGCAGAATTTCCACAGATCACATCACTCTATTATGTGATAAATGGAAAGGCAAATGATTCTATCGCAGATCAGGAATGCGTGCTCTACAAGGGTGAAGATGCCATATATGAATATATGGAAGGACTCAAGTTCAAGATCGGACCTAAGTCTTTCTATCAGACAAACACAAAGCAGGCATATAAGCTCTATAGTGTAACAAGAGAATTCGCAGCTTTGACCGGTTCTGAAGTCGTATATGACCTCTACACAGGTACAGGTACCATCGCTCAGTTCGTTTCACGACAGGCATCAAAGGTCATCGGTATAGAATACGTTCCAGAGGCTATTGAGGACGCAAAAATCAATGCGAACAATAACAATATCACCAATTGTGATTTCTATGCAGGTGATATGAAGGATATTCTGACCGATGCCTTTGTAGAGGAACATGGAAGACCTGACGTGATCATACTCGATCCTCCGAGAGCAGGTATTCATCCGGACGTTGCACAGGTGATTCTGAATGCAGCACCGGACAGAATGGTATATGTAAGCTGCAATCCGGCATCTCAGGCACGTGACCTTGAGATTCTCTGCAAGGATTATGTGATTACAGCTGTTCGTCCTGTGGATATGTTCCCACACACTCATCATGTGGAGAATGTAGTTGCATTGAAGCGTAAGTAAAAAACATGAAGGCTGGCAAAATTGCCAGCCTTCATGTTATCTATAGCTTTATACAGTAGAGTCTGCCTTGTTCTGTATCTGTCACTTTTAACTTCTCATTTTTTGCAGCATATCCACCATATTTGAGAACAGCTTCTATTATTCTGCCCTCAGAGGTAATGACCTTACCTGACGGACGCAAATCTGTAAATACTGTAACAGTCTCCCCAATAAAACTTTCCAATCCTGTTACCACACCGGTAAATCCTTCATCAGCCTTCATCTCCTGCCTAAGTGCAATATGATCGAAGGATCTCGTCGTATATAGTTTCTTAACAAGCCATATTGAGCCGAAAACAGCAGCAGAAGCAGATATGATCACTATTCCCAATGGCATAAGAAGAGGTTCAAGATTGATAGAACCATCCCAATGGAAAAGCTCTATATTATCCACCATAGAGAATGTCAGTGACACAATGACTGCAATGATTCCTGTAATACCACATATACCGAATCCAGGTATTACAAATATCTCGAGCCCTATCAGTATCAATCCGCATATGAACAGAAGAATCTCCCACGATGCAACCAGATGGCCCAGATATCCGGGAGCAAAATAAAGAAGGGCACCGACAATAGCTGTAACCAGAGGAAGTCCTATGCCAGGAGTACGTATCTCGACAAAGATTCCGCCAAGAATCATCATCATGAATATAGACTGAAGCAATGGATTGAGCAGGAACTGGATGATTCTGTCAAGCAGTGTCATATCATCATCCATATTCTTGATTACAAACGACTTATCCCCAACCATATATTGTGCTACTTCAAACTCAGACTCACAGATTCCTTCACAATAACCGACTTCGATTGCCTCTGTAGGAGTCATACTCAGAACATTAGCCGTATCTGTCATAGACTCTGCGACATGCGGATCCCTGCCATTTGCCTGTGCTGTTGAACGCATCATTCCTCTCATGAAAGATTGGTATTTATCCGGCATGACTTTTCCGGTCTGGTCAACAACAGTTGCTGCACCAATGGAGCTTCCCGTCTTCATATATATGGAATCACATGCAATACTGATCAGTGCTCCGGCAGAAGCGGCCTGCATGTTCACATAGGCCGCTATAGGTTTGTCAAAGCGAAGAAGCGCCGACCTGATGCTGTCAGCAGCATTGACGGCTCCTCCATATGTATTGATATCGAGGATGACATAATCAGCATCAGCCTTTAAAGCTTTCTCCAGCCCTATTGTAACAAGACGCTGTGCAGATTGATCTATATCCTGATCCAACCTGATCCTATATACAATTGAAAGTGAATCAGAAGCGTATAACGCTACTGAAAGTAAAATCACCGACAAGAATGAAATCAGACGTTTCATATGGCAATATCACACTATGGTTACACAAGAACAAATATAACGATTTTAGATAATTTTTTAATAACTTTGTCGACTTAAACATTAAGCTCTTTTAAAAAATGGCAATACAAATTCTTATTCTTTTAGGTGGACTTCTACTTATCCTATTGGGAGCCAATTGGCTTGTAGATGGCTCCTCCAGCATTGCTAAGCGTTTCGGAATCAGCGAATTCGTAATCGGTCTTACCATAGTTGGAATCGGAACATCTACCCCTGAAATGGTAGTAAGCTTCCTCTCTGCATTTCAGGGAAAAGCCGACATGGCAATAGGCAACATTGTGGGATCGAATATCTTCAATACTCTGCTGATTCTTGGTGCTACAGCCCTCATTGCTCCTCTTGCAATCACAAAAGGAAACCTTAGGAAAGACATTCCACTCAACATCATCGTCACAATTCTGCTCATCCTTCTCGGAATGAATTCTACATTATTCGGAGTCGGACATGATCAGCTCAGCCGAATTGACGGAGTCATCCTTCTTGCGATTTTTGGATGGTACCTCTATAAATCCTTCAAGTCAGACAATGCAGACAGTGATGATAGCGACGGAATAAAGAGCTATTCAGTACTTATGTCGACAATTCTTATTATCGGAGGACTTGCAGGATTGGTTATCGGAGGTAAATTATTTGTAAACTCTGCTACTGAACTTGCAAAGATGTTCGGAGTATCTGATAAATTCATCGCCATAACAGTAATGGCTGCCGGCACATCAATGCCAGAACTTGCTACTTGCATAGTAGCTGCACTCAAGGGCAGAGGCCAGCTCGCTCTCGGAAACATCCTTGGATCAAACATCTCAAACATACTTCTCATCCTCGGAGGTTCAGCTCTTATCAATCCTCTTTCATTCAAAGGCATGACATATGTCGACCTCGGAGTGGTCCTCATCAGTGCACTGTTCATTCTTGTAAGTGCCTATAGTTTCAAGAAGAAGAAGCTTGACAGATTTGAAGGATTTGTCCTGATCATGATGGAGGCTGCATATATGTGGTATCTCATTTCCAACATCTAAAAAGCCAGTGTTAATACTGATAAAACCTCGGAAAAACCAACATAACATTTTTGTTAGCACTATAAACATAAATGTTTCATATGATGATATTCAACATATTGCAAAGAATCCGAAAATTATCCAGTTATTTAATAAATAGAATCAATAGAAATGAAAATGTTAATGCCATTGCAAGCAGCTCCTGCAGATACATTGAAAAATGTACAGGCAGAATTGACAGCAGTCGTCCAAAAACTTACAACAACTCCAACTAATGAACTTATCAGTGACTTCATAGATAAGGCTGTTGCTTTCGGACTGAAGGTTCTTGCTGCTCTCGTCATATACATGGTTGGAGCATGGATGATAAGGAAAATCAAGAATATCATCAAAGGTATTTTTGACAGAAAGGAAACAGATGCTGCTATTGCTTCATTTGCAATGAGCATAACAAGTATAGCTCTTACTGTAATTCTTATAATAGTCACCGTAGGAACCTTAGGTATCGACACAACCTCAATTGCAGCATTGCTTGCCGGTGGAGGTATGGCTATAGGTATGGCATTGAATGGTACCGTCCAGAATTTTGCCGGAGGAATAATGATTCTTATCTTCAAGCCTTTCAAATCCGGCGACTTCATTGAGACACAGGGATTCTCCGGAACGGTTTCGGAAGTAACCATTACAAGCACCAAACTGGCTACTGTAGATAATAGAATCATTGTCATACCGAACGGAATACTTTCCAACGGCATAATCAACAACTACTCAGACAAACCTATCCGACGCGTTGAACTTACTGTTGATGTAGAATACGGCTCTTCATCCGAAAAAGTAATATCAATTCTACAGTCCATTATCCAGGACGACACCAGGATTCTTAAAGAGCCTGCTGAACCATTCATCCGACTTAGCGCACTCAAAGACAGCAGCATACAGTTCACGATGCGTCTCTGGGTAAATGCACCGGATTATTGGGGAGTATACTTCGACATGACAGAGAAGATTTATAACGAACTTCCTAAGAATGGAATCAATTTCCCATTCCCTCAGCTCGATGTGAATATCAAACAGAACTGATAATACAACAAAAAGAAGGTTGGCTCTCATGAACCAACCTTCTTTTTATAATGTCTTACAATTAAAGCAGAATAGCTCCAGTAGCTTTCTCCTTAGCAAGAAGCTCTTTCGTTACAACCGGATTAGCATAAATCTCAAGGAAAATTCTCCTGAGATCCTCTCTGTTGATTTCTGGCTCCACAGTATCAAGTTTCTTTGTCATATAACTGATAAACTGCTCCATATCAACAGGTGAATAGTAATCACTATATTTAAATGAGTGATTAAGGATATCATAAGCAATGTAATTGTTCTTCCAAAGCTTATATCCCTCAATAACTCTCAAGTCTACTGCATGACGGATAAGCTGATAACGGTCGTTCTTGTCACACTGCGCAGCCTCAGCAATTTCTTCAACAGTCAAAGGCTTTCCTATATTCAGATGAATGCTGCCCTTTGGCTGCATGATACCTTCCATGATGCTCCTGAGGTCCTCACCTTCAGCCTTGACATACTTTCTTTTACGTGAAATGACAAGTTCTCTTGCCTTAAGAGCATCACATGGCTCATACTCGTATGATACGCTCATCGGAATGATGTTGAGCTCCTCAAAATTCTTCTGGAAATCACCGGTTCCGCTCATATCAAGCATCTTGAGAAGACCCTGCTCAGTTGTATCATAGCCGTTCTTGGTACGTCCTTGCCTCTGAGCAAGCCAGATAGAGCTTCTCTGCTCAGTGATATTCATTCTGATATACTTCGACAAAAGCTGTGAGGACAGATAGAGTTCGCGAGCCGATACACCGCGGATAACTTTGATCATTCTGTTCGACCTGATCAGCCACTCGATTGCCTTGTTGGTAATAAGATTGTCACCGACTGCAATCTCTGTCATAGGTAATCCGTTCGAATACAGAACAAGCTGAGTAATCGCAGGATCAAGCATGATATCACGATGATTCGAAAGAGCCAGGAACTTTTTCGAAGGGTCGATGTTTGAGATACCGTCATATGAGAAGTTATGAGAGGTATGATCTATAACCCATCTTACCAGCTTCTGCATTACAAGAACCTGGAATTCGTCTATTGTCTTTATGCTCTTCAGAATATTCTTGAGGAAATCCGGAGATTCTTCCGGAAAGAAATGCTGCGAAGCAACGCCTACCAATGGATAGTCGGCAAGTTTATTCAAAGCCTCCGCAGCTTCAGCATCAGTATAAGGGCTGATGCTTGAAAATTCAGATAAATCAACCATAATAATTTGGTCTATAGGTTTCGTAGTTTATGCAAAATTACAAAAATTTACGCAAAAATCAAACAACCATATGATTACTTACGAAATAGTATTGAGCTGTCACCATAACTGAGGAAACGGAAATCGTTCTCCAGAGCATATTCATATATTTTATACCAGTCACCGTCAACAAACGCAGAAATCAGCAGAAGAAGCGTACTCTGAGGCTGGTGGAAATTGGTAACAAGAATATCTACAAGACGGAAACGGAATCCTGGCACAATGATAATCCTGGTTCCGACCTTCAGTTCATCAAGTCCGTTTTCCTTCAGATATGACACTATCGCACTCAGGGCTTCCTCAATCGAATATGTATACTCTCTTGTATATGGCTCCCATTGACCCACATCAGCAGGAGAACCACCCTCAAGACATTTCACGCCTACATAATACAAGGATTCCAACGTCCTTACCGAAGTCGTTCCTACTGCAACCACATTTCCTTTCCTGGCAATCAATCGTTCAAGCAGATCCAATGTCACGACAAACGGCTCACGATGCATATTATGCTCTGAAACCAATGAACTTTTGACCGGAAGAAAGGTTCCAGCCCCAACATGAAGACATACAGTACCTGTAGTCACTCCTTTTTCACGTATATTTCCTATAACCGTATCGGTAAAGTGAAGCCCTGCAGTCGGTGCTGCCACAGATCCTCTGAAACGCGCATACATCGTCTGATATCTTTCCAGATCCACATCTTCGGTACCTCTGTTAAGATATGGAGGAATCGGAATCGAGCCTCCGGTTTCAAGAACCTTCGAAAAAGGAACATCCCCGTTCCATGTAAATTCAACTACAGATGTCTCACCCTGCCTCTCAATAAGCGCAGCTTTAAGTCCCAAAACCTCTACATCCTGGGAAAGATCAGGATTATACAAATGGAGCAGGTCATCCTTCCATCTTTTCACATTGCCTACAATACATTTCCATCTGCAGGATCCTGTCACATTGAACATTGAAGCATAATCCGATGGCAAGACCGGTTCCAGACAAAATATTTCTATATGAGCTCCTGTTGCTCTCTGAAAATGGAGACGCGCAGGTACAACCTTCGTATCATTGAAAATCATCATGGCATCTGCAGGAATAAACTGAGCTATATTGCAGAAGCGATGCTCGGAAACCTGTCCATCCTCATATTTCAGAAGCTTGGACGAGTCTCTCTCCGGCAGGGGATACTTTGCAATCCTCTCATCCGGGAGATTATAGTGATAATCTTCGATATGAATTTCCTGAATCATAAATTTAAAATTTCCACAAAAGTACATAATTCCACAGGAATATGAAAATCTCACAGGTTACATATGTAATTTACAATTATGAATTACATGGTATTGATGTTTTGTTTTCATTTGTAACTTTTCATGTCGAATTTATTGTTTTGTGATTTTAATTTTGTGTCTTTATTTATTGTAAAATAAGATAGTCTTATTAGCATTTATTCTATTATATATCTTACTCTATATCAGACTATTATATTATTTTAGTTAACTCTATTATTTAGTATAATTATGTGAAAGTCTACTTTATTGTCCACCAGGCAGGAGATTTTAGGTAATTTATAACATAATTGGCATATTATTTATTTATATATCAGATATTTATACTATTTATACTAAAGTATTAATATAATGCTTTCTGACGCAACTCTCCCCTATTGTTAACATTTCTGACCACTTCAAAGTCTTGATATTGTTAAAAATCTTTACTACATTTGTAATGTTAAAGGTAACAATTATGAATGTTAGATTACAGCAATTTCTGGCAGCGGAAAACATAACTCAGGCACAGCTCGCAGACACTCTTAACGTGGCAAGAGCAGGTATTTCACATATACTTGCCGGAAGGAATAAACCAAGCTACGACTTTCTCTCATCCCTTATGATCAAGTACCCTCGCCTTAATATCGAGTGGATGATGTTCGGCAAAGGAAAGATGTATAAGGATAACGAGACCAGCTCAAACCAGATGGAATATGCTGCAACAAGCAGACAGGACGAACTCTTTCCTGTAGAAATAGCTGACGAAACCTTATCAGAATCGAAAAATTCCGATATACACGACGAATCCTTGGAAAATTCTATAGAATCTAATTACAGTACACAATCACATGAGATCATCAAAGTCGTTGAGAAGCAACGTAATGTAAAGAAAATTCTCATACTTTTTGATGACGGTACATTCCAAGAAATGTAATATTTACCTATTCTTTTGCTATATTTGTATGTTTTTAGCAAAAGCATATATGTACAAGCATCTTCTCAAGCCTATTCTTTTCAGGTTTAATCCTGAAACGGCACATAACATTTTATTTTATGGCCTCTCTGTCTTAAGACATGTTCCATTTGCACGTTCAATCATACGCGCTATCTACAAAAAGGAATCTCCTTCCCTCGAAAAGGAGGTTTTCGGACTTAAATTCCCGAATCCAGTAGGTCTGGCAGGCGGTCTTGACAAGAACGGAGAGTTTTACAATGACATGGCAAACTTTGGCTTCGGATTCGTTGAGATCGGATCTCTGACTCCTCTGCCACAAGATGGTAACGCAAAGCCAAGATGTTTCAGGGTTCCTCAGGATAAGGCAATCATCAATCGCTTTGGAATCAACAACAAAGGCGTTAAAAATGCTGTAGAACATCTTAAAAAAGAGCGCCCTAACGTTATTGTTGCGGCTAATATATCCAAAAATTCTACAAGCATAAATGAAGATGCTGCAAAGGATTACGAATCAGCATTCGCTCTTCTGTATGACTTTGTCGACATGTTCGTCGTTAATGTATCATGCCCAAATGTCGTAGGCCTTACATCACTTCAGGATATATCATTCCTGTCAGAGATTGTAGACCGTCTCCTTAACCTTAGAATGTATTACGACAATTATCGCCCTATCCTTCTGAAGGTTTCGCCAGATCTGTCAAAGGAACAGCTCGATGACATCGTGGACTATTGTCTCCGATCGGGAATTGACGGAATCGTTGCCGGAAACACTACCAGAAGCAGAGACGGACTTACCATAAGCCAGGAAGAAATCGAAAAGATCGGCAACGGCGGAATGTCCGGAGCCCCTGTACACAAGAAGAATCTCGAACTTGTAAGATATATCCATTCAAAGACAGAAGGAAAACTACCTATCATCGGTGTCGGTGGAATCATGAATGAGGAAAACGCCAAGGCAATGATTGATGCAGGAGCTTCACTTGTGGAGATATACTCCGGTTTTGTATATGAAGGACCAGCATTGATAAAGAGAATCATCAGATACCTTGAAAAGAACTAGGAAATGACTCAGGCATCTATCTGTACAATTGGAGATGAAATCCTCATAGGACAAATAACAGACACTAATTCCGCTCATATTTCAAAAGCCCTTAACTCCTTGGGTATCAAGGTGACGCGCATGATATCTATCGGTGATGACCATAATGATATCATTGAATCACTATCCGAGGAGTTGAAACGTAATGATATTGTGGTAGTCACAGGAGGATTAGGGCCGACCAAAGACGATATTACAAAAAAAGCCCTTTCAGATCTGTCCCACTCCACAGGTACCAGAACTGATGCCACACAATTACAGATCATACATGACATCCTGAGTTCGAGAGGATTGGATATCCTCGACATCAACAGGGCTCAGGCTGATGTTCCAGATACATGTGAAGTGATTCCAAACAGGCTTGGAACCGCCCCTATCATGGTTTTCAGATTTGAAGAAAGCCGATTCGGGCATAAATCCACCTTATATTCGCTACCAGGTGTTCCTTTTGAGGCATTAGGAGCCTTGAATGACATATTGGACGACATCAAGTCATCGTATGGAATTGCTTCCATATACCATAAGACCGTAATGACATATGGAATGGCTGAGTCAGCATTATCCAAGCTGATAGAGCCATGGGAAGATTCACTGCCATCTGAGATTCATCTGGCTTATCTTCCCAATCCTCTCACTGGAGTACGATTGAGATTCTCCGTATATGGAACAGCTCCTGAGGAAGCAGAAGCTATGGTGGAAAAAGAAATCTCAGCATTAAGGAATCTGCTCGGAGACGTAATATGGTCAGAAGAGGATGACAGATTTGAAACATACATAGGCAAAATGCTGAATGAGTCCGGCAAAACGGTCAGTTGCGCAGAATCATGCACCGGAGGTCTGATTTCAGAATTATTTACATCTGTCCCTGGCTCATCAAGATACTACCTCGGATCAGTCACATCATATGCAAACAGCGTCAAGACCGGCGTTTTGGGAGTTTCAGAAGAAACCATCGGCAGATTTGGAGCAGTAAGTTCAGAATGCGTCAAGGAAATGGCAGAAGGTATCAGACGTATTACCGGAAGTGATTTTTCTGTTGCTACGTCAGGAATCGCCGGCCCAGGAGGAGGTAGTCCAGATAAGCCAACAGGCCTTGTATGGATAGCAGTAAGCTCCGAAAAAGGCACAGAAACATTCAGTCATACCTATAAAAATGACAGAAGAAGAAATATTGAACGCTTCACAGCCTCTGCATTGAACCACTTACGCATAAAAATAGAAAAAGAGATTAACTAATTGATTATAATCAGATAAAACAAATCTGTTTAAGACTATAACATTTTTGTTATGAAGGATTCGTCGGAAATTTATGAGAAAAAGCACAAACGCCTTAGGATAAATGGCATGTTTTACGCTGCCTTATCCTCTGCGTCATTCGGTTTTTCTCCATTATTCAGTCTGGGACTTCTAGCTGCCGGACTGTCGAATTTTGACGTCCTCTCATACAGATGGCTGATAGCGGGAATAGTACTGATGATCTATGCTGCCTGCAAGAAAAAATCTCTTTCTCTCAACTCATTTGATGAGGCATGGAAGATTATCCTGCTCAGTATTCTTAGGGCTATTACTTCCATTACCCTACTGATAGGATACGCTAATATCTCCAGTGGAATTTCATCCACGATCAACTTCATGTATCCGGTAATCGTAACGTTATGCATGATGATATTTTTCGGAGAGAAACGCACATGGATCGATTTTATTGCCATCGCCGGATCATTCTTCGGAGTGTATCTGCTTGCATCAGGAGACAGTATAATCGTTGAAGGAGGAAATACTCAGCTTGGACTTACGTGTTCTTTGATATCCGCCTTTTCATTCGCAGCCTACTATATATTGATGAAGCAGGCAAAAGCAGATAAGATAGAAGTTGTCAAGTTCACGACATGGATAATGATGCTTAGCGCAGTCTACTTCATCATCTGTGCTTTAATATTTGATGGCAGGCTGACATTCATCAATGATGGAAAATCCTGGATGAACATTCTGGGCCTTGGCTTATGGTCTACTATGGTATCAAATATAACAGGAGTGAAGGCTATAAGAAGAATCGGCCCGACTCTCACATCAATACTCGGCGCATTACAACCGATGACTGCTGTAGTATTGGGAGTCTTGTTCCTTAATGAACATCTTTATTTCAGATCGGTCATCGGCATCACATGTATATTGATTTCCGTATCAATCATTGTGATGCATCAGCAGAACAGCAAGTCTCAGAAATAGATCGTCACCAGATTGGATCATGCCATAAGGCGGAAAAAATTCTCTCCGGCAATCTTCTCAAGGTCTTCCTCAGTATAGCCACGATTCCTCAATTCATCAATGATCCTATAGAAGCAGGAAGCATCTTCCATACCATCTGGAGCGACCTCAATGCCATCAAAATCAGAACCGAATCCCACATGATCAACTCCAACCAGACCTACTACATGGTCGATATGATCCGCAATAAGTCTGTACGACGGTCTTTCCAGCTGCATCAATTCTTTCTGAACAGCATTCCACGCCTCCCTTTTCCGACAATCTGAAGGATCCATAATAAATTCATGTTCAATCACTTCCCCTCTTTCCATAATTCCAGAAGCCTTCAGAACCGAAGTGAATTCAGAATCAAGGAACAGCGGATAGAAATTGATCTGTATGACACCTCCTTTCTCAGCAAGTGAGCATATCATTTCATCCGTCATATTTCGAGGATGGGACGCAAGAGCCCTGCAGCATGAATGAGTTGCTACTACTGGAGACTTGGAGCACGATATGACATCAATGAATGTATCATCTGAAACATGTGAGACATCTACCAGGATACCGAGGCGATTCATCTCTGCAACGACTTCCCTTCCAAACGGGCTCAAACCTCCCCAACGCTTATCTGCAGTTGCACAGGAATCACATATCTCATTATTACCGGAATGGCACAATGTAATATATCTGATTCCCATATCATACAGCACCTGAAGCCTCTCAATTGAATTCCCTATAGGAGAAGCATTCTCAAGACCTATAAAAACAGAAAAGAGCCCTTTTTTCTTATTTTCCAGAGCTTCCTCCCTGCTTGTTGCCAATGCGGCTCTTTCCGGGTTCTCCTTCAATGAATTCATTACACCGTCATACAGCTTCATGGCATAAGCCCATGCTGCAGAAGGATCGGAATCCAATGATGCAGGTACATAAAGAGCAAAGAAAGCACCGTCGACTCCACCAGCCTTCAACTTGGGGAAATCAACATGTGCATATTCATTATCTATGGAAAGATCGCGAAGCCTGAGTATCTGCGAAGGAGTATCGCAGTGTGAATCAAGAACGAACATTTTTTATTTTCCAACACGCTGTCTTACAGCTTCATACATCAGCACAGCTGAAGCAACGGATACATTAAGAGAGGTTATCTCACCAGCCATCGGAATAGCTGCCTTGGCATCGGCAAGATCAAGCATTGACTGAGAAATTCCCTTACCTTCCGAACCCATGATGATCGCACATGGTCCAGTCATATCCACATCATAGATCCGATTATCTGTCTTCTCGGTTGCAGCAATCAGCTTGAATCCGCTCTGCTGGAGATAATATGCTGCTACACGAAGATTCGGAACCTTACATGTGTCTATCCTCATAAGAGCACCAGCTGAAGCCTTTACAGCATCAGCATTGATCGCAGCACCTCCCTTGGCAGGCACGATGATACCATGACCACCGGCACACTCCAGGCTTCTTGCAATTGCACCAAGATTACGGACATCGCTGACACCATCAAGAATGACAAGGAGAGGATTTTCAGATCTACCAAGAGCATTATTCACAAGCTGCTCAATATCAACATAATCGATCTGAGATATGTAAGCAAGCACTCCCTGGTGCGAACCACGTACTGCCCTGTTCAATCTCTCACCCGGAACAAACTGGAATGGTATTTCATTTTCCTTGAGAAGTTCCATCAATTCACGGAACTGTGTTCCTTCAAGTCCCTGCTTGAGCAGAACCTTGTCAAACTTCTTACCTGCCTTTACAGCTTCCAGAACCGGATGCATTCCGAAAAGATACTGCATTTTCTTATCTTCCATATTTATTCCTCCAATGATTCATTCAATTTTTCCCATTCCTCCATCTTGAAGTCAAGCTCAC
>JAEIGA010012324.1_pt1 | contig 12971 bp, 13 predicted proteins | sample 9270691 | NCBI WGS metagenome assembly JAEIGA01 (sample SAMN17057246, study PRJNA624740) | gut metagenome | biome: biome; isolation source: fecal sample | host: Bos grunniens | place: China: Xizang | collected 2019 | reverse complement strand
CAACACCATTATGAACAATGCGCACGATTTGTTGCTGAATACAGTGTTCTACCTTATGGCTATATGTGTCATTACAGGTGCTATTGGTAAAATCTTTGTAGAGTTCGGAGTCGTAAGCCTGCTCGAAAAAATCTTGCGTCCATTGATGAAACCATTGTTTAATCTCCCCGGTGTAGCCTCTTTGGGTGCAGTTATGACATTCCTTTCCGATAATCCTGCGATTATCTCTCTTGCACAGGATAAGCATTTTGCCTCTTATTTTAAAAAGTACCAGTATATTTCACTCAATAACTTCGGAACAGCTTTCGGTATGGGTCTGTTGGTTATTGTGTTTATGATTGGTCAGGGCTATTTTATGGAGTCTCTTGTAGGATTCATAGGTGCATGTATCGGATGTATTGTTTCCACAAGACTTATGCAGTACTTTGTGGTCAAGGCGTATCCACGTTTTAAGGAGGAAAATGCAGTAGAGCTGGATACAATCGAAGATGAAAAAGAGGTGCATAGCAGAAAACCTATGTTCCAGCGAATCCTTGATTCACTGCTCGATGGCGGTCGTACCGGTGTTGATGTAGGTATGCTGATTATACCTGGTGTTATTGTAATATCTACAATGGTAATGATATTGACATTTGGCCCGGATAAAGCAACAGGCGAATTTACAGGAGCTGCAAAAGAAGGAGTGGAATTATTGCCCTGGATTGGTGAGAAGTTGAGCTTTGTGTTTGAGTGGCTTTTCGGCTTTACCGATCCTCACCTCATTGCATTTCCTATAACCGCGATTGGTGCTGTAGGTGCGGCTTTGGGTCTTATTCCCGATTTTGCTGCTCAGGGTTGGATTGATGGTAACGCTATAGCAGTATTTACTGCCATAGGTATGTGCTGGAGTGGATTCCTTAGCACACACACGGCAATGCTTGATGCTCTTGGCTATCGTCGTCTTACCTCAAAAGATATCTTGTCCCATACGATAGGTGGTCTTGTGGCGGGAATTGCGGCTCATTGGATATATGTATTGGTTATAGCTTTGATATAATTTTATGAAGATAGGTGTTTTGACAGCCATGACATCGGAATACGAGCAGCTTGCTACGTTGCTTGCCGATGTAGAAAAGTGTGAAAAGGATGGTATATCATACCTTGTTGGCCGTATATCGTCAAATGAGATAATTCTTCGCCAATGTGGTATAGGTAAGGTTAATGCCGCCATTGGTACGGCTGAACTTATACGCTCTTTCGCTCCTGATGCTATTGTCAGTACAGGAGTGGCCGGCGGCATCGATACATCGTTGGCTGTGATGGATGTGGTTGTAAGTTCGTCAATCGTATATCACGACGTATGGTGTGGCATGGGATGCGAATATGGTCAGGTACAAGGCTTGCCTGCTGTTTTCTCGGCCTCTGAAAAGTTGTACAAGGTTGCAGAGAGCCTTAATGATGATTCCGAAAATATTACACGCATCCATGCAGGTCTTATATGTACAGGTGACCAATTCATTACAAGCCGTGAAGAACTCGATAAGATAAAGTCGAATTTCCCCGCTGGTCTTGCTGTTGACATGGAGTCGGCGGCTATTGCACAAACATGTTATATATATGCTGTTCCTTTTGTCAGCTTCAGAATAATAAGTGATACACCAGGAGTTGATAACCATATAGAGCAGTACGAGAATTTCTGGGGCGAGATGGCTAACCGTTCCTTCGGGGTAACACGTAGTTTTCTTTCAAAACTTTGATTTATGGAAAAGATACCAAGTTTTACAATAGACCACCTGCTTTTGAAACGTGGTGTATATGTATCGCGTAAAGATGTTGTTGGTAACGAGATTATAACCACTTTTGATGTGCGCATGAAAGAACCTAATCGTGAACCTGCATTAAGTCCGAGTGCTATACATACCATGGAACATCTTGCGGCAACATTCCTGCGTAATCATCCTGTATGGGCCGATAAAATAATCTATTGGGGACCTATGGGATGTCTTACCGGAAACTATCTGATTGTAAAAGGCGATTTGACATCGTCTGATGTTCTGCCATTGTTGTTGGAGACATTTGAATTCGTAGCTTCGTATGAGGGTGATGTGCCAGGCGCTTCGGCGCGCGATTGCGGCAATTATCTGCTTATGAATTTGCCCGAGGCACGTTGGGAAGCACGCAAATACCTTTTGGAGGTTCTTTGTTGTGCGACGGAAGAGAATCTTAATTATCCCGTTTAAACAGAATGTCATATATACAACACAAAAGGTCAGCTTTCGCTGACCTTTTGTGTTGTCCTACCCGGATTCGAACCAGGACAAACAGAACCAAAACCTGTTGTGCTACCATTACACCATAGGACAATCCTCATTGTTCTCTTTTGAAGAACGTTGCAAATCTTCGCAAAGATTTACGTTTGCAAAGGTATATCTTTTTGCTGTAAATGCCAAATAATTTTGACGGTTTTTGTCGGGAACGGTTTCTTCTCTATTATGGTTTAAAGGAGTTGGTAGCCTCTATGACCTTTCTCACCTCATCATTGCTCATTGCCGGGTTACATGGCAGGCTTAGCTCTTCGCAATGTATGCGCTCGGTTATAGGAAGTTCAAGTTTGTTGAACTCTTTTAAGGCTTCCTGTTTGTGTGGCGGAATAGGGTAATGTATGATTGTCTCTATACCGTTTTTCAAGAGATGCTGTTGTAGCTGTTCTCTTTGTTTGCAGAAAATAGGGTATATATGGAACACATGCTCCTCGCGCTTGCCAATTTGTGGTAGTGTGATTAGTGGGTTCTTTATTTCGGCATTGTATTTTTCGGCAATCTCTCTGCGCCTTTCGTTGTCCGCATCAAGGCTTTTTAGTTTTACCGATAATACAGCAGCCTGTATTTCGTCAAGGCGGCTGTTTACGCCTTTGTAAACATTTACATACTTTTCCAGTGAACCGTAGTTGGCTATAGCACGTGCAGTGTCGGCAAGAGCTTTGTCGTTGGTTGTTATCGCTCCGCCATCACCCAATGCTCCCAAATTCTTTCCCGGATAAAAACTGAAACCGGCGGCGTCGCCAAGGTTTCCCGTACGTCTTCCGGCTATCATGGCACCATGTGCCTGTGCGCTGTCCTCTATAATCTTAAGGGAGTGTTTGCTCGCGATTTTTTCTATTTGTGGAATATCGGCACATCGTCCGTAAAGGTGCACTGCCATTATTGCTTTTGTACGCGTGGTTATTAGCTTCTCAATCATCTCGGGATTGATGTTGCAACTCTTCCACGAAGGCTCGCAAAGCACAGGCTTTAATCCGGCTTGCAGAATAGAAAGAATAGATGCTATGTATGTGTTTGCCGGTACAATAACCTCATCGCCGTCTTGCATTATGCCCATCTCTTTATATGCGAGCATAATTATGGTTAGGGCATCCAGCCCGTTGCCTGTACCAATACAATAGCTGCATCCGCAATATTGTGCAAATTCCTGTTCAAAGTTCTTGACCTCGTTGCCTAAAATATACCATCCCGACCATACAACACGGTTTATGGCCTCGGAGAGTTGTGGCTCGTGGATATCTGTTATCTTTTTAAGGTCACAGTACTTTATCATCTTTTGTTTTTTATGTAATTGAGGAATTCTTCGTACGAGTTGATATATGTGTCGGGATTATAGCTGTGTGATGCCATGACAAGCAGCACTGCGTCGGGTGAAAAGTTTCTTATTTCGTCCCATGTGTCGGGTGGAATGAGCAATCCTTTGTCTTTTGCATCAAGATGATAGTCGCGCCTTCCGTTTATATCCTCCAAGGTTATATCAACACTGCCGTTTACGGCTACCACATATTCATACATTTCAGTGTTGGAGTGTTTGCCTCGCTCCTCGCCTTGCGGAACGCTGTGTATCCAATAGACACGTTGTATGTCGAACGGTATTTCATGCCCCTCTTCTACAATAGTAAGGCTGCCACGTTTGTCGGTATGTGTCTTTAACTTATCCATTATTGTCTTTTCGTACTATGCAAAAATATTGAAAATATGTTATTGTCACAATTTTTGCGATACTTATATCGTGAGAACAGAAACTTTTTCGGCATTCTGCATTATCGTTGAGGCCAACTCTTCAACAGAACATCCTAACGTTTCTGCAACACGGCGGTATATCTCATTGATGCCGGTTTTGCTCTCATCGCTCTCAATGAAAAGTTTCTCTTTAGGTGTTGCTTTCAAACTCTCTGCATTGAACATCTCTCCGAAAGAGAGATAAAAACCGTTCTTTATGAACTGCTCTGCCTGCTGTGGTTTTCCTCTGAATCCGTGTATTATCCAGGCCTGCTTTGGCGCAATCTCCTTGCGTATTGACATTATCTCGTCAAACCCTTTTACGCAGTGTATTATAAGTGGTTTTTTGGCCTCTTCGGCAAGCAATGCATGTGCTTTGAATACCTCTTTCTGTGTCTCGATTGCCACAGGCGAATTGAGTCTGTCGATACCGCACTCTCCAATGGCGCAGACATTCTCGCTCTTGCTCTCGTTCTTTATTGCAGCAAAGCGTTCTTTCCATCCGTCGTTAATCTCCCAGGGATGTATTCCTATGGATATTTTACGACCTTCGATATATTCTTTACAGTTGTATATCGAGTATTCGTCGTCAGCCCTGTTGTTGTGTGTATGTATGTCAAAGAGTGTCATACTTTATATTTTTTTATGGAACAGGGTCGTATCCGGAACCACCCCAAGGATGGCAACGCAGAATGCGTCTTATTGCGAGGTAGAGCCCTTTTATGGGGCCGTGTTTGCGTAACGCTTCTATGGCATATTGTGAACAGGTTGGCGTGAATCGGCACGACGGAGGTGTCATTGGAGAAATAACCTGTTGGTAGAACCTTATAGGAAGAATGAGTATGTAAGTGATTATTTTTCGCATTCCATACCTGCTTTTGATATAATAGCATCCAGCAATTTTCCCATCTTTCGTTTCAGGAATTCTGTGCTGCTTGGCTTGTTGTCTATATACATTATGGCAACAGCCATTTTCTTGCCATTGTTCTCGAGGGTGTCAATGAAATTGTGCTTCCCGGTGCGGTATGCTTCCCTGATGCGTCTTTTCAGCAGGTTGCGGTCAACAGCATGGCGAAATCGGCGTTTTGCCACATTGATAAGTATTGCGGCAGTGGGTTCCTGTGTTGCCGGTTGCTCAATGAATACGGCACGTAGTGGAAAGGCTGTTGCCGATGTGCCATTGGCGTACAGGTCGTCTATTACGCTTTTGCTTTTCAGGTGCTCTTTGAGAGGAAATGTATTCCGTTTCATTCCTGCTGTCTGTTATTAAATTAATCAGCCCCGTCTTGTGGACGAGGCTGAAGGAATTATATCTTTTTATTTTTTGTTCGCTGTCAGGAATGCGTCCAGGGCTGCCGGCATGTTTGTAGCTGTCGCCGAAGGGGCTTCCAGGTCAAGGCGCAAACCGTTTTCTTGAATGCATTTTGCTGTTACATTTCCAAAGCATGCAATCAGTTGGTCGCCCTGTACATAGTCGGGAACGTTTTTCTTCAATGAATCAATTCCGTGTGGGCTGAAGAAAATGAGCATATCGAACGACTTAATGTAATCCGCTTCGATATCTGTGCTTACTGTACGATACATTTCGGCCTGTGAGTGTGTAATTTCGTACTTATCTAATAGCGCATTTATTTCATCGTTATGTACATTTGATGTAGGTACGAAATATTTCTCTGTTTTGTGCTTTGCAAACAGAGGCTCAAGGTCCTGGATGTGTCCGTTGCCAAAAAATACCTTGCGTTTGCGGTACTGGACATACTTCTGTATGTAGAGTGAAATGGTCTCTGACAGACAGAAATACTTCATGTCATCGGGTATTGTCACTCTTAGGTCCTTACATAGTTTGAAGAAATTGTCAATGGCGTGACGTGAAAGGAATACGATAGCTGTATGGTCTAAGATAGAGACCTTTTGTTGTCTGAACTCCTTTGATGTAACCCCCTCAACTTTTATAAAGGAACAGAAGTCGATCTGTACCTTATGCTTCTCCGCAATATCAAAATATGGAGATTTTTCTGTAGCCGGTCTTGGTTGTGAAACCAGAATCTTACTTACCTTCAATGTCCTAATTTTTTATTATTAAAAACTCGCTCACTTGTAGTACTGATTTCCACACAATTCCCATTGGTAGAAATTCAAGCGCGCAAAGATATAAAAAAATATCCAAATAGTTGTGTCTTTTTGCAAAAATGATTTTAATTAGCCCATTAAAGATGGTATATACGTATGCCAAAAGAACAATCAGTAGATAAATCTTCACAAAATAGAATGGTATTTCCTGTAAGAATAGAATTGTTATTACAGCCGGTGTAAAGGCGAATCCAAGCAGTTTGATTGTAAAGAAATAAAACTCTCTCCATTCGATAATTCTACGTTTGTCGAATAGAATTGCATTTACAGTATCGTAGCTTATCAGTTTAAATAGCAATAGCGATACAAACAATATGGCCAATATTCCTATTAATGACAGAATCGAAGTTTTGCTGTGGTACAGGTTCCTTTCGAGAATGAATTTGGAAGCAATGATAGTGGAGTAGAACAATGTCTGTATATATAATAGGATATTGCATATCCTTGTTATATGCGTTCTGTTGTTGAATGGTGTCGATTTGCTTTCGTAATAGAAGATGCATTTCAATCGTTCTATGATACCCGCTCCATTCATCAGGAATACATACGCCATACCTATGATGTTCATTACAAACATCATCATTATGGCATTGTCGTTTGTCATGCAATATGGAGCTGTAGTGTAGGTCATAATGCTGCGTATTTTCTTACAGATTCATTCCAACGTGGAGTGTTTCTTATTATTTCTATGGCTTCGGCAGGCGATGTGGCAACACTCCATATACGGCTGTGTATCTCTCCCATAAAATGTTCTTCTATGGCTCTTTCCAACTGTGCTATAAAATGGTCGTAATATCCGTTTGTGTTGAGTATGACAATGGGATTAAAGTAGAGTCCCAGCTGTTTCCATGTTATTATTTCGCTCAGCTCTTCTATTGTTCCGCATCCTCCCGGCAGTGCAATCACCGCATCGCTCATCTTTGCCATCATCTGCTTGCGTTCGTGCATATCCTTTGTGATATGTAGTTCGGTAAGCCCGGTATGATGCCATCCCTGCTCCACCATGAACTGAGGAATAACGCCTATTGCCTTGCCGTCATTTTCCAAAGCACCATCCTCCACTTTACGCATAAGTCCTATGCTGCCGGCTCCTGTAACAACGGAAATACCCTCTTTTGCAAGCGTTGCTCCAAGTTCGTATGCAACCTCGCCGTAAATGGGTGCAACCTTGTTGCTCGATGCACAATATACGCAAACTGTATTTATTTCCATCTATCTCTCTTATTACTTTTTGTAGTGTCACTTACGTGCCCCAATTTTGAACAACACTCGCTTTTCGCGACCCGCAGGGCACGACTTGCATCCGTGCTACCTGCGACCTATCGCTGCTCGCGTTATCTAAATTGTGTCACTTACGTGCCCCAATTTTGAACAACACTCGCTTTTCGCGACCCGCAGGGCACGACTTGCATCCGTGCTACCTGCGACCTATCGCTGCTCGCGTTGTCTAAATTGTGTCACTTACGTGCCCCAATTTTGAACAACACTCGCTTTTCGCGACCCGCAGGGCACGACTTGCATCCGTGCTACCTGCGACCTATCGCTGCTCGCGTTGTCTAAATCGTGTTACTTACGTGCCCCAATTTTCTCTGTCGAGGTTGCGGTATCCTATTGCCTCGGCTACGTGTTGTGCCTGTATGCTTTCGCTGTTGTCGAGGTCGGCAATGGTGCGTGCCACCTTCAGTATGCGGTCGTATGCGCGTGCCGAAAGATTCAAGCGGCTCATTGCGTTTTTCAGCATGGCAAGGCTCACCTCGTCAAGCATGGCATATTTCGTAATGAGTTTGGGTGTCATTTGCGCGTTGCAATATATTCCCTCTTCGTATTTGAATCGCTCTTCCTGAATTTTGCGTGCGGCAATCACACGCTCGCGTATTTCTGCGCTTGTCTCTCCCGGTGCGGTGTTCGATATCTCTTCAAATGGCACAGGGACAATCTCAATCTGCAGGTCGATGCGGTCGAGCAGTGGGCCGCTTATCTTGTTAAGGTATCTTTGTACCTGCCCCAGGCTGCATGTGCAGGCTTTGGTCGGGTGATTGTAGTATCCGCAAGGGCAGGGGTTCATCGATGCTACGAACATCACTCCTGCCGGGTATTCCACTTTGTAGTTGGCGCGTGCAACGCATATCTTGCGGTCTTCAAGCGGTTGGCGCATAACTTCAAGAACATCTCGGTTGAATTCCGGAAGTTCGTCAAGGAACAGGACGCCATTGTGTGCCAATGAAATTTCTCCCGGCTTGGGGTTTCCGCCTCCCCCACATAATGCCACCGAAGATATTGTATGATGTGGGCTACGGAACGGACGTTGTGTTATAAGCGATGTGCGGTCGGGCATCATGCCGCTTACCGAATGTATCTTTGTTGTCTCAAGGCTCTCTTGCAGGGTCAATGGTGGCAGAATGCTTGGCAATCGTTTTGCCATCATCGACTTTCCGCTTCCCGGAGGGCCAACCATAATCAGATTGTGTCCACCGGCTGCCGCAACCTCAAAGGCGCGTTTTACGCTCTCCTGTCCACGAACCTCGCTGAAGTCAAAAGGGAAATCGCTCTGCTTTGAATAGAAATCCTTTTCAATGTCAATATTGAATGGGGTAATATCTTCCTCATTATTCAGGAATTTTATAACCTGCATTATATCCATTGCTCCAAGCACCTCAATCCCGTTGACTACCGCCGCTTCGGCGGCATTGCTCTCGGGCAGAATAATGCCTTTGTAACCAAGTTCCTTTGCTTTCAATGTGATGGATAGCGCACCTTTTATGGGCATCAGTTTACCGTCAAGTCCAAGCTCTCCCATGATAAGGTATTGTTCGAACTTGTCGGTCGAGATGACTTCGTCAGCCGCAAGTATGCCTATTGCAATGGGTAAGTCGTATGCCGAACCTTCTTTCTTTATGTCGGCTGGTGCCATATTGACAATTATCTGCTTGCTTGGGAAACGCAATCCATTATGGTTTAGAGCCGAATTTATACGTTGTTGGCTCTCTTTGACCGCATTGTCGGGTAGTCCCACAAGGTAGAATTTTATACCTCTTAGAGCGTTTACCTCAATGGTGACGAGTGTAGCATTTATGCCTTGAATGGCTGCAGCAAGAACTTTAACCAGCATCTTTCTGTTTGATTGTGGGTTGAGATTTGTAATTTTTATAAGCGGAGTATCTTATCTCCTCTTTTTTCTCTTTTTGGCCTTCTCTTCCTTCTCACGTTTTTCGCGTTCTTTTACGCTCTTGTCATGTTTTGTGACAATGGAATCGATGACTGCGATATCTTTTTCCAAATCCACATCAAGCCTTATGATGCGTTGATATGGGTTTACGAGTATGGAGTAAGGTAATGATTTTATCTTGAATTTGCTTATTATATCACTGCTCCATGCATTCTTCTCGCACACATTGATGCCGGTTATGCTGTCGCTTTCAACATATCTTTTCCACTCTGTCGTGTCGTGCTCCAAAGCGATATTCAGTATTTTGAAGTTGTCGCTTTTCACACCATTCTCCATCTCTTTCAGGAATTTCATCTGTTTGCGGCTCTCCTTGTCCCATGAAGCCCAGAATGTGACGAGCAGATGTGTTTTGTCGAAGCTGTTGTGAGTAACCTCTTTGCAGCTGTCGGCTGTGTAATATGTGAATGGCGGGAACTGCCTGTGTAAGGTGCTGGAACTTCGGCTGTCAACATTCTTGTTCGTGATGGCAAGATATTCATTGTCTTGAAGAATGCCTCCGAGTTTTGAAATAAGAGACCTTATCTGTTGATGGTCCGGCTCCGGTATGTTTATGAAATATTTGCGTAACAATACAATGTTTGCTTCGCTGACAGGATGCTCCTCAATAAAATCCTCCATGGTTTTCAGGACTTTGTTGTTGTCCTGGCATAAATCAATTACCTGCGATATGCTGTCGTGTAGCATCTGTATTGGGCCGGCATTGGTGATGTTGCATCTTTGCGTAGTGCTGTTGTATTCAAGCTCGGCCTTTACTCCTTGCTCGGCAAAAAGGGCAATCTGTTTTCCGTCAGGCATAACCATTATGAATGGAACAACAGTGTCGCTATCTATTGTATATGAGAAATTGCCCCTTTCGTCGGTTTTTATGGAGTCGATTTTCTGAAATCTGCTGTCGATTCCGAATACAATGATGCTTGTTTCTCTGTTGCCGGCATTGCCATTGATTGTATAGAATGCCGTTTCCTTCTTGTTGCACGAAACAATAAGAAGAAGCAATAGCAGATATGTGATAGGATTTCTTGTCATTTACTGTTTGTTGGCGCGTTTGCGTTCGATTTCGTCGAGAATTATTTTTCTCATACGCATCGATTTTGGAGTAACCTCCAGGTATTCATCCTCTTTGATGTATTCCAAAGCCTCTTCGAGTGAGAATATTATAGGAGGAACGATTCTTGCCTTATCGTCAGAACCGCTTGCACGCATATTGGTCAGTTTCTTGCTCTTGGTAACATTTATTACAAGGTCGTTTTCGTGGATATGTTCTCCTACAACCTGTCCTGCATATACATCCTCTTGCGGGCTGATGAAGAACTTGCCACGCTCCTGAAGCTTGTCTATTGCGTATGCAAATGCCGTTCCGCTCTCCATCACCACCAAAGAACCGTTTGTTCTGCGTTCGATTTCTCCCTTGTATGGCTGGTACTCTTTGAATCGGTGCGCCATGATTGCCTCTCCTGCCGATGCTGTAAGCACGTTGGTACGCAAGCCAATGATACCGCGTGAAGGTATGTTGAATTCGATGTTCACTCTGTCGCCTTGTGCTTCCATTGAGAGCATTTCGCCCTTGCGGCGTGTAACCATATCGATTATTTTGCTTGAATAATCGGTTGGTACGTTTATTGTAAGTTCCTCTATAGGCTCATGTTTTACACCGTCTATCTCCTTGTATATAACCTGTGGCTGGCCCACCTGTAGCTCATATCCCTCGCGGCGCATGGTCTCTATGAGTACCGACAAGTGCAATACACCACGTCCGAATACGGTCCATGCATCCTCCTCGGGATCTTTCTTTACGCGCAATGCAAGATTCTTGTCAAGTTCCTTGTCGAGACGCTCCTGTATGTGGCGCGAAGTGACGAATTTGCCTTCCTTGCCAAAGAATGGTGAGTCGTTGATTGTGAACAACATACTCATTGTCGGTTCGTCGATGGCGATAGGAGGCAGTGCTTCCGGATTTTCAAAGTCGCATATTGTGTCGCCGATTTCGAATTTCTCAAGACCGACGATGGCGCAGATGTCACCCGAACTTACGCTGTCTGTCTTTTTGCGTCCCAAACCTTCGAAAGTGTGCAACTCCTTTATTTTCATCTTGCTCTGCTCGCCATTGCGGTTCACAAGAGTGATGTTCGAGTTCTCGGTTAGTGTGCCGCGGTGTACACGGCCTATGGCTATACGTCCTGTGTAAGGAGAATAGTCGAGCGATGTGATAAGCATCTGTGGTGTGCCCTCACGTTTTTCAGGTGCTGGTATGTGTTCGAGGATTGCATCGAGCAGGGCGGTGAGGTCTGTTGTCTCTTTACGCCAATCGGTGCTCATCCAATTATTCTTTGCAGAACCGTAAAGAACAGGGAAATCGAGCTGTTCCTCTGTCGCCTCGAGCGAGAACATAAGGTCGAATACCATTTCGTAAACCTCCTCCGGGCGACAGTTGGGCTTGTCAACCTTGTTTACAACAACTATCGGCTTCAAACCAATCTGCAAAGCCTTTTGCAGAACGAATCGAGTCTGTGGCATTGGGCCTTCAAAGGCATCCACAAGCAGAATACATCCGTCGGCCATGTTCAGTACGCGTTCAACCTCTCCTCCAAAGTCGCTGTGTCCCGGAGTGTCTATGACATTGATTTTTGTATCCTTGTATTGGATTGACACATTCTTTGAAAGGATGGTTATACCTCTCTCGCGTTCGAGTTCGTTGTTGTCGAGTGTTAACTTATCGTTGTCCTGCTCCTTAAGAAGGTTGCCTGCCAACATCATTTTATCGACGAGAGTGGTTTTTCCGTGGTCAACGTGTGCAATGATTGCAATGTTACGAATATTCTGCATATAATTATTATTTCCTTGTTTAAAGTTCATGTTGCGACGTACATTACTTGTGAGCAGTCGCTTGCGACTGCAAAGTTATACAAAAACAGCGAGAAAACAGCCGTTTGTCAGCTCTTTGTGTATAATTGTTTGCAAATAAGCCATCTTTGGCATGCGTAATAGGCGGTTCTTGTAAAAAAATACCACAAAGTGATTGTCATTACGGAAAAAGGTTGTATCTTTGCATCCGCGTTGGCAACATAGTGCGCTTTGGGCGCATTCATTTGTCGGCCAAAAGATATTTTTTAACCTTTTAAAACTTCAAATTATGTATTTGGATTCAGAGAAAAAGAAAGAGATCTTTGGCACATACGGAACGTCTACTACTGATACTGGTTCAGCAGAGAGCCAGATCGCTTTGTTCTCATACCGTATTGCACACTTGACGGAGCACCTTAAGGCTAACCGTAAGGATTATAGCACACAGAGAGCTTTGACAATGTTGGTAGGTAAGCGTCGTTCACTCCTTAACTATCTTAAGGAGCGTGACATCGAGCGTTACCGTGCTATCGTAGCTAAGCTCGGCTTGCGTAGATAATCTGCGTAACAAACGTTTAAGAGCGGGATTTTCAATCGAAAATCCCGCTCTTAATGTTTGTCCTTTTAGATTCTTGGCAGGGTGGACAAAAAGTAGGACAAAACCTTTGTAATTATTTGATTTACATATCTTTGCAAAGATTATCATTGATATGCTAAAAAAAATGCTTTTATTGTGGCTCTTCCAATGTGGT
>JAEIGA010012323.1_pt1 | contig 12971 bp, 15 predicted proteins | sample 9270691 | NCBI WGS metagenome assembly JAEIGA01 (sample SAMN17057246, study PRJNA624740) | gut metagenome | biome: biome; isolation source: fecal sample | host: Bos grunniens | place: China: Xizang | collected 2019 | reverse complement strand
TAATGTACAATCATGCCCTTTATCAGCCAATGAATTAGAAAGATCTACTACAAACTTTTCTCCACCACCGGTGTGAAGATGTGGAATGAGTTCTATTATCTTCATTATACACTTATTTTTTGTTCATTATTTTGCGTGCACTCAAATATGTAAATAATGCCATTAAAAATAGTGATATAGTTACAGTAAATGCAGTACCAACATAACCCCAGTAATAAGATAAAGGCCACGCAATAATAAAACCAACTATAGAACAATATAGCGTAATCTTACGCAAAAGCTTATCCTTATGTCTAAGAATCAAATAATTCTTTCCATATATATTGGAAATTGCAAAAAACACGAGTGACACAGCTCTAATTCTAATAACTACTACAGATTGCCGAAACTCATCAGATAAAAACCAATCAACCAATAAGGGGGCTGCAATAAATAATATTGCAGCAATGAGTAACGAAGCAAAGAAATTCAGTTTTGCATATATTTTATGCTTATCTATTCTTCTAGATAAAAATGGGAAGAAAGTCTGTTCTATAACTACGAGAAACCTCTCGCCTAATTGAGTAAACTTTATTCCACCATCATATATACCCAAATCCTTATTTGTTCCATAGAACCCTAATAGTACGGTAGAAAAGCTATTATATAAGTTGGGAGCAAGTGTATTAATAAACACATTTGTCGATCGTCTAATTGTATATATTATTTCTTTAAAAGACACAGCACACAACTTATACTTCCACTTAATCAATACCAAATATATAGCCAAAGCTCCACTAAATGTATATCCTAGTGACAATATTAAGGGATATAAAATATAATCTTCAGATGACTTAATAAATATAAAAACTGCAACAGTAGAAATTGCTTTCATTAAAACACTTAAAAGCGTAATATATCTCATTTTTTCTATTGCTTGAAAAAACCAAGTCGGATATAAAATATGACCTGGAACCATTAAGAAGGTCAATAAAATAATAGGGGCACTTTCATAAAATCGAGGAATGGTAACAAGCAATAAAAGCAATATTATGAATGCAGCAACACAAAGAAGTACTCTAGAATATATTACAGCTGAAAATATATGAGATATTTTCTCTTTATCATCACGATTCTGTGCTATATCACGAGTCGCGGTCAAATTAAATCCCCAATCTGCTATAGTTTGTATCCATACCATAATTGCAGATGCAAAGGCTATTTCACCAAAACCGTAACTTCCAATAACCTTTGCCAAATAGGGTATTGTAATTAGAGGAAACACGTAGCTAGCAACTTGTAGCATCGATAGCCAAACAAAATTTGATGCAACAACTCGCGTTTCCTTATTTTTGAATTTTTCTTGTATTTTATTTATCGAAAAAAACATTATTTCTTAGATATTACAATTAACATTGTATAGGCTCATCATTAGGAATCGAGAGCAAATACAATGTTGGGAGAAACGGTAGCATCAATGGATATGGAACCAAAAATTGTATGGATTGATCAAACATAAAACAAAAAATGAATGGCATATATTGAGCTATAGGTGTTTTTCTATGACAATAATGTTTGAGGTAATATAGAAATACTAATACATATAGCAATAGTCCTAAAATCCCATGACTTACCCATATTTGCTGTAATCCACTGTGCATAGAGACATCAATATCTAACACTTCACCAGAATGAACCGCCCCTGTTCCTATGATAATATTACTAATGTCAGCACTCCATTTCTCATTATACTCACTAAATATAACAGTTCGAAGGCCGCCTGTCTCTATATTTTCGGCATTCATTCTACTTGCAAAAACATCGCTAATTGTTTGTATTACAAAATTTTGCGTAGTAAATACAAAACTCAAACCAATAGCAATAAATAGTATGTATATAACTCGATAACGGCTATTAATAACATATAATAAAATCATGACCGCAACAAGTAGCAACCAAGCTCTTGAAAACGAACATGCACCTGTTATAATTGATATTATTACTAAGATATAATAGAGCGGCTTGTTAAAATTGAGCTTTTTTCTCCCCCATAACAATATCGCTAACAACACAATTGAATAATATGCCATTGTATTAGCATTCATCGCGAGATGATTAAGTGCATCTTCAGGATTTTCATAGCCCATAATCATGCTACCTCGCACCTCACCGGAAATAACAGTATCAAAACTATAATTTATAATGATAGGAATATATACTATGGGCAAAGCTACTGATACTCCATAACAAAAATACCTTACACAGGCTTTTTTATCTATTCGCCGATCTTGATTAAATAAAATCAAGAAAAACAAAGTTATAAAACAAATATAGGAGATAACAGACGTATACCTGGCTTCTATATGAAAGAATGACACATTTGCCAATTCAAGAAAAGCAATAAAAGCTGCGGGCAAAATTTGACCAATATTTAGTTTACGAGTTTTTAGCAACAATACTATTAATGCAAACAAAACTGTATAACCCGGTATTCCATTTGTAAAGGGCATCAAATAAAAGATTGCCTTAATAGCGTCATTGTACGAAAGAAATAGAAGCGATACAACAAAGAATAATGATACAACATAACCTGGCATGGATATTAAAAATATATCCCTAAATACAATAAGCACTGTAAACAAAAGCAAGCTTATTACCAGCATAAAAGATTCTCTCTTGGGCATTATTCTTATATAATTTTAGAATCACAAAATGATTATATACACATCTATACAATAAAAGAGCTCCTTAACACATAGCTTTTATACTATGTATCAAGGTATTGCAGCCACAGAAACAATTATACACAGTTGTGTATAATCGGGTTAATTGCTTAGTGATCATGTCACACTTTGAGGCAAACTCATCTTTTGATGAGTTTCACTCTCATTACAAAGATAGCAATAATTATTTATAACATGTATTGTTACAGATTGATTTTTGTCAATGAATATAAAAGATTGGACACTGCGCATTGTTGCCATAAGACTCTATTTATCACGAAATGGCTTTCCCTTGATTACTTTTACTAAAGACCAAATTTCAACAGAAGTGGTATACCGGGTGATTATCATCAATAATCTCAAGTATAAGTTGTACAACCTGGGGTATAACCTTCCGCACTTCAGGCGAGAGTTGCATACCTAATGTGGGTTGCGCATTAACACTGATAGCCAGCATGTCTACTTGTGGCATGTGATCTCTTTCTTGAATAGCATCTATAATATCTCTGACACCTTGTTGATGTGTAGTGAGCTGTAAAGGATAGTCCTGCGGGAAACGTGGTGAGAGGCGACGCACAGTTCCGGCAGGAAAATTGTCAGTGGCCGAATCGACAAGTATAAGACGATTATATTGACATAGTGTTGTCACAAGCGATTTTCCACCCGCTCCACCATCAAGTATATCAACTCCTTCGGGCATGACAAACGACCTAAGTATATGAACTATATGTTGTCCTACAGCGGCATCATTGAGCACCAGATTGCCTATTCCAAGGATAAGTATATTTTTCATTATCTGCATTTTTAGATTATTGTGCTAGCGACATTTTATACATGTGTAACAAATATCAGTATTAGCTTGTTCGACCATAATGATGATACATAAGGCCTATTGTAAATAGATATTGTTATTTTTTAGGACAAATTCTTATTGCATTGCCCAACATATATTGTACCTTTGTATCATTAACCAATAATGCTATAAATTATGAAACGCTTGTATCTAACCCTATGGGTATTACTTGTCATTACTACAATAACATCATGCAGAGGTAATTACGAAGCTACGAAAGCTGCTTACGAAAAGGCTATGGAAGCCGCCGTTGAGCGACCCACTATAACACCAGAGACTCCTACCGATGATGCTATTTCCGAAATACAGCCTATGGTATCAACTTCGTCTGCTACCAAAGAACGTACAGAAACTGTAAAACCCCTTGATAACGCAACCATTCAGGCATATAGCGTTGTTGTAGGTAGTTTTAAGCAACGTACCAATGCAAATGGTATGTGTGATCAACTAAAAGAAGATGGATATAATGCTTTTGTTGCCCAAAATGCACATGGTATGTATCGCGTCATTGCTTGCACATTTGCGACAAAAGAAGAAGCCGTTGCAGCGCGTAAGGAGATAATTAAGCGTTACCCTGCTAATTACGTTGGTAATCCTTGGTTACTCATTCAGAAATAACCATTCTATTTATCGCATTGGCATTGAAGTGTAACATAGTATTTTTATTGCACAATATATAATTTTTGTTCAAGAGATACGTTTATAATAGTGAGCCACTTTTGGCCAATAAATGCACTATAATAGAGACATGAGCTATATCAACAAAATAATTATCCTCATTATTGCTTTGGTGGTTATACCCTTGCAGATGATAGCACAAGAGGGTCGCACATCATACGACTTTATGAATATTACCCCTTCGGCACATGCCTATGCATTGGGAGGTAATAACATTTCTATTATTGAGGAAGATATAACTCTAATAGAGAATAACCCTGCTTTACTTGGTCCCGAGATGAATCTCAAGTGGGGATTCAACTACATGATGTATGTTGCAGGAATGCATTTTGCCGGTACAACATTTGGTGTAGCAACATCCGACCGAAGTGCTCTTGCTGCCGGTATTCAGTATTATGGATATGGGTCAATGCCTTTGATTGACGAGAGCGGCACAGAAATGGGTAAATTCAGCCCACAAGACATACAGATTCAATGCACCTACTCTCACGATATTGTAGAAGGCTTGCGTGGAGGCATTAAACTCAAATTTGTTTACTCAAACTATGAGCAATATACCGGTATGGCTCTTGCCGCCGACTTGGGTATCAACTATTTCAATGCCGAAGAAGAATACTCACTTTCACTCGTAGGTCGCAACCTCGGTGGACAACTCAAACGTTTTGCCAACGAGTATGGCAATCTGCCCATGGATCTACAATTTGGATATAGTCAAATTGTAAAAAACACCCCTGTGCGCATTTCTATTACTGCACATGACTTGTGGCGATGGAAAATACCTTACCCCACTACTACAACAAACAGTAGTGGCATTGTTGTTAATGACAAATTTTTCGAACACTTCTTCCGCCACTTAATCTTTGGAGTTGAATATCTATTTAGCGAAAATTTCTATTTAGGAATTGGATACAACTATAAGACTGCAAGCGACATGCGTACCGACAATCGCAACATTATATCGGGATTTAGCATCGGTGCCGGTCTTAAGGTTAAGATGTTTGCCTTTGATGTGGCCGTAGCCAGCCACCACGTTGGAGGAACAACACTTATGCTTAATCTATCGACATGTCTTAACGAATTTGCAAAATAAATCGAATATATAATGAACCACCCTCGCATTACTATAGCTATCGATGGTTACTCTTCATGTGGTAAGAGTACAATGGCCAAAGAATTGGCTCGTCGCATAGGCTATATATATATCGACAGTGGCGCAATGTATCGTGCTGTTACGCTATATTGCCTCGAAAACAATCTCATTATTAACAACATTGTACAGCGTGAAGCCCTCGCACAGGTTATGAACAACATCAAAATAACCTTTGCAACCAATCCTAATACAAACAAGCAAGAGACATATCTCAACGGTATATGCGTTGAGAAAGAAATACGCACCATGCGCGTATCGGATTGCGTGAGTTTGGTAAGTCAAATAGACTTTGTACGCGAGGCTCTTGTTGCACAACAACGCGCAATGGGCAATAATAAGGGTATTGTAATGGATGGACGAGATATAAGTACAGCTGTTTTTCCTGAGGCTGAGTTGAAAATATATGTTACAGCATCGGCACGGGTGAGAGCCGAGCGCCGCGCAGCTGAAATGGAAAATGCTGATATTGATGATATCGAACGCAATATAGCCATGCGCGATGAGATGGATATCAATCGTGAAATAAGTCCTCTGCGTAAAGCTGATGATGCCATAGAACTTGACAACTCGCACATGAGCATTGCCGAGCAAGATGCATGGCTCGAGGCTCGTTACCAAGAAGTAATTGACCGCATAAAATAGTGATATTATGGCAAGAGTAGAGATCGATAACAACTCGGGATTTTGCAACGGAGTAGTGCGTGCCATACAAGCCGCCGAACAGGAGCTTGAAAAAGGCGGTCAACTGTACTGCTTGGGCGATATCGTTCACAATAGTAACGAGGTTGAACGCCTCCGTGCAAAGGGTCTTATTACCATCAATCACGACGAATTGCGCCAACTACGCAATGCCAAAGTATTACTACGAGCACATGGCGAACCCCCCGAAACATATCGTATAGCACGCGAAAACAACATTGAAATTATCGATGCGACCTGCCCGGTTGTGCTACAGTTACAACGCAAGATAAAGAAGAGTTACGACACACGCACCGGTAGCCACGACCAGATATTGATATACGGAAAGGTGGGACACGCTGAGGTAAATGGCTTGGTGGGTCAGACCAATGGCGAGGCTATCGTATTGGAGACACCCGGCGACCTGGATAAAGTTGACTTTGACCAACGAATCACCTTGTACTCACAAACCACCAAATCGGTACAACACTTTGCCGAAGTAGTACAACTGATACAAGAACGTACTGCAACAGACAAATTTGAGTGGCACGACACCATTTGCCGACAAGTGGCCAACCGCATCCCCAACATACGTGAGTTTGCCCGCACACACGACCTTGTACTGTTTGTATGTGGTAAGAAAAGTAGTAACGGAAAGGTTCTCTACGAGGAGTGTCGCTCGGTAAATGAAAACACACACCTCGTATCGGACATTGAGGAACTTAATCCTGCATGGCTCGAAGGCAAGAACAATATAGGAATATGTGGAGCCACCTCTACCCCACGCTGGCTTATGGCTCAATTTCAAGCTCGAATTGAAGAAATATTTCAATAAGAATAATAAGTTAAAAGGGAGTAATTTTAATTACTCCCTTTTAACTTATCTACAATTTCTCTCGTCTTTCAATTCAATAATTTCAAGATCACTGAAATTGCCATTATCAATAACCAATCGGACCAGTGTGCGCACTTTGTGAAATCCATACATGCCGGCGGCTCCGGGATTGATGTGCAAACAGTCGAGCGTCTTATCATACATAACTTTTGTAATATGAGAGTGTCCCGAAATGAAAAGTTTCGGAGGATTGCGATATATCTCAGGCACCACCTCTCGGGCATATTTGCCAGGATAACCACCTATATGAGTCATCCATACAGCAACACCCTCTATATTAAATCTTTGGTGTTGTTTTGCTCTTATGCGAATAGGGCTACCATCAATATTTCCATACACCGCTCGCACAGTTTTAATAGCTTCAAGCTTTTCTAACACCTCTAAGCTTCCTATATCGCCAGCATGCCATATCTCATCACAATCGGCAAAATAATGTGCATACTTCTCATCCCAATATGCATGAGTATCCGACAATATACCTATACGTTTCATAAATTTCAGTAGAATATTTTGCAAGTACAAACATACTAAAAATGACCATACGTTAATCTTTCAGTTAGCAATATTTGTATTTTCCTTCCCTCTACACTATATTTGCACTATAGTTATACGCTTATTGTATAACATAACAAGAAAAATGAAAAGGATAAAAATAACCGTAATGCGCATGGCATGTTACCAAGACTTGATGGAAAAGTACGAAAATCCCATCGAGCATGCTTGCGACATGCAGATAGGTCAAACATTCGAAGTTATAGATTGCCAAAAGCCGACAGGTATGTGCGACAGTGCTTGGCAAACCCTATTCCCCTTCATATCAGAACTTGCGCGAGGTGGTGGCAACTTTTACGATGGCTGGATGCGTAATCCTCATTCGGCTATGCTCTCATGTAACGATGGCTTCCGACCGGTTAGTTTTTTAGTAGAAGTTGTGGAGTAATACAATGCGGCAGTAGCTCAGTTGGTAGAGCATGAGCTTCCCAAGCTCAGGGTCGCGGGTTCGAGCCCCGTTTGCCGCTCATTATAAGTAAGGGAGGATGAGTCAAATTCCATTCATGACTCATCCTCATTTTCTTTTTTAGATTACATGTAAACTATGCGTTGTTAGTTATTGAGAGGTGCTACAACGCATTGGGTTTACACCTTTTCATTATTTAATCGCATTAACATGTATGTTAATCTATTCATAACAATAAACTGGTACGTAGTTTATCATGTTCTATAATTGAATAATTATAGAATGTTTAATTAAACACGATTTCTTATGAAAATGTATAATCTGATACTCGGAGTTGTGGGTGTAAGTGTGGGTGTAGTAGCAGCTATGTGTATATATCGTTACGCTCGCACGGCACAAGGTGAAAAGATTCGTCGCAATATGGAACGTAAACTTCAAGAAGGCAACGAATGGGCCGAGGAGATAGTTGAGCGCGCACGACATAAGGCTATGGAAGTGGGTGTTGAAACAGCCGACAAACTGTCGCAAAAGGCTCATGATGTGGCAGAGCGCATGCAACATCACATGAATGCAGTCTCTGTTGAATAATGACTGTTATACTCAAGTAAATAGGGATGCTCAGGTATCATACCGAACATCCCTAAATTATATTTATAGTTATATTTAAGCAAATGCCATTGCTATAAAGAGGTAGAGTATCGATGCAGGAACCGCCAACAGTACACTATCGAAACGATCGAGCCAACCACCATGACCCGGAAGGCTTTTGCCGGAGTCTTTTACATTGAGCGAACGCTTGATAAGCGACTCACACAAGTCTCCCCAAGTACCAAAGACAGAACAAGTGATAGCCAAACCCATCCATTGCCATGTATTGAGTATATCAAGATATAAAGATGCCAAATAGGCTATACCGGCGGCAAGAATAAGTCCTCCCCAGAAACCTTCCCATGATTTTTTAGGAGATATACGCTCATACAATCTATGTTTACCTATTGTACAACCTACCAAGTAGGCTCCGGTGTCATTCACCCAAATAAATACGAAAAGTGATAATAAGATTATAGGCGAAAATCGGAAATAAAGTACATTGCACAACGCAAAAGGCAAAGCTACATATATTTGACCCAAAAAGCTGTATGCCCAGCCCTCAAGAGGTCGCTCGACCTTATCATACAATTGCATGATAAATCGCACTAAAAAGTAAACCAAATAAGGAACTGTTATAATACCACTCGTATTAAAATCCTTAGTTGCATATATATAGAATGTAATAAAGAGTAGTATTGAACCAATGACGTCAACAAGCATTGTACCACGAGGCGAATGTGTTAAATCATCAACAAGGCGATAGAACTCGGCTGATGCTAAGGCTGCAAATGCCGCAAATACAAAAGCAAAAGAATATTCATTGAACAATATGCTACCCACAATAATAGCCACAAATACAGCTCCCGTAATAGTTCGTACAACCAATGATTTGAGTGATAGTGCCATAAGACTGATTATTATATAGCAGTTTATTAATTCCTATTTCTTTTCTGCAAAGATAATGAAACCTAAGAGATAATAGCCATAAAGTCATGAGTTTTTTCCATAATACACACCACATTATAACTATTTCTATGGGCAGAATAGTTTTATTTTTATATTCCTTGTAATAAAAAGATAGGCCGTATCAATGATACGACCTATCCATCCAAATATTTGGTTATACTCTATTATGCACCAAAGTTATCGTACATAATGCTCTCGGGTTCTACGCCAAGGCTGTCGAGCATCGAAACAACGGCCTTAGACATGGGGCCGGGACCACACATGTAGTACTCGATATCTTCGGGTGCTTCGTGGTCTTTGAGGTATGTTTCGTAGATAACTTGGTGAACGAAACCGGCTGTATACTTCACACCTGCTGCATCGGCTGCGGGATCGGGACGGTCGAGTGCAAGGTGGAATGTGAAGTTGGGGAAATCCTTCTCCAATTGCAAGAAGTCCTCAAGATAGAATACCTCGTTGAGTGCACGTGCACCGTAGAAGTATGACATCTTACGATCGGTAGTCTTCAATGTCTTAGTGAGGTGCATGATTTGAGCACGCAAGGGAGCCATACCGGCACCACCACCTACCCACATCATCTCTTTCTTAGAATCGAAGATGGGGTGGAAATCGCCGTAAGGACCACTCATGATAACCTTGTCGCCGGGCTTGAGTGTAAAGATGTATGACGATGCAATACCGGGCATAACATCTTGGAAACCTGTTTGAGGACGGGGTTTCATGGGAGGAGTAGCAATACGTACAGTGAGCATGATGCGATCACCCTCGGCAGGATAGTTGGCCATTGAGTAAGCACGTACTGTAGGCTCGGTATTTTTACATTTCAAGTCAAATAGACCGAAGTTCTTCCAAGCATCGAGATAACCTTCGCCAATGAGCGACTTGTCGATGTCCTTATCATAGTCCATCTCGTATGCAGGAATCTTAATTTGAGCATACGAACCGGGGATGAAGTCCATGTGTTCGCCCTCGGGCAACTTCACGATAAACTCTTTGATAAATGTAGCAACGTTCTTGTTTGAGATAACCTCGCACTCCCACTCTTTCACACCCATTACCGACTCGGGTACTTTGATAGAGAGGTCGCCTTTAACTTTCACTTGGCAACCCAAGCGCCAGTTGTTTTGTTGCTCCTTGCGTGAGAAGTGAACAGTCTCGGTAGGAAGAATTTCGCCACCACCCTCAGTTACTTGACAACGACATTGAGCACAAGAGCCACCACCACCACAAGCCGAAGGCAAATATACCTTTTGAGCTGCGAGAGTCGAGAGGAGGCTTGCACCTGTCTCAGCCTCAACAACAGTATCGTCGTTGATAGTAATTTTTACTTTTCCCGAAGGAACCAAGTATCGTTTGGCAACCAACAAGATGACTACCAAAAGCAGTATAATAATGAGGAAGATTACTATACTTGATAATAATACGTTTGTCATATTCATGTCTGTTTGCTTACGATAAATTACAACTTAATACCCAAGAAGCTCATGAAAGCAATACCCATAAGACCGGTAATGATAAAGGTGATACCAATACCTTTGAGCGGTGCAGGAACATTGCTATAAGCCAATTTCTCGCGGATGGCAGCAATACCAACAATGGCAAGCAACCAACCAATACCCGAGCCCAAGCCATATACTGCAGCAGTACCAACAGAGTCGAATGCACGTTGTTGCATAAAGAGCGAACCACCGAGGATGGCGCAGTTTACAGCAATAAGGGGCAAGAAGATACCCAACGAAGCATAGAGCGAGGGCGAGAAGCGCTCAACTACCATCTCAACAAGTTGTACCATTGAAGCAACCACTGCGATGAAGAAGATGAGGCTGAGGAACGAAAGGTCTACATCGGCAAAACTTTCGCCCAACCATGACAATGCACCGGGCTTAAGGATATAATTCTCGAGCAAATAGTTGACAGGAACGGTAAGAGTGAGCACAAAGGTCACTGCAATACCAAGACCCAACGATGTCTTTACGGTCTTAGATACCGCAAGATAAGAACACATACCCAAGAAGTATGCAAATATCATGTTGTCTATAAAGATAGACTTTATGAATAGATTTAAACTTTCCATATTATACATTCTATAATTAAAGGGTAAGTATTACTTTTCTTGCAAATCTTTGTTGTAAATACGGTGTATCCAGATGATGCAGGCCGATACGATAAGAGCCATGGGAGGCAAAATCATAAGACCGTTGTTTTGGTAACCCCACTCGTAGCAAATCTCGGGGATTACTTGGAAACCGAGCAATGTGCCCGAACCCAACAACTCACGGAAGAAACCTACAATAATAAGGATGAGACCATAACCAATACCGTTACCAATACCGTCGAGGAACGACTCCCAGGGTTTATGACTAAGAGCAAACGCCTCAAGACGACCCATAACGATACAGTTTGTAATGATAAGACCTACGAACACCGAGAGTTGCTTGCTAACATCATAAGCAAACGCCTTGAGCGCTTGGTCAACAACAATAACCAATGCGGCAACAACTACCAACTGCACGATAATGCGTATGCTGTTGGGGATTGTGTTACGCAACAGTGAAATAACAACATTGGCAAGTGCAACAACCACTGTAACCGAAAGAGCCATTACGATAGAAGGCTCAAGTTTTGATGTTACAGCCAATGCCGAGCATATACCCAATACCTGTACGATAACAGGATTGTTCTTGGAAAGGGGACCTAATAATATCTCTTTGTTTTTCATATCCTACGCCTCCTTACTTTTCAATTGAATTTAAAAATGCGTTATAGGGCAACAATGAATTTTCAATCATGTCTTGTACACCCTTACTTGTAATAGTACCACCCGATACAGCGTCAACATACTCGGCACCGTTCAAGGTTTTTTGACCCACTTTCATTACGGCAACGGGCTTCATCTCACCATCAACAAAGAGGTGCTTGCCTACAAATTGCAATTGGAATGCGGGATTCTCGATTTCGGCACCCAAACCCGGAGTTTCGCCTTGGTGAGCAAAATATGAGCCATAGATAGTGTTACCATCGGCATCAACAGCGATGTAGCCCCAGATGGGACCCCACAAACCTGCACCATAGAGGGGAAGGATGTATTTCATATCGCCATTGTCGAGTTGAGCTACGAAAACGGGCAACAAGCGCTCGCCTTGAGCTTTCTTCACCTCGGCAGCAACATCTACAGTGAAGGCATTAGCACCTTCAACTTTAGCAGCGTTAGCATCTACTACATAGCTATCGATGATATATTTGCTATAGAGTTCAACAGCATTTTGAGTAGTAGGTTCGAGATTTACCGAGCTAAGTATTTGTTTCTTCTTATCAATTTCGATATTAGCTTGTTGCATAGGCTTAAGCGATACCGAAACAACTGCCAACAATGCGGCAACGATAATCACCATAACAGAGGCGTAGAGTATCGTATAAGTATTTCCTTGTTTATTCATAATCTACCTCCTTTATTATTTAGTGGTTTTAGCACGTTTGAGACGACGGCTGATGTTAGCCTC
>JAEIGA010012322.1_pt1 | contig 12971 bp, 8 predicted proteins | sample 9270691 | NCBI WGS metagenome assembly JAEIGA01 (sample SAMN17057246, study PRJNA624740) | gut metagenome | biome: biome; isolation source: fecal sample | host: Bos grunniens | place: China: Xizang | collected 2019 | reverse complement strand
TAATGATTATGGTATTTACAACATTTGCTATGGGTGTAGCTTCACTACAGCCGCTGATTATGTTTGCGGTTATAATCGCTATTATGTACTTCATGATGATCCGTCCTCAGCGCAAGCGCCAGAAGGAAATCGAGAATTTCCGCCGTGGCCTTCAGGTAGGCCAGGAGGTCGTAACAAGCGGTGGTATATATGGCAAGGTCAAGGAAATCAATGACGGTGTCGTTCTGCTTGAGATTGCGCATAATGTGAATGTCCGTGTTGATATCTCTGTAGTGTTTGCAAACCCTAATGCAATGCAGCAGGAGGGTAAGTGATAAGAAAACCGGCTTTGATAAAAACATTCATAAGAAAAACAGAAGAGAATAAGCTGTTGCCTTTTCTCTTCTTCCTTTTGGTCTCGTGTTGTTTGTGGCTGCTTCAAGCGCTGAACTACAAATACGAGACCGATGTTGCATTCAAGATAAACGTCAATGGCCTTCCTTCGGATGTGGAACTCGACAAGGATGATATCTACTTCATGGCACGTCTGCGTGACTATGGAACAGGTCTCATAGGGTATGAGCTCCGGGGAGCAACGCCAGTGGATGTCAACTACGCAGAACTGGGCAACAGCAATGGACGTCTGGTGTTGCCTTTGTCTGTGGCGAAGCAGAAGGTGGAGAATCTTGTCGGTTCTTCAACTTCGTTGGTACGCATGCTGCAGGATACCATTATGATTGACGTAAAGAGGGATGTTGCTCTTTTGCCGGTCAAGCTTGACGGCGTTGTTGACGTTGCCGACCATTATACAGTTGCGGATATTGAGATTATTCCCTCTGAGGTCAATGTCTATGCTACTGCGGCTCATCTTGAGAAGATGAGTGACATCAGGACTGAATATGTCGTCAAGAAGTATCTGAAGAACAGCATTGGCTTCAAGGCGAAGATTGTTGCAGATGAACTGGTGACAGTTGAGCCGTCTGTGGTGGATGTTTATGTCACTGTACATCCGCTTGTTGAGAAGAAGCTCCGTCTGCCGGTCGAATATGTCGGTTTTCCTGTTTCATACCCAGGCTCATTGCCACGTGAGGTGGAGGTTACATTTGAGATTCCTGAGCCTGATGCCGGAGATGTGGGGGTGAAAGATTTCTCTGTTTCTGCCGATTATGCCGAGGCTGCAGCTGCCAGTAGCCGCAAGGCTGACATAGTGGTGACACCTCTGTCGCATAAGATAAGCAATGTTTCAACATCACCTTCATACGTCATTCTTCAATAATATGGGTAAATGCATTAGATTGGCTATTACCGGAGGAATAGGAAGCGGTAAGTCTGTTGTTTCGCGTATGCTCGATATTATGGGCGTTCCGGTGTATGACTGCGATGCAAGAGCAAAGGAGATGATGGTTCATGATACTCCGGTTGTTGCGGAATTGAAAAGGATGTTCGGTGAGGAGTGCTATAACGAGGACGGCTCCTTGAACCGCAACTACATTGCATCGTGCATATTTACCGACAAAGAGAATATAAAGCGTGTGAACGGGCTTGTGCATCCCTTGATAAAGGCTGATTTCAATAGGTGGGCATGCGAACAGAATGTTCCTCTGGTGGCTGTGGAAACTGCTATTCTTTACGAGTCGGGTATGATAGATGCTGTTGACAAGGTGCTAGTCGTGTGGGCCGGAAGAGAAACGGCTATTGAACGTACGATGGCGCGCAGCGGCATGAGCCGTGTTCAGGTAGAGAGCAGAATGGATAACCAGATGTCGGCCGATGACCTGCTGTTGCTTTCCGATTATTCCATATGCAACGATAAGGGGATACCGGTCATGGGGCAGCTCGTTTCTCTGCTCGAAGAGTTAAAAAATATTTCAAATTTTGCGGTGACGGATTGAAATCCTATCTTCGCGGTATGCTATTACAGGAGTACGAACAACAATAAATACAAAATAGAACAATATGTTTGAGAGAATCCTTACAATTTCGGGTAAGCCCGGTCTTTACCGCCTCTTGTCAAGTGGGCGCAATATGTTCATAGTTGAGATACTTGATGCTTCAAAGAAGCGTATGCCTGTCCATAATAGCGACAAGGTGGTTATGCTTGATGACATTGCAATATATACCGACACCGAGGAGGTGCCCTTGCGTGACGTCTTTGCAAAGATATACGAAAAGGAGAACGGTGTGTTGCCTTTCGATATGAAGATGGCTACACCGGAGGAGATGGTCGAGTACTTTGAGGGTGTAATGCCTGACTATGACCGTGAGAGAGTTTATCTGACACACATCAAGAAGATGTTCCAATGGTATAACATTCTTGTCAGCAACGGTGTGGTGGATTTTGTATCAGAAGAGTCTGTCGAGGAGAGTGCAGCTGAATAATATAAATATTGTTGCATATGAAGAGAATATTTTTTCTGGCTGTATTGGCTATAGCTCTCTTTGCCAATGCTGATGCCCAGTCTTGGAAAGATGCTTTGGGAAAGATTGCAGGCAAGGTTTCAGAAAAGGTTTCCGGAAACTCTTCCGGCGTAAATGATGTTGTCGGAAACGTGTTGGGCGATTTGATAGGAAAGGCTGTGCCTCTCAGCGACTCCTTGCTTGAGGGTACATGGAACTATCAGGGTGCTGCATGCGTGCTTGAGAGTGAGAACGCTCTTGCCGGTATCGGCGGCAGTGCTGTTTCTGGTCAGCTTGAGGAGAAACTCGATGGCTATCTTGCAAAAGTCGGGGTGGCAAAAGGCACATGCTCGTTTACTTTCAACAAGGACAATTCATGTGTGTTCAGAATCAAGGAACGTGAAATTAAGGGTACATATAAGCTTAATGCAGAAGAGAAGACCATTAATTTCAGTTTCATGAAGAATAAACTCAATGTCAAGTCTTATGTTGCCTATAATGTGAAGGACATGAACATTGTCTTTGATTCGGATAAACTGCTTGCTCTTTTGCAGAAGACTCTAGGCGTGGTTTCAAGCAAGGCTTCAAGCCTTTCTTCGGCATCGTCAAGATTGGGTACAGCGGCTTCTACACTTGGTACTGTGGGGAAGCTTCTTGAGAACTACGACGGTATGATGCTGGGAATGGAACTGAAGAAATGAAAAAGAGGATATAACAAAAAAACGGGTCAGCCACGAAGGCTGACCCGTTTTTTTGTTATTTGTTGATGAAGACGAGGCTCTCTTCGGTGGCTTCTACCTTTATCGGAAATTCCTTGTTTACGCTTCCGGCAAGCAGTTGCTTTGAAAGGTCGTTGAGGAGCAGCCTTTGTATGGCCCGTTTGATGGGGCGTGCACCGAATTCCGGGTCGAAGCCGGCCTTGGCAATGAACTTTATTGCAGTGTCATCAGCTTCAAGCCTTACTCCGTTTTCGCTGAGCAGCTTTGCTACGGAATTTATCTGCAGGCGTACTATCTGCTCTATTTCATTTTCGTTCAGAGGCGTGAACATAATCGTTTCGTCAATGCGGTTCAGGAATTCTGGACGTATTGTCTTCTTCAGCATCTCCATTATCTTCTCTTTGGTCTCCTCGATGATGCTTTCCCTGTTCTCCTTGCCGATTTTTGAGAACTGTTCCTGGATATAGCTGCTGCCAAGATTGCTTGTCATTATTATAATGGTGTTCTTGAAGTTCACTACGCGTCCTTTATTGTCGGTGAGACGTCCGTCATCGAGTACCTGCAACAGTATATTGAATACGTCGGGGTGCGCCTTTTCTATCTCGTCGAAAAGTACAACGGAGTAGGGCTTGCGGCGTACGGCTTCGGTGAGCTGTCCTCCCTCGTCGTATCCTACATATCCCGGAGGGGCGCCAATCAAGCGGGATACTGAGAATTTCTCCTGGTACTCGCTCATGTCTATTCGTGTCATCAGGCTCTCGTCATTGAACAGATAGTTGGCTAGGGCTTTTGCAAGTTCAGTCTTTCCTACGCCTGTCGTACCCAGGAATATGAATGAACCTATAGGACGTTTGGGGTCCTGCAGCCCGGCCCGGCTACGGCGTACTGCGTCGCTGACAGCCTGTATGGCCTCTTCTTGTCCAATAACGCTCTTGTGGAGCTCATCTTCCAGGGTGAGCAGTTTCTCGCGTTCGCTCTGCAGCATCTTGCTGACGGGGATGCCTGTCCAGCGCGATACGACGTCAGCGATGTCCTCTGCCGTTACCTCCTCTTTTATCATGGCAACTGCGCCTTGCGCTGTACGCAGCTCTTCCTGTACTTTGGCAATCTCGTCTTCCAGGGCTTTGATTTTGCCGTAGCGTATCTCGGCTACGCGGCCGTAGTCGCCTTCGCGTTCGGCTTTTTCGGCATCGAACTTGAGCTCTTCAATTTCGTGTTTCGCGTTTTGTATGCGGTCGGCAAGTTCCTTTTCCTGTTGCCATTTCGCACGTTTCTCCTTTTCCTGTTCCTTTAGGGCTGATATCTCTTTGCCGAGCATAGCAAGCTTGGCTTCGTCCTTTTCACGCTTTATCGCTTCGCGCTCAATCTCAAGCTGTTTTAGGTGGCGTGATATCTCGTCAAGTTCCTCCGGCAAGGAGTCTCTCTCCATGCGGAGCTTGGCAGCAGCCTCGTCTATGAGGTCAATGGCCTTGTCGGGCAAGAAGCGTTCTGTTATGTAGCGGTCGCTGAGGGTAACTGCTGCAATGATAGCATCATCCTGTATGCGCACCTTGTGATGGCTTTCGTAGCGCTCTTTCAGGCCGCGTAGTATTGAGATGCTGCTCATCTTGTCGGGCTCGGTAACAAGCACGCTCTGGAAGCGTCGTTCAAGTGCCTTGTCTTTCTCAAAGTACTTCTGGTACTCGTCAAGCGTTGTGGCTCCTATAGAACGCAGTTCGCCGCGGGCAAGTGCCGGCTTGAGGATATTGGCAGCATCCATTGCGCCTTCTCCCTTGCCTGCTCCCACCAAGGTGTGTATCTCGTCTATGAAGAGTATGATGCGTCCTCCGGCTTTGGTTACCTCGCTTATAACGGCTTTCAAACGCTCCTCGAACTCGCCCTTATACTTCGCTCCTGCCACGAGTGCTCCCATGTCGAGCGAGTAGATCTGCTTGTCGCGAAGATTGTCGGGCACGTCACCTCTAATGATGCGGTGTGCCAGTCCTTCTACTATTGCAGTCTTTCCGGTTCCCGGCTCTCCAATCAATATCGGGTTGTTCTTTGTACGGCGGCTCAGTATCTGCAGTATGCGTCGTATCTCGTCATCTCGTCCGATTACGGGGTCGAGCTTGCCGTTTCTTGCAGCTTCGTTGAGGTTTACTGCATATTTTTCAAGTGCCTGATAGCTCTCCTCTGCGCTCTGCGAGGTAACCTTGCTGCCTTTGCGCAGTTCAAGTATCGCTTTCTCAAGTTCTTGCTTGCTTACGCCGTTCTCCTTCAATATTGCTGAAACCGGGCTTCCTGTTTCGAGCAAAGCTGCCAGCAGGGGTTCTACCGATATATACTCGTCACCGTATTTCTTTGCAATATCTTCGGCCTTCAGTATGATGCTGTTGCTATCGCGGCTTAGATAGGGTTCGCCTCCGCTTACCTTTGGCAATGAACGGATGATGTTCTCTATTCCGTTCTTTATGTTGTTTATGTTCGCACCTGTCTTCTGTAACAGGAAAGAGACTATCTGTTCGTTGCTTTTCAGAACTCCTCCCATTATGTGAGCAGGTTCAATTACTTGCTGTCCATGCGCCTGGGCAATGTTTACAGCTTCTTGAATTGCCTCTTGGGCTTTGATTGTAAATTTGTTAAAGTTCATATTTTTAATCTCCTTTCATGAACTTATGAACAAATAGCGCGCCATTCGGTTTTGTGGTGACAAAATGTCTGTTTAGGTGACAATTTGTCGTTGTGTGTAAGTTTTACGGCTTGAAATCATAAGACTTCAAGCCGTAAAACTTTATTTGTCGGTATTAATAGATATCTTCCGGTTTGCTCTGGTCAGATATTACTACCGTAGGTACAAGTTCCAGATAATCCTGGTCGAACTGTTTCAGCTTTCCGGTACTGTTTTCTGTGACGTCCTTGAAGCGTAGCCAGTGGTCGCCTTTGTCAAGACGGTATGTTCCGATTATTTTTCTGATTGACTGTTCGCTGTCTCTCATGGTATTCTTGTCTTCATCAAGGCAGATGCTTGCAGGGCCTTTCATGTAACCGCGGTTACGCATGGCCTTGTCATTCTCCTTGATTTCATCTTCTGTCTTTCCGGCATCTGTTGTCCAGCCGATTATCAGGTCGGTTTCTGCATTCCAGCGGAGGTCAACCGGGATTCCGGCAATGATGCCATCTACGTAGAATTGGCACACGCCTCGATAATATCCTCTAGGATATCCGAAACGTATTTCGTAATCGCCTGCCGGAACATGTGGAATACGATACTGGAAGTCGTACTTTCCTTCTACTATGAATTCGTCTCCCTGGAAGTTGGCATATGAACCGAGTGATGTGGCATGCGGTCTGAAATAGAATACTTCGGTGTCGTTATTGTTGACTATGAAATATTTACAGTAGCCTGCCGGTATGAATGTCACGACATTGCCCGGAAGTGACAAGTCCCAACGTACGTCGTTGTTCGTGAACTCCGGGAACAAAGCAGAAATATCCATTCTGATTCTCTCTCTCATTACGTTTCCGGCCATCTCATCTTCATTGTATATAAGAATGCGGTCGATTGTGTGGATAATGCCGTTCAATGCGCTCTGGTCGAAGTCGGCAAGTTCCGGGTATTTCTCTTTTGTTACAGAAGCCTTGTCAACGATGACATTCAGGTGGTCCTGCATATTTGCATTGTTGCAGGTTGTTCCGCCGTTTTGTCCGTAGTTGAGGACAATTTCCTGTCTGAGCTTATCGTTGGTATATGGCTTTGTTACCTTTATCATGGTATATGGCAACATTGTCTCATAGTATTCTTGGCTGTCAAAGTTCTGGTTGAGATTCAACAAAGATGAGTATCCTTCGTTCTCGTAATTCTCCATAATGAATCCTCCAGGACCTGTTGAGGAACTATAAAGCAACTGGCGGTCGATTATGTGGTAGAGAATGAATTGGCGCAGTGCGTTCTTCGGGTTTCTATAGTCTCCTTGTGCCTCTTTTCCATAATGCTCCTCGGCAAATGCAGCAAGTTCGCTGACGTTGTTTATGCCAAGGCTGTGGTAAAGAGCGTCCGGCTCGATAAGCACGGTGTATTTTTGCTTCTTGTCTTTCGGGTATGGTGATGTAGAGCTTTCTGAGTCGAGTGACGGTCCTGTCAGGGTGTTGTCATATTCCGGGTCGATTTCATATATGTCCAGAATTGAATCCACGCCTGTCAGCATGATTGCATCGTAGAATATGCTGAAAGGCAACTGGGACTTTATGAGTTCGGTCAGCATTTTGTTCGATGGGCTTAGAACAGCGTCAATTACCTGAATATAGCCGTTTTCCATCTTAAGGTCCTGTGCAATTATTCTGGAGCTGTTGTTGAGCAACGGGAATACCTGACCTTTATCATTTGTAGTCCATTCTACTGTCGTGAATCGGCGGTTCATTGTACTCATCGGGAATGCACCGTCGTAGATGTCTGTAGTCTTGTAACCCATCTCAATGATGTGGTTCTTTGCAATCTCCGTCGCCATACTGTCGGTAAGATCCTCTATGTATGGTGAGGTGATGCCGGTTCTTTCACCTTCAAGATGAAGGTTGTACTGCTTTATCAAGAATGAGTCTATAGCCTCGTTCTGCGGTGCGAAGCATGTGTAGGAACCATAAGTGGAAAGTGTCTTCAGAATGCTTCCTGATGTCTTCTTGCCAATCTTTGCTTTACCAAGGATTGTCGCAAAATTGCTGAACTGAGGATTGTTTACAATGTAGTCCGAAATAAGTTCACCGGTGAAAGTGAACCTGTTGCTCTTGTCAATTTCATCTTCACAACTGTTAAGGCCGCATAAGGAGATTGTGCTTATTAGCAATACGGCCCAAGTCTTGATTTTGCTTGTCTTTCTCATATTGTGGTTTTTTGTGGTTTTCGGTTATTTGCGGTTCTGTTCGCTCCAAAGCCTGCTGCTGCAGTCTGCCGGCATGTTCCATCCATCTTCCCTGCTGAAGTTGCAACTTCCGGTCTTAGGGCTGTCCGGCATACATGAGCGCTTGAACTGCTGTGTAAAGAAGCGCCGCACGAATGTGTTCAGCCATTTGTCAATTGTCTCGCTGTTGTGGATACCTTCAAATGCATTCTTTGCCATGAACGAAATCTTTTCAGGCGAGAATCTGTTCCGCAGGAAATGGTACAGGAAGAAGTCGTGGAGTTCGTATGGACCTACCAGATCTTCGGTCTTCTGTTTTATGTTGCCATTGTTGTCGGCCGGTGTCAGTTCCGGTGATATTGGGGTATCAAGTATGTCTATGAGCGTTGCGCTTGTTTCTGTGTCATCGCAGTTCTCTGCTACCCAGCGAACAATATGCTGTATAAGCGTCTTAGGTACAGATGCGTTCACTCCGTACATACTCATGTGGTCTCCGTTGTATGTCGCCCATCCGAGTGCCAGTTCCGACATGTCTCCGGTGCCGATAACCAAACCATTCTGCTTGTTGGCAATATCCATCAGTATCTGTGTGCGTTCCCGTGCCTGTGAATTCTCGTACGTGGTATCGTGGTTGTCTGCATCGTGTCCGATATCCTTGAAATGCTGGATGCATGCCTCCTTTATCGATATCTCTCTTATGGTGACTTTGAGCCTGTTCATCAAGGAGAGCGCATTGTTATAGGTTCTGTCGGTTGTCCCGAATCCGGGCATCGTTACAGCTGTTATATCGCTGTGCGGTTTTCCCAACATGTCGAAAGCCTTTGCTGTTACCAGGAGTGCCAGTGTAGAATCCAATCCGCCGGATATTCCTATAACGGCACTCTTCGAGCATGTGTGTGCCATTCTTCTAGCCAAAGCTGTGGCCTGGATTGTGAAGATTTCTTCATATCGGGTGCTGCTCTCATGCTTTTGGGGAATGAATGGTGTGGGATTGAAGCGTCTTTCAAATGTCTTTAAGCAGTTTCCTGTTGCAGGTATATATAATTTGTCCACAATGCTTCTCTTTGAAAAGTTCGGGTCTCCGATACGTCTGTTGGTGACCTTCTCAACATCGGCTTCAATGGCTGTTGTGTGACTGCTTGTGAGGAAGCGTTCGCTTTCGGCAATTATGTTGCCACACTCTGCAATGGCGCAGTATCCGGAATGTACTGCGCTGCTCGTGGATTCTCCCCAACCGCTGTTGGCTTGCATGTATATGCATTTGTATCTTCTGCTTTGCTGTCTGACCCTTTCTTTTATACGCAAGTGAGTACCGGCTTCTTCGGCTCTTGCAGTGGGGTTCAGTATTATCTGTGCACCTGCTATTGCCAGTTCTGCACCAGGAGCAATGGGGGTTTCGGCATCTTCTCCTATTTCTATTCCAAAGGTGAACGATTGTGTCTCAATTATCCCGCTCTTGAGAAAAGGAACTCTCTTGTCGGCTATTATTGTCGTTTCTCCTTCGTTTAAGGATGATGAGCTTGTGAACCATTTGCTGCTTTGCGCTCTTTGTGGAACCAGACATATTATTTCTCCTTTGTGTATAACGGCTGCACAGTTGAAGATTGCGCTTTTATGCATTATCGGTGTGCCTACGACAATGATTGTCTCTTTCCCTCTTGTTTTTTCCGCAATGTGTGTCAAAGCTTTCTTGCACTCTTCTGTCAAGAGAGGACTAGAAAACAGGTCTGCACAACTGCTTGCTGTTATACATAGTTCGGGAAATAGCATTAGCTCGACCTCTTCTTTGATTTGGCCGATAGTAGAAATGATGCTTTCCGCATTGAATTTCGGGTCTCCGACACTCAATACTGGAACTGCTGTTGCTGCTTTTATGAATCCGTGCTTCATCTCTTATGTATAATAGCTCTTCCGTTAATAATAGTCAGATTCTGTATAAAATCACCAATTATTGCAAATATACTAACAAACAAGCGAAAGTTGTGCAAGCGAATGGGTGAAAATTTGTTTTCACATGCAATGAGCGCAGCTGAATTTCGCTGAAAGCAATAATATTCAAGTAAACTTGAATGTTTTTCAAGGCGAGTGCAGTATATGTGCTAAGTAGCGTCCCAAATATAGTAAAAATGAGCGAAACTATTCTTCTTGCTTTTCACTTTTTTATCCAAATGATAGAATTCAATGTGTTTATATATGCTTTCTATATATTAATTAGGTATGCATGCTTGCAGGATTCAAAAAAAAGGAACGAATCAAATTCGTTCCTTTTTAAAGTTTTGTGTTTTAGGATTAATTGTTGTCCTCAGGTTTTCTCTGGTCTGTTATGATAGACGTAGGTACGATTTCAATATAATCCTGGTTGAACTCGGTGAGTTTTCCGGTACCGCCTTCAGTTACCTCCTTGAAACGCATCCAATGCGACTCACCGCTGGTGAGTCGGTAGGTTCCTACAATCTTTCTGAGAGCAAGGTTTGAATCACGCATGGTCTTCTTGGCTGTTTCGCTCTTCTCCATAACTACGCTTGCCGGCGCTTTCATGAAGCCGCGGTTGCGCATGGCCTTGTCATGTTCTTTGATTTCCTCCTCACTGCCAAGTTCGTCATCGCCAATCCAGCCGATGAAAGTCAAGTTCTCTGCATTGTTCTTGAGGTTTACAGGAATACCGCAAATGGTGTTGTCGAGGTACATCTGAACGATACCGCGCGCGTCTGACATGGAGAATCCGAAGCGCACTTCGTAGTTACCGGTCGGGACATGGGGCAAGCGGTATTTGAAGTCGTACTTTCCTGTTACCAGAAGCTCGTCACCCTGATAGTTTACGTAACCGCCGATACCTGTCGGATATGGACGTAGGTAATATACGTGAGTGTCGTTGTTGAGTGCCTCAAGACGTGAACTGAATCCGTTCGGAATATATGTAAGTGTATATTCGTTCTGCAATGCCCAGCGGACACCGTTGTTCGTCAACTCCGGGAAAATGGAGGTTATGTCCCAGCGCATACGCTCGTTCAGGATATTGCTTCGCATTTCCTCTTCGTTGTAGATAAGTATCTTGTCGATAGTGTGGATGATTCCGTTGAGGGCGTTCTGGTTGAACTCTTCAAGACCTGGACGTCTTTGTGTAACCTTGGCCGGCTCTACTACTACATTTATGTGGTGCTCCATGCCAGGTACGACGCAGCGTGTGCCTTCGTCCTGGGCATAGTTGATTATGAGTTCCTGGCTCAATGGGGTCTCGTTGGCCTCGCCGTAGCGTTGGTACTGTGCCAATGTCGAGAATGGTTTTGTTACCTTTATCATGGTGTAAGGCAGTCTTGTCTCAAAGTAGTCGTATCTGTCGTATTCTGTAGTCAGGTTTACCTCAGACGAGAAGCCTTTGTGGTCATAGCCCTCCATGAGGAAACCTCCAGGGCCTGTTGAAGAGCTGTAAAGCAACTGGCGGTCGATGATGTGGTATGCTATAAACTTGTATAGCGCATTCTCTGGATTGTCGTATTCTCCGCGTGCCTTTGTGCCATACCAGTGCTCTGCAAACTTGATGAGGTCTTCTGTTGTTCTTATCGACATGCCCAAAGAGTTCTTGGTCGGGTCAGCGAGCAGGTCGTCACTCTCGACAAGGAGGGTGAAGCGCTGGTGCTTTTCCTCTGGAACCGGAGGCTGCTGCTTGTTCTGTGTCTCAAAAGCCGGACCTAGTTCAGTGTTGTCATAATCTGGGTCAATCTCATATTCCGACATGTACTTGTCAAGGCCTGTCATGGTCATGGCTTTGCTGAATGTCGTGAATGAGGGCTGTGAGGCCAGAAGCTCATTTGACATCTTGCTTGACGGCGCCAGTACGACATCGATTACCTGTACGTATCCGTTTTCCATTTCAAGGTCCTGCTTGATTATGCGTGACTCGTTATTGAGAACGGGAGAGATACTTCCGTCAGCATTGGCTTCGAATGTGATGGTCGTGAATCGGCGGTTCATGGTAACCATGGGGAATGCTCCCTCATTGATGTCGATTGTCTTGTAACCCATCTCGATTATATGGTTCTTGGCTATTTCGGTTGCCATGCTGTCGCTTATCTCTTCGAGGTCCGGTGATGTGATGCCGTTGAAGATGATAGGAGCTGTCGGATCAATCTTGTTCCGCTCGACGCTTTCGTAGTATTCGTTGTAGAGCTTTTCGATGTAGGCTCTGACTGCGCTGTTTACAGGAGCAAAGCAGGTGTATGAACCGTAACTGGAAAGGGTCTTGAGGATGCTGCTGGATGACTTCTTTCCGATTTTTGCCTTGTTTAGAACAAAACAGAAGTCACTGAAATCGGGGTTCTTCTCAAGATAGTCTGAAATCAACTCACCGGTAAAGGTAAAACGATTGCTCTTGTCAACTTCGTCTTCGCAACCGCAGAATGTCAGCGCAGAAAATGAAGCGAGCAGACCAAAGGCTAAAACCTTTACATTCTTTAAAATGGTCATGTTCATATTATTAAGTTTTTTAAGTAAAAACGAATTTAAATATTAATAATAATATTATTAATCCCTCAAATTTATCTGTTATTGTTTAAATATCCAAATATTCCAATAATCTTTTTTCATTTTTGACGAACTTTTTAATATTTCGCATATAACTTTTCTTGTATATTGGCTCCTTTATTGTGCGTTTGCATTTTTTAACAAAAATAATATAGAAAAAATTAGGAATTAATGATTAAATGATTTTATATTTGCAATGATTTCAGAAATGAAGTCGCAAACAGAAAATATTATTAACGGCTTAAATAAAAAATACGATTATGAAAAAGTACATTTGTTCAGTTTGTGGTTATATACATGAAGGTGATTCAGCTCCAGAGAGATGTCCGGCCTGCAAGGTTCCGGCGGAAAAGTTCAAGGAACTTGATGTAAATGCAAAGCTAGAGTTCGTTCAGGAGCATGTCGTAGGTGTTGCAAAAGGATGTGACGATGAGATGATAAAGGACTTGAACAACCATTTCATAGGGGAGTGTACCGAGGTGGG
>JAEIGA010012321.1_pt1 | contig 12971 bp, 13 predicted proteins | sample 9270691 | NCBI WGS metagenome assembly JAEIGA01 (sample SAMN17057246, study PRJNA624740) | gut metagenome | biome: biome; isolation source: fecal sample | host: Bos grunniens | place: China: Xizang | collected 2019 | reverse complement strand
TTTGTGAACTTAACATTTGCGATTATCGGTATTACTAAAGTAAGAAAAAATAGTTATATGCATAAAATGCTTAAAATCACTAATTTCATAACTGCATTAACTGATTTAGTAATTACTCAAATTGCTTTATTGTATGCGGTCAAACCAGAAATGGATATGTCATATAATATTCATTTCGGATTAGGTATTGCTGTAATAGGAATATTAATTAATATATTTATGATAATAAGAGTTTCAAAAAAATTATAGGTGACGTATGAACAAAAAGAAATCATTTTTTGGTAGTTCAATACTACTTGTAACCGCAATTATTTGGGGAAGCGCATTTGGTGCCCAAAGTAAAGGAATGGATTATTTAGGCCCATTTTCTTTTAATGGGATTAGAAGTATTATTGCGGTTATTTTTCTTAGTATTGTATTACTATTTATCATTATTAAAAATAAAAAGAATCCCGATTTTAAATTATTTAAAAATAAAAAAGCATTAATTGGTAGTATATTTTGTGGAATAGCTTTAATGTTTTCTACTTCTACCCAACAAATAGGAATAAGCATGACAAGTGTTGGTAAAAGTGGTTTTATAACTTCACTATATATTATCCTTGTTCCTATACTAGGATTACTTTTAAAGAAAAAAGTTCCTATTAAAATTTGGTTTTGTGTAGGAATTGTATTGATTGGGTTGTATTTATTATGTATTAAAAATAGTGTAAAAATTGAAATAGGCGATATTTTCTTATTATTATCTGCCTTCGGATTTGCTGTTCAAATTTTAATTGTTGATAGTATTAGTCAAGACATAAATACTATTTTATTATCTATCATTCAATTAAGTGCAGTTGCAATTCTTTCATTATTCCCTATTTGCATGATAGAAAAACCTAGTATTTCCAATACTTTAGATGCTATGCCTTATTTGTTATTTGCGGGGGTATTATCAAGTGGTATTGCTTATACTTTACAAATTGTAGGGCAAAAATACACAACTCCTGTGGTTGCTTCTTTAATTATGAGTTTAGAGTCAGTTTTTGCAGCTATAACAGGATGGTTATTCTTAAATGAAATTCTATCTTTAAATGAAACAATTGGATGTGTTTTAATTTTTACCGCAATCATTATATCTCAAATTGAATTTAAAAAGCCAAATAAAAACCAGTTAAATTAATTTAACTGGTTTTTTTCATCTTCTTCCTTTGCTTGTTTTTCTTCTTTGTGTTTCTTTTTAATTTTTAAAAGTTTTTTAACCCCAAATGAAATTGCTATACAAATAGGAATTAATGGGGTAAATGGACCAAACCAAAATAATAACCAAACACTAGCATAAGTTAAGTGCCATTCATTTTTAGTTACAAAGTATAGCGTATAACCAACAATTACTGGACTCATAACTACACAATATACAATAATAAAGATAACAAGCGTGCGCCAATCTTTACATTCAGACCAAATCCATTTTATGAATTTTTTTACTTTTTCAATAATCTTTTTAATAAAATTCATACAGACCTCTATAAAAATGAACATTCTTCAGATAAAATCCTGCTCTAAGAGCAGGTATTTTACTTATTAGTCATCTCTGTATCAAGAGCAGTTAAGATTGTTGATACAGTTGATTTTGTTTGTGCAACACTACCTGATGAAATAGTTAATAAACATGGGAATCCACTATCTTTATCAAATGATGATGATAAATAACTTAAAATTGTATCAACGTTATCAACTGTTTTTTTCACAATATAAATTTGCTTTGCGTCTTTATTATTATTAGCATATTTAGCATATTCTACTATTTTTTCTGCAACCATTTCTGTTTCATCTCTACCTTCTTCATATATGAAGACAAAGTATTGTGAATTATTAGCTGGTTCTTGTACAACAATATTTGTTGCTTCAATTTCTTTTAGACTATCTAAATTATGATATCCAAATGGTTTAAATATTACTAATACTAACGCAATAATAAACACTGCAGTTATAACTAATAAAATTGTTTGATAAATTTTATCTATTGTTAATCCATCTTTTTTATTTTTTACTGCCATAAAAATCTCCTATTCATACTTCGATATTAGACTATTTAGTTCTTCTAATATTCTTGTTTTTGTATCATACATCGCAACAACTTTACCAGCTTTTATTTTCAATAGTACAGGTGCTGATGCAAGTTTAATTTGAGTATATTTGGTAGCTCCAACAGCAGTGTTAGTTGCTACTCCAGCTCCTGCCGCAATACCACCATTATTTTTCTTGTCTGATTTATTTAAAACATATATTTTATCAATTGCTGGATATTTTTTAACAATATTCGCATATTCACAAACATAAGGTTCAACCACTTCACATACAGCACAACCTGTTCTATATACTAAAACATAATAAGATTTAGTTGCTGAAAGTGACGATTTTGAAAGTATTTCATTATAGTAAACTTCTTCAATTTGAGAATATTTTTTAACCTTACAACTACTCATTGTAAATAGCATAAATATCATTAATATGCATAATACTATTTTACTTTTCATATAATCACCTTTTATATTATATCATATTTTTTATTTTTTACAATAAATAGTTATATTATTTTTTTATTTTTCGCTACCTACTAAAAGACTATCTCCCGTCTTGATCATTTCTATTACAGGTAAACTATTAGAAGCAATAGTATATTCCATACCTTGTTCATAGAAAAAAACTGTTTTTTCATTAATTACCCATATACTGCCACCTAATACATATATATCACCATCTATGAAACTAGTAACTGGGATATTACTGCTTTCTAAATACTGTTGAATAATTGTAAATGGATTTGCCCCATCAAACTTCATGATAGCTGTTTTGATAGTAGAACCTTTGATCACTTCTTCTGTTAACTTTGCATCTACAGGGTAATAAGTCGGATAAGTAATTGCTCTTATAAATGTTTCTACCATTTCTTGATAATGTTTATTTAAATTTTCTAAAGTTTTTGTAGGATTAAATAAATCATTGTTAATATTAATATCAACTTCAATTTTTTCATAAACAAATTTAGAAATTAAATTATGATTATCATCATATACATATACTTCTTCTGGATAACCTGTTTTGTTATTAAAAACAATTTTTTCTTCAGTTGGATTTGCATCTTCAAACATTTTGGTTTTAACGGTTAATGTAGTAAAATTTTCTTCTTTAGTTTCAGTTTTAGATTCATCACTTATAATATCTTTAGATAATGATTGTAATAGATATGGATATGAAGAATTTAATGGCCAACTACTTTTTACTTTGAAAGATTTATTTACACTTGGGACTAAGATTTCAACACCATCTTTATTTTTTATCACAATTTGTTTTTCATTTAAAGTTTCATTATCAACTTCAACTCTATAAAAGTCAGGTTTTTTATAATAAACTGTTACTAAACATTCTTTTGTTCCACTAGGAAACATTGAATATAATTTACCTGTTACTTTATAAGAATCTAGTGATGAAATCACACTTGGAAAGTCTTGTACTACTTTTTGTCCTCTTTCACAAGATGAAAGCATTACACTTCCTAAAATAAAAATAAATAATACTGATATAATTTTTTTCATTAAGACACCTCTATCAATAAATATTATGATATTTATTAATATTTATGAATAGTTTATGTTTTTTTTGGTAAAAATAGTATTGTATTTAAAATAGGAGGTTTATTATGTATATAATTAAGCGCATTGCGTATATTTTAACTATTGTAGGTGCAATAGTTTGGTTATTAATTGGTCTATTTGATTTCAATCTAGTAGCCTTTATTTTTGATAATATTAGTCCTATTATTTCGAGAATTATCTATAGTTTAGTTGGTTTTGCGGGAATAATTGGGTTGATTGGATTTTTTATGCCAGATGATGATTAAAAAAAGAAGCCTTTTTGGCTTCTTTTATTCATGATTATTTTCTTTACTTAAATAATATTCGTAAGTATCCATTATTTCTTTCATACAATGGCTAATTCCTGATTTAGACATTTCTTTACCTAAAATATTAGATGATAATTCACTAAGTTCCGATAAGCTAGAATCAGGGTATTCTTTTCTTAACGCAATAGCATCTTGAAGTCTATTACTAAGTTTTGCTACAATATTATGTTTTTCTAAATATTCAATTGCTGTTTGTTGTCTTTGACAATATTGTAAAGATTTATTTCCGTTGGCAACATCACAATTAATAGTTCTATTAACACTATTGTAGTGATCTCTTAGAATTCTAGAATTTTCAAATTCAAACACTCCTTCATTTGCTCCAACATATGCTAAAAACTTAGATATCTCTTCAGACTTTTTAATATATAACAAATGTTGATTTTTCTTTGGGGTAATACTTGATTTAATATCATATTGTTCTAAGAATTGTTTTACAAGATTAGCAGTTTCAATCTTTTTAAAAATTATTTCTAAGTGATAGTTACTTTTTCTAGGATCATTAATTGATCCTTTCGCGATAAAACATCCTCTTACAAATGCACTTTTACAACATTCATTATCAAATAGTTCATCGGTTGACATAAAACTATCAAGTGGTAATAGATGATATTCAGATACTATATCGCTTGATATTTGACTATATTTTAAATAATAGTATTTTTGCTTTTTTAAGCCATTTTCAAGCTTATAGCTGAGTTCTCCATCCAGACCATATTTGTGTTTAAATATTGGTAAAAGATAGCGAATTACGCCATTTATAGGGCTTTTAACTGAAATACTTAATCCACCAATAGAAATACCTACTTCTGCTAGTAAGTGTAGTATTCCCGCAAATTCTGCATTTTGACAACAAATTAAATTATCAATACCTAATAATTCTTTTTTCACTTCTCTAGCAAAAGACATAGGACCTCCTTATAGTTTTTTAATAATAATATTTGATGCAGTTATACCATGACCTACTGCACATCCAATTTGTTTAACAATATGATTAGTACAGTCTCCAACCGCATATAAACCTTCAACACTAGTTTCACAGTTTTGATTAATTTCAATAAAACCAGCCTCATCTAGAACATTAAAGTCTTTTAAGAAATTAGTACATGGAATAAAACCAATATAGATAAATACTCCATCTACCTTGTACTCTTCTATAGCATCTAAATGTTTTAATGTTACACTATCAAGGGTAGTATTACCATTAAATGATTCAACAGTTGTATCAGTAATCAAACTAATATTCTCAGTATTTTTTACTTTTTCGATTAGTTCACTAGATGCTCTAAAAGTAGTTGAGCGATGAACGATGGTAACTTTTTTACATATTTTAGCTAAATATAAACTTTCTTCAAAAGCACTATTACCAGCACCAACTACCATAACTTCTTTGTCTTTATATAACATTCCATCGCATACTGCACAATATGAAACACCACGACTCATAAATTTCATTTCACCTGCTACACCAAGTGAACGATTAATAGTACCAGTAGACACTATTACAAATTTAGATGTATATGTATCTTTATTTGTTTTAGTGATGAATAAGTCATTTTCTTTAGTTATTTCTAGTACTTCTTCATATTTAAAGGGAATGTTATATGGTTTTAATTGGGCCATCATATTTAAAGCTAACCCTGCTCCTGTTGTAGATACAACTCCAGGATAATTTTCCACACTAGATGTAGTAATAACTTTACCACCTGGTGCACTTTTTTCAATAATGATTGTAGATACTCCTGCACGACCAAAATACAACGCCGCACTTAATCCTCCAGGACCAGCACCTACGATTAAACAATCATATATCATATTATTCCTTCTCTTCTTGTTTATTCATTTTCTTTTCTTTTAATAATCTCTTTGCTTCTTCTTTTTCTTTAAATGGATCTTTATTTGGATCTAACCAAATAGTTCCACCCTCATATAACAATTCTTTTGCGGAATCACATTTAAATTTAAATACACGTCGAAGAATAAACATAAGAATTCCCACAATAAAGAAGATTGCAGAAGTTAATAAAGCAATACGAATATTACCAATCATTAATGGATCTGTACGCATTGATTCAATAATAAATCTAACTATTCCATACCAAGTTAAGTAGAATGCCACCGCATCACCTAAATATATCTTATTAGATTTTTTTCTAAGTATAATGTATCCAACTGCCCCAATTAGATTTAAAACACTCTCAAAATAGAATGTTGGATAGTAATATCCGGTAATTCTTGGAATATCTAGTGAATAGTCTGGCGTAATATACATATTATCAATTACAAAATTAGGAACTAATAAGTGTCTTAACGTTTCTCTTTGAGCTAATAATTCAAGATCAGTAAGTGGACCTGATGCGTATCCATTTACAAGTGGACCAAATGCTTCTTGATTCATAAAGTTTCCCCATCTTCCAACTACTTGAGCTAACATAAAACATGGTAAAACTATTTCAATTAACGCTAATAATTTTATTTTTTTAACTTTGCAGAAAATAAATAAGAAAATAATTGTTGCGTAAATTCCTCCATGAATCGCAAGGCCTGATAAACCATTACCACCAAGACCAATGATTTCTAAAAAAGCATCCCATAGATTACTTGGTAATCCTTCATGATCGAAAATAATGTAATATATTCTTGCCCCCGCAATCCCTGAGAATAAACCAATTACTAAACCGGTAATTAAATTATCTGAATCAAAACGAATATGTCTAAAAATAGTGTAGTACGCCCATAATGCAACACCAACTGCCCCACTTAAAATACATACCGCATACCATCTTACTTCAATATTACCTATTCTTAAAAAATATGGGTCAAGAGGGGTAGGAATAGTATGAACATCACCTGCTTTGTATAACAAACTAGTTATAATATAAACCAATAATAAAACTCCTAAAAGAATTAATACTGAATACTTAATTATTTTTTTTGTCTTATCAGTCATTTTTTACCTCTTTTATTTTTTATTTTTTTTGCTTTTTTTACTTAAATATGCAAATCTAACTCTTGTTAAATACTGAGTTAAAACTGTTCTAACTATTAAGATAATAGCTATATACAAAATAAAGTAACCATTACTTTGAATATATAGATTAGGTGTAATCCATAGCGCTCCTAAACAAGATACTACAGTTGTTAATAATAAAACAATTCCAAAACTTGTTAATACCACAAATGGTATTTTACTATATAGTAAATCTTTAATAAGGGTATCAGCAACAGAAAATATAGCTATGAAGATTAATAATTCATAAAATGATTTATATGAAAATACTCCTAGATACCCTTGAATAGCAAGTGTAATGAGTACAAAAAGAACTATATAAAATAATAAATTAACAAAAATATTAGGAAATAATCGATTAACTAAAGCTATCTTTTTTACTTTTTTCTCAGAGTTTTTTCCTGATCCTGCTAAACTATCTAGAAGTTCTTGTAGTTCTTCAGGACTATTAATTTCAATATTCTTTAATTCCTTTTTCTCTTTTTCATTTTCTTCTTTTTGTTCTTTTTCTTTATCATCTAACATATTTTTTGTGCCCCCTTTCTTTAGTAATAATAATTGATATAAATAAACCAAGGCTATTTAATAAGATATCAGCTATATCTAATACTCCTCTTTTAGTGATGAATTGAATAATTTCTAAACATATAATAATTCCTATTCCTATAAGAACATTTATTATAATACGCATTTTTGTTATCTTTGTTAATATATATCCAAGTGGCATAAATAATAAGAAATTACCTAAAATATTTATAAATATCGTTTTATTTTTTAGAAAATACTTTAACCATTCTCCCAAATAAAAACCATCTTTATACATATAATCATCGTATTTTTTTCTAAAGTAAAGTGTTAATAATAACAATATTATATAACTAATATTTAAAATTATCCATGACTCTTTATCATCAATTATAATATTTTTAGCCATCATATATATAAACACTAAAAATATAAATAGATATAAATAGTTATTTACAACAGGTAAAAATGTATCCATTGTTTTATCAATAAATGGAATTAATAATAGTAAATAAGAAATAATACTTATTATTAATGCTTCTAATATAATCTTATATTTCAATTATATCACACCTTTGTTTTTTATTTAAAATTTGTATAAATAATTATTTTAATACTTTCTTTAAGTATTCACCAGTATATGATTTAGGGCATTTGACAATTTCTTCAGGTGTTCCACTAGCAAGCACCATTCCTCCGTGAAGTCCTCCCTCAGGACCTAAATCAATAATATGATCGGCAACTTTAATAACATCTAAATTATGTTCAATAACAACTACCGTTGCTTTCATATCAACCATTGTTTGAATAATTTTTAGTAATTTATTAATGTCATCTGTATGAAGACCAGTTGTTGGTTCATCAAAGAAGACAATTGTTTTTTCGGTAATCTTTTTGTGGAGTTCACTCGCAAGCTTAACTCTTTGAGCTTCCCCACCAGATAAAGTTGTGGCTGGTTGTCCTAGTTTAATATATCCTAAACCAACATCATTTAAAGTTTTAATCTTAGGATAAATAGATGGAATATTTTCAAAGAAAGACGTTGCTTCTTCTACTGTCATATCTAATACATCCGCGATACTTTTATCTTTATATTTAACATCTAAGGTTTCACGATTATATCTAGTACCATGACAAGCTTCACATGGAATATATACATCTGGTAAGAAATGCATGCTAATTTTAATTACCCCATCTCCACCACATTTTTCACATCTTCCACCCTTTACATTAAAACTAAAGCGGCTTTTTGAGTATCCTCGTTTTTTTGCTTCAAGCGTTTCTGCGAACAAGTCACGAATATTATCAAATACTCCTGTATAAGTTGCAGGATTACTTCTTGGTGTTCTACCAATTGGTGATTGATCAATCACAATAACTTTATCAAAGTTTTCAATTCCTTCAATTTTATCGTAAGCCCCTACATGGTTTTTACTATGATATAGTTTACGTTGAATTGAAGATGCTAAGATGTCATTAACTAGGGTACTCTTTCCACTACCTGATACACCAGTAACAACTGTTAACGTTCCAAGTGGAATTGAAGCATCAATATTTTTTAAGTTGTTTTCTTTACATCCTGTAACTTTTAAGAATTTACCATTTCCACTTCTTCTAACACTAGGTATTTCAATTTGTTTTCTTCCTGATAAATAATCCGCAGTAATAGTTTTCGCATTTCTAATAAAATATTCTGGTTCACCACATGCGACTAACTCACCACCATGAACCCCAGCTCTAGGGCCAATATCTACAATATAATCACATTCACGCATGATTTCTTCATCATGTTCAACAACTATTAAAGTATTTCCTAAGTCACGCATTTCTTTAAGTGATTCAATTAACTTGTGGTTATCTCTTTGATGTAACCCAATTGATGGTTCATCTAAAACATATAACACCCCTGTTAATTTAGAACCAATTTGCGTAGCTAATCTAATACGTTGTGCTTCTCCACCAGATAAAGTTCCGGCTTTTCTTGATAATGTTAAGTAATCTAATCCTACATTTTTTAAGAAACTTAAACGTTCACGAATTTCACGAATAATTAATTCCGCAATTTTACTTTCTGTTTCATTAAGAACCAAAGAATTAATAAAATCTAAAGCTTCTAAAACGCTCATTTCAGTAAAATCATGAATATTCTTTCCATTAATTAAAACAGATAAAACTGTTGGTGAAAGTCTTTTACCCTCGCAATCTGGGCAAGTTTTATCATTCATATATGAACCATAGTATTCACGTTGGAAGCTAGATGATGTTTCTTGATATCTACGAAGAATTAAATCAGCAACCCCTTCAATTACTTTATTCTTGTACATACTAATTCCACCAGTACTATGTATTTCATATTTAATCGGTTCTTTAGAACCATGCATAATTATTTCTTTTTGTTCATCAGTTAATTCTTTATATGGTTTAAATAAATCGATATGATAATACTCAAATAGTTTTTTATACATTTGCCATTCTATGTTTTCCGTAAAAATAGTATTTTTCAAATAACGAATGGCTCCATCAGCGATACTTATATTTTCATCAGTTATTAATAAATCTGGATCAATTACCGAAATACTACCAAGTCCTTTACAAGTAGGACATGCCCCAAGGGGCGAATTAAATGAAAACAATGATGGTTCTAGTTTACCTACGGTAAAACCGCATATTGGACAACAATAATGTTCACTAAAGAATAATTGTTCATCATTAACCTCAACATATAATTTACCTTCTGATAAAGATGCGGCTGTTTCAATAGATTCATATAAGCGAGAGCGATTTTCTTTTCTTAATTTTAAGCGATCAACAACAAGCATAATATTATGCTTTTTATTTTTTTCTAAAACTATTTCTTCATCTAAATCAAGTTGTTCCCCATCAACAATTACTTTCGAATATCCATCTTTTCTAAGTGACTCAAATGTTGATTCAAATGTACCTTTACGTTCTTGGACAATTGGAGCTAATACTTTAATTACACTTTCTTCTTCATACATAAATACTTTATTAACCATTTCTTCATAAGTTTGGCTGCTAATTTCAATATTATGTACTGGGCAAGTTGGGCGACCAATTCGTGCGTATAATAAACGCAAATAATCATATATTTCAGTAACCGTTCCAACTGTTGAACGAGGATTTCTACTTGTTGTCTTTTGATCAATTGAAATAGATGGAGACAATCCTTCTATTAAATCTACATCAGGTTTATCTACTCCGCCTAAAAATTGACGAGCATATGCTGATAAACTTTCAACATATCTTCTTTGTCCTTCTGCGTATATTGTATCAAAAGCAAGTGATGATTTCCCAGAACCAGAAACTCCTGTCATAACCGTCATCTTCCCACGAGGAATAACTACATCAACGCTTTTAAGATTATTTTCTCTTGCGCCTTTAACAATAATAAGTTCGTTTTTATTTCCTTTCGGATATTTGATTTGTTCCATAAAAATCACCTCTAATATCTTATTATAACACACTTTTCTTTTTTTAAAATAACATATGCCATTTTTTTTGTAATATAAAATAGGAGGGTTCCCTCCTACTTTGTTTTCTTATATGCTTCTTGAATTAAACTATAATAATCTTTATATCCGACAAGAGTCGCAGATGTGACAATATCTCCTATTTTTACATATCCATCTTCCATTGTTATTTCTTTTGAAACATTAGTTCCAATAACTGCGTTACATAGATACTGCATATTTTTACTCCATCCGCTATCACCAGTAGTCCAGTATAGTGATGAACTTTTAAAGAATGACCCATAACTATTTAAAAAAGAGGTTTCTATCTTTTTACCATTCTTATCACTTACATATGCTTCACCCTTTTGAAGACATTCAACATACCATTTTGCGTTTTCTTCTTTAGTTAAATATGTATATAAGTCATCAATTTTATCTGAGCTATACTTTACTTTTTGTTTTTTAGATGGATTCTTTTCAATTTCCTCATCTGTATAAGCTACACCAGTAAATAATTTATCGCCAATCTTAATGTATTTCGCAAACCCGAAATCACCTTCTAATAGTTTATTTTCTTCATCTTTCATTACTACATCAGTTAAAGAATCTTTTTTAGTTTCCTTGGCCCAAACATCAGGCATAAATGCTTCATCCATTCTTATGTATGTAATAATACCATTATTAACTCTTAGTTTAACAAATCCAACAAAATCATTAAAAACTATTTTATATGATTCTTTTTCATCTTTATTTGTTTCTACAATATTGTTATCTTTATTTTCTTCTTTATCATCTGTCATATTACATCCAGCAATGTTGAATATACAAATCATTAAAGTAATGAATCCTAAAATTTTGTATTTTTTCATTTTCATTTCCTTTCTATTCAACATTATTTTTTGTTATATCTTTATTTATATACTGGTATTTTTTTGAAATTTTATTCCCATTTACGATTCTTTTTAAACCACTCGGTATCTTTTAAAATAGTGTTATTATTTGAACAATTTACACTAACGCCTGTAGTATTAGAAGTCACAACAATATTCCCATTCATTGAAGTAAATCCTAATTCATTATCAGAGACAATTGTTGTTACATAAATATTTTCAGTATATTTACAAACACGAGAGATAAAAGCTTGAGCTGGAAACATATTATCTAAATTATCAGTATATTCATCAGATCCAGCACAACAACAAACACAAACAATTTTCGGTTTAATTACTGATAATAAGGCATCTGTTGATGCGGTATAAGAACCATGATGTCCAGCTTTAAATACTTCTACAACTGGTAAATCGTTATATTCAACTAATTTTTCTTCACCTTCTTTTTCAAGGTCACCTGTGAATAAGAAATGTTTATCTCCTTGATTAATCATTAGGCATACTGAATAATCATTTTCATCACTTGTTTTATTTTCATAGAAATAGTTATATAGAATTTCCATTTCAATTCCATCACCTAATTCATAAATACGTTTAGCATTTGCTTCATTATTATAACATTGTAATGCGGTAAAGTGTTTAGCGCCTAAGGCAACTTCTGCATCTCTTTTTTCAACATAATTTTTATATACTTTTGAGGTTGCATTTGTTAATGGGAAATCAATAATTGTTTCACATTCGAATTGTTCAAAAATACTAGGTTCTTTGCTTGTCCCAACAAATCCTGCAATATGATCTTGATGGGCGTGAGTCGCAATAACATATTCTAGTGTTTCATCAATCATTTGAGAACGTAAATAATTTCCAATATCATCTGCACTATTTCCTCTTGATCCAGCATCAATTAATATATCTACATCTCCAACTTGAATATATACTGAATCTCCCGTATATTTATTGCCAAGTTCTAGAAAATGAATTTCTAATTCTCCACTAACAACTGAACTATCACCATCATCAGGATGATTATGTTCATCTAAATATTTGATAATATATGGTTTCGCAAAATACAATAAGATAACAAGTATTACTAATAATGATAAGAACACTAATACTTTAGTTAA
>JAEIGA010012320.1_pt1 | contig 12972 bp, 13 predicted proteins | sample 9270691 | NCBI WGS metagenome assembly JAEIGA01 (sample SAMN17057246, study PRJNA624740) | gut metagenome | biome: biome; isolation source: fecal sample | host: Bos grunniens | place: China: Xizang | collected 2019 | reverse complement strand
GACCATGGTTGCCTTCCTGTGTGCGGCCATGGCTGCAGACAACGGATACCAGACCTGCTTGATGGCGCCGACCGAAGTCCTGGCCCAACAACACTACCAGGGAGCCTTGGCTTTTGCCGGAGATTCCGGGCTAAAAGTGGCCCTCCTGACGGGAAGCACCAAGGCCAAAGAACGTCGTGCCATCCTGGAAGGACTCGAGGACGGCAGCATCCACCTGCTCGTCGGCACACACGCGGTCATCGAAGACCCCGTCCAGTTCCAACGGCTGGGCTTTGCCATCATCGATGAACAACACCGTTTCGGGGTCGCCCAACGGGCCCGTCTCCGCTACAAAGCAGAATTGGCCCCGCACATCTTGGTGATGACAGCTACCCCCATTCCCCGTACTTTGGCCATGACCCTGTACGGTGACCTGGACGTATCCGTACTGGACGAACTCCCGCCCGGCCGGAAACCGATCACTACCAAACACATTGCGGAAAGCCAACGCTATGCAATGTACAAATTCCTCAAGAGTGAAATCAAAAAGGGACGCCAGGTCTTCATCGTTTACCCGATGATCAAGGAGTCTGAGAAAATGGACTACCAAAACCTGCAAAGCGGTTACGAAGAAATCGTACAAGAATTTCCGGCTCCCGAATACGTCACCGCCGTCGTACACGGCCAACAGAAAAACGAAGACAAAGCCCACGACATGCAGCTCTTCGCCGAAGGCAAGGCACACATCCTCGTAGCCACCTCGGTCATTGAAGTTGGAGTCAACGTACCCAATGCCTCTGTCATGGTCATCGAAAGTGCAGAGCGCTTCGGCCTCTCCCAGCTCCACCAGCTGCGTGGACGCGTCGGACGGGGTGCCGAACAATCCTTCTGCCTGCTGATGACCGGCTACAAACTTTCCCAAGAATCCCGCCAACGCATTGAATTGATGTGCAGTACCAACGATGGTTTCGAATTGGCCGAAGCCGACTTGCGCATGCGCGGTCCGGGAGACATTGAGGGCACACAACAAAGCGGTCTGGCCATCGACCTGCGCCTTTCCAATCTGGCAAAAGACGGATCGCTCCTCAATTATGCCCGAGAAATGGCCAACACCATCCTGCAAAACGACCCGCTCCTGGAACGTCCCGAACACCGGTTGCTGGCCCAACAACTCACCTACCTCCGCCACCAGGGAGAAGAACCGGTGGATTATTCACGCATCAGTTAACAACGAACCGTTGTCTGAAAACAACCATGGAAAAATTACTCCGATTTTTCAAAGAATGGACCCTACCCATTGCCATGACCACCGGCGCTGCGGTCTATTTTTTATTTCATTACGTCTCCGCACTGGACCCCATCCAACCGGCAATCTGGAAGTTTGTAGACCTCTTCACCCCCACCCTGATCTTCCTGCAACTCTTCCTCACCTTCTGCAAGGTAGACATCAAGGCCCTCAAGCCCGGCCCTTGGCACCTGCGTCTGCTGGCATTTCAACTTCTTTCCGCAGGCTGTGTAACGGCCATCCTGCTGTTTTTGCCGATGAACGAGGTGTACCACACCATCTTTGAAGGAGCCCTGGTGTGCCTGATCTGTCCCACTGCAACCGCCGCCGCCGTCATTACCGACAAATTGGGAGGAAGCGCCAGCGGCATTACGGTCTACACCCTGCTATCCAACATCATGGCCGCCCTCTTTGTACCCCTGGTCTTTCCCTTGGTCGTACCGCACGAAGGGCTGGCGTTTATCCAGGCCTTCCTGCTGATCCTCAGCAAGGTCTTTCCCCTGCTGCTCTGCCCCTTCCTGCTGGCCCAGCTGCTGCGCATTGCCCTCCCGAAAGTACATGGTTTCTTTTTGAAATACACCCATACGGCCTTTTACCTTTGGGCATTTGCGCTGATGATTGTCTCCGGACAGACCATCCGTTCCCTCCACCAAAGTTCGGCCCCGTCCCTGGTCATGTGGTTGGTTGCGGGAGCCGCGCTCCTGAGCTGCGTGCTCCAGTTTTCCATTGGCAAAAAAACCGGCAGCCAATTCGGGGATCGAATGACTGCCGGTCAGGCTTTGGGACAGAAGAACACGATTTTGGCCATCTGGATGGCCTACACCTACCTCACGCCCCTATCGTCTTTGGCTCCCGGCACCTACGTCCTCTGGCAAAACCTGTTCAACAGTTACCAGTTGTGGAAGAAGGGCCGCAGCTCCAAATCATCAAACGTTTAGAAACTGCTCTTCAAGCCAGTTGCGCGGTTGAAGATCGGTTGTTCCGGAGTTGAATCCGGATCGAGGATGTAATATCCGTTGCGCTCAAATTGAACTGAGATACCGGAACGGTCTTCCAACAAGGCCGGTTCTGCGTAAGCGCGCGGTACAACCACCAAGGATTCCGGATTCAAATACGATTTGTAATCTTGTCCTTCCGGAATGCCACCCATGTCCGCTTCGGTAAAGAGACGGTCATACAGACGCACTTCGATGGGTTTGGCATACTCAACCGGTACCCAGTGAATGGTACCTTTCACCGAACGCCAAGGACCTGCTCCCGGTTTGGACGAGGGATCGTGGGTACAACGGATTTCGATGATTTCACCGTTTTCGTCTTTGATCACTTCTTCGCACTTAATGATGTAACCGTATTTCAAACGAACTTCTCCACCCGGTTTGAGGCGGAAGAATTTCTTCGGAGGTTCTTCCATAAAGTCATCGCGTTCGATGTACAATTCACGGGTAAAGGGAACACGACGGGTGCCGGCATTCGGATCTTCCGGGTTCAACGCCGGATCGAAATATTCGACGCGGCCTTCTTCCCAGTCGGTAATCACCAGTTTCACCGGGTTGGTAACCACCATGTAACGGTTCGCACGTTTGTTCAAATCATCGCGCAAGCACCATTCCATCAACGACAGATCGATGATGTTATCACGTTTGGCCACACCCACTTTCTCAGCGAAAGCTCGGATACTTTCCGGCGTATAACCACGGCGACGTAAACCACAGATGGTAGGCATACGCGGGTCATCCCAACCGCTCACGAAGTTGTTTTTCACCAATTCGAGGAGTTTGCGTTTGCTCATCACCGTGTAAGTCACATTCAGGCGGGCAAATTCGTATTGGTGGGACGGGAAAATTCCCAATTGTTCAATGAACCAGTCGTACAACGGACGGTGCACGTCAAACTCGAGGGTACAAATGGAGTGGGTAATGCCTTCCAACGAGTCACTTTGACCGTGTGCATAGTCGTACATCGGATAGATGCACCATTTGTCGCCGGTACGGTGGTGGTGTGCGTGAATGATGCGGTACATCAACGGGTCACGCAACAACATATTCGGATGGGCCATGTCAATCTTTGCACGCAAAACTTTTTCGCCTTCGGCAAATTCACCGGCACGCATACGGGCAAACAAATCCAAGTTTTCTTCTACGCTACGATCGCGCCAAGGACTGTTTTTACCGGGAGAATTCACGGTACCGCGGTTGAGTCGGATTTCTTCTTGCGTTTGGTCATCCACATAGGCCAAGCCTTTGCGAATCAATTCACAAGCCCACTCGTACAATTGTTCAAAATAATCGGAAGCATAGTATTCACCAGCCCAATCAAAGCCCAACCAACGGATGTCGGCCTTGATGGAATCTACGTATTCCACGTCTTCTTTTACGGGGTTGGTGTCATCAAAACGCAGGTTGGTTTTTCCGCCGTACTGTCGTGCCAAACCAAAGTTCAGGCAAATGCTCTTCGCGTGACCGATGTGCAAGTAGCCGTTGGGTTCCGGAGGGAACCGGGTCAAAATGGATTGGTGTTTGCCAGAGGCCAGATCACCTTCGATGATCTCTTCCAAGAAGTTCAAGGGTTTCTTTTCTTCCCCTACAGTTTTGAGTTCTTCCATAGGTAATTTGTTTATGAGGAATAAAACACAAATATACGTTATTTGCATAAAAATCCCCACAAATAATTGTTACTTTTGTGTCACGAAAAACGACTCATTAAAAACAACACATACCATGATTCTGTCCATGACCGGCTATGGCAAAGCCCAAGCTTGCTGCCAAAATGAAACATACACCTTGGAAATCAAATCACTAAACGGAAAAAACTGTGATGTGACCTTGAAAACAGCCGCACTGCCCCGCGAAAAAGAACCCCTGCTTCGCCAACGCATCGCCCAAGGACTGGTCCGTGGCAACGTCGATGTGTATTTGAGTGTTGAGAAAAATGCCGGCAACCAGGCCAAAAGTTTCGACAAAGAAGTAGCGACAGCCTACTTGAAACAAATTACCGACTGGCAAACCGAGATGCAACTGCCCATGCAGGATGCTGCCGCCCTGCTGCAAACCGTACTCCGCCTGCCGGAAGTCTGGGAAGTCAACAAAACCGAAATGACCGAGGAAGACTGGTTGGCCATTGCCGCCGCTGCCGACCAGGCCATCGCAGACTTGAATGCCTTCCGCATCCGCGAAGGGAAAACCCTGGAAGCCGACTTGCGCAGCCGCGTTGACAACATCCGCAATTTCCTGGCCGCGGTCGAACCCTATGAAAAAGAACGCGTACCCGCCATCCGCGAACGCATCCTCTCCCGCTTGGCTGACTTGGAAGTGAATCCGGACGCCAACCGCCTGGAACAAGAACTGATTTTCTATTTGGAAAAATTGGACATCAACGAAGAGAAAGTACGGTTGGCACAACACTGCACCTACTTCCTCGAAACGATGGAAAAAGAAGATTGTCCGGGTAAAAAATTGGGTTTCATCGCCCAAGAAATGGGCCGGGAGATCAACACATTGGGCTCAAAGGCCAACCACGCTGCGATCCAGAAACTGGTCGTAATGATGAAGGACGAGCTGGAAAAAATCAAGGAACAAAGCCTCAACGTCCTGTAGTAGCCTTCAACTGAGCCCGGAGAATCGGTACTTCGGGCAAGGTTCCCATCTCACAAGCCCAATCCAGCCATTGTTCTGCCAAGGCATTCTGACCGAGCATCCGGCAAGCGACAGACAAGTTGCAGGCCGCAGCCGCCTTGACTTTCCAATACTTGGCTTTGTGGGCTTTCTCTGTCCAAATGCTGATTGACTCTTCCCACTGACCGTCCGCAGCATATTCCAAAGCACGGATCCAGTCTTCGTCATTTTCCAAGACCAACAACAATTGTTCGTTGGGCGTAGCCTTTGCACTGACATAAGAAGTCAGTTCTTTGCCCACCTGCTCCAGTACGGGCTCCAACGATTCGTGCGCCCGAGCGATCAAACGGGCATCGGAAACGGCCGCATCCGTAAGAACCGTCCAAACCAAAGAATCGGCCACCGGTTTTTCCAACAGACATTGTTTGGTCGGCTGGTGAAAAAGCAAAAAGCGGCAGGAGAACGGCAAATAAATTTCCCGCGTCGCATACATCCCGTCAAAAGAACGGTCTGCAAACGACTCCGGCTGCAATTGGTAGTCCCCCAACTGCATGGAATCAAAAATGACCAAATAATCGGACACTTCATCCGGGAGCAGGTAAGGCAAATAGCCAGCATCTCCCGGATTCAGCGTATCCGATACAAACGTATAGACCGGAATGGTCGCTTCCGGCACGTGTTGAATCGCTTCCATCTCTTGCGCAAAACCCAAGGCCACCGCCATCACATAAGCACTATCACGACCCTGAGGATCGTGCATCGCCATCACTGCGAGGGAAGAATGGGAAAGATCATAGCGGGTCTTGGAATGGGACTTCTGCTCCACGTTCACATAGTATCGAACGGGCGTACAAGCCACCGCCAACAACCCAAACAGCAACACCGTTGCCAGGCTACGCAAAAAAGGAAAACGATTCATTGTTAATTTATTACATGTTCATACCACCACAAACGTGGAGCACTTGACCGGTCACATACGAAGCCAAGTCAGAAGCCAGGAACAAACAAGCTTTTGCAATCTCGTCCACGTCAGCACCACGGCGCAAAGGAATCTTTGCTTCCCATTGTTTGCGAACGTCTTCCGGCAATTGGTCGGTCATCGCAGTCACTACGAAACCGGGAGCCACTGCATTTGAGCGGATACCACGAGATCCCAATTCTTGTGCCATGGATTTGGTCAGACCGATCATACCTGCTTTGGAAGCAGAATAGTTTGCTTGACCTGCATTACCGGAAACACCGACAACAGAGCTCATGTTGATGATGGAACCACTTCGTTGACGTACCATCACGGGAGTCACAGCGTGGATGTGATTGAACGCAGACTTCAAGTTCACGTTGATAACAGCATCCCATTGTTGTTCACTCATACGCATCATCAACGTATCTTTGGTAATACCAGCATTGTTCACCAATACATCGATACGACCGAATTTTTCCATAATTTGGTTCACAACATTGTGTGCATCTTCAAAAGAAGCGGCATTTGACGGGATTGCCAATACTTCCACACCATAAGCTTCCAACTCTTTTTTGGTTTGTTCACCGTTTTCGTCAATCACCAAATCAGTAAATGCGATGTTGGCACCTTCGCTTGCAAAACGCATTGCAACCGCTTTACCAATTCCGCGAGCTGCACCTGTAATCAGAGCAACTTTTCCTTCCAATAATTTCATAATGAATCTTTTATTAGTTGATTAAATAAAATTTGCCAATAAATCGTATTCGTCTGCATTCACAATCTCCACATCCGCGAACTGGCCGATGAGGGCCCGATTCGCAACGCCATTCACGGGTTTGATCAACACTTCCCCATCCACTTCGGGGGACTCCTTTTGAGTCCGTCCGACATACACCCCGTCTTCTGAAACCGAATCGATCAAGACGCGTTCGCGCTGACCTATCCGGGACTGGTTGAAGTCATAAGAAATACCCGCCTGCAATTCCATCAATTCCTCGTAACGTTCTTGTTTGATCCGGCGGGACAAAGTGTCCTTCAGGTTCGCAGCTCCCCAGGTTCCTTCTTCTTCCGAGTAAGGGAAAGCACCCAAACGCTCGAAGCGGTAATCTTCGACAAATTGCAGCAGTTCGTTGAACTCCCGTTTTCCTTCGCCCGGGTGTCCGACGATCAAGGTCGTACGCAAGACGGCCTCCGGCACCCGATTGCGAATCTTCTCCACCAAGGCCCGGGTTTGTGCTCCATCCACCGAACGGCGCATGGCTGCCAGCACCTTGTCAGAAATGTGTTGCAAAGGAATATCAATGTAAGGAGCGACCTTCGGGTTGTTGGCCATCACATCCAACACATCTTCCGGGAAAGAATCCGGGTACGAATAATGCACCCGCAACCAGTCAATGCCCGAAATCAAGGAGAGTTGTTCCAACAACGGCGCCAAATTGCGCTTGCGGTAGAGATCCAAGCCGTAGTAAGTCGTGTCTTGCGCCACCACAATCAATTCGCGCACACCGGCTTCTGCCAACGATTTGGCTTCACTCACCAAATCCTCCATCGGCACCGAATGATGCTTGCCGCGGATTTTCGGAATGGCACAATACGAACAGGTCCGGTCGCAACCTTCGGAAATCTTCAAATAGGCATAATGAGACGGCGTGGTCAACAGACGTCGGGTCGCCAACTCCGGGCGATAAGGTACGCCCAGCACCTCCAACAAAGGAAGGATGTCGTAAGCCCCGAAAAATCCGTCCACATCCGGAATGAGTTCCGGCAATTCCGCCCGGTAACGTTGCGACAAACAACCAAAGACATACACGCGTTTGACCAGGCCCTCTTTTTTGGCCTCCACGGCTTCCCAAATGGCCTCAATGGATTCTTCCTTGGCGTCTTGGATAAAACCGCACGTATTCAAAATCACGACGTCCACCCGTCCTTCGGCCAGGTTTTCTGCCTCAGGAGCTACCGCAAGACCGGCCGCCTGCAACTGACGCAGCAGGTGCTCCGAGTCCACCCGGTTCTTGGAACAGCCCAAGGTTACGCATTGGATGCGTTGGATTGTATCTGTCACTTGATTACCCATGAATTATGCTTCTTCGTTTACTTCGGTTTCTTCTTCAGCATCCGGATCCACAAAATCCAAGGTTGCTTTTTCCTTCAACAGGTTGTACCATTGTACCACTTTCTTCATGTGTGAAGGATAGAAACGATCTCTGTCGTATTCCGGGAAAGCCGCATCAAAGAAAGCTACCAATGCTTTTTGGTCTTTTCCGTCCGGAGCCGCTTCTTCGTTCAAATAAGCTTTCAATTTGAGGAATACTTCGCGCAAAGGCAACTCGGTATCTTCGGTATAAATCGAAATATCCGACAAAGAAGTCAAACGGGATTTCATACCGAATGAAGTTCTTTTGCCAGTCAACAACGATTCTGCAATAATACCAGCTTTTCCTTGCGACAAATAAGTGAACAGACCCGGTTCGCCGGATACTGAAAGAATTTTCCGTAAATCAGTTTTCATCTTCAATACTATTATCGATTACACAATATCTATACCCGTGATTCCTAATTCATTCCACGGGATTTCTTAATCAAATCATACGCCTCAGACAAGGTCTTGAATTTCTCTTCCGCCCCTTTTCGAACGTCCTCTCCCAGGGTGGATACCTTGTCCGGATGGTACTTCATCGCCATGCGACGGTAGGCTTTCTTCACTTCATCATCCGTAGCCTGCGGCGACACCTCCAAAACGCGGTAGGCATCTTCCAACGCTGCTTGTGAATTCGGTCGGGATCCAGCGCCCGGACCGCCCTTGTGGGATCCACGGCCATAGGCTCCCATACGGAACATTGCCAGGATGGATTCCACATCCGCTGCCGGCAAACGGAGAGCCATCGCGATTTGGCGCAACACAAGCACCTCAGAATCATCCACCAGACCATCGCTTTGAGCGATACCGCAGAGGTAATGGAAGAGTTGCAGACGTTGGCTCACCGGCATGTTTGTTGCCACTTGTGCAGCCACTTGGTCCACCTGGATCTCTTTTTCCAACAGGTCTTTCAGAATGGCCATCCCTTCGCGAACTGCCTGATCGCCAAAGTTACGCCGCAAAAAGTCCTTGACATATTCCAGCTCGGAACGCATCACGCGCCGGTCTGCTTTCATCACCGCAGCGGAAAGCACCAACAAGGACATCAAGAAGCTATTACGGGCTCCGGCACTACGCGAAGACGTTGCTGTAGAAAACAACGAACTGGTTCCATCAAACAACGAACCGATGCCGACTCCAAACAAAGCGCCGATCGGACCTCCCACGGCCCAACCCAGCAACCCGCCTATCCATTTTCCTGTATTTTTTGCCATACTCTTTTTATTCTATTGCATCATACGCCGGTACACGCCAACCACTTGCGGAAGCACCGCACGGCAGTTGTCCGATACCAAAATTTCGTCGGCCAAAGCCTCGCGCTGCGCATCCGACCACTGGTGCTGCATCCGAGCCAAGACCTGTTCCTTCGCCACGCCATCGCGTTGCATCACCCGTTCCATCCGGACTTCAACCGGAGAGGAGACCGTCAGAATACGACCGCACACCTGACGGAAGATTGGTTTCTCCAGCAACAAGGCCGACTCAAACACCACAAACGGAGCCGTCTGATCGTCCACCCATGCTTGGAAATCCCTGAGCAAAAACGGATATACCGTCTCCTCCACACGGGCCAACAACGACGCATCCGCAAACACGATGCGGGCCATTTCACGACGGTCAATGCGACCGTTCACACAAACCGAAGGACCGAGCAAATCCACCAAGGCCGCCAACAACGAGGGATGCTCGTCGTACAACGCTTTGGTCCGATCATCCGAATAATAAACCGGGATGCCCATCTTGGACAACATCTTGGCTATGCTGCTTTTGCCGCTGCCGATCCCGCCGGTCAATCCCAATATCCGTCCCGCCATCTTACCGCACCTGCATTACCTCCACATACGGAGGATCCAGCTCGTATTGAGCGGAAATATTCGACAATTCGTTGTACACCGTCGGCACCACCTGCATCTCCAAGGTTTTCATTACTTCGTTGTAATCGACCACCACTTGGAAATGCGAAGCCAGATCCACCTCGGTAATGGGATAGAACTGACGCACCTTCAAACGCACCTGGTTCGGAATACAAATCATCCGACGGTCTGCCGGAACATTCAACAGGTCCACCGGCAACTCCAAGGTGTGTTCTACATAACGGTCCACCTCCAAGGTTGCATAAACCTTGTCTTCTGCATAGGTAATCCCCCAAATATCCATCAGATCCACCATACGACGCAGGTTGCCGGACAACTGACGGGCCGTAATCGGCTTCGTAAAGACAGAGTCCACCCGATTCAAATAACGTTCCTTGCCATAAAGGACCACGCTATCCGGCTGCAGACGGATGGGAGAAATGGCGGCATATTGTTCCTTGAAAGTAATGTCTGTCCGCGGAATCACGGGCACTTTTTTGTGACGTACCCGCGGAATGATGAAATCCATCTCCTCAGTCACCACGTATTCAACTTCCACATCGGGCGTCAACGCCTCGGAAAGCAGGTTGCGAAGTTCCGATCCCAAGAGTTGGAAACTATCCTCATTGCCCGCCGATGTATTCGGGTGCAAGAGGCGTTCGGGCACCTCCAGCGTCAACCAACTGCCTATTCCCAAGCGCTGCTTGATGATGTAAAAACCCTTCGCCCGTCCACGGATGATCAGGGGCTGTTGGGTTTCTGAGCGCGAGGCATGACCCGACATCTCCGTTTCCACACGCAAACGGTAATCAAAATGGACCGTATAGTCCAGCGAAAGGTAATGGACAATCCAAATAAAAAACGCCAAAAGGAGAGAAAACAGGATAATCACCCAGTCTCTCCCCTCTGTGGCCTTTGCAATGACCTTTCCCTTCAAAAAGAAAGGACGCTTCATCGAATTATTTTGTTTGAATATCAGTGATATCCTTCACTACAGAAGATTTATCAACTCTGATTTTCACGTTGTTATCAACTTCGATCAACAAATATTGTTCTTTCACTTCAGCAACAGTACCGTAGATACCACCGATGGTCACGATCTTGTCACCCTTGGTCAATGAATTGCGGAATGCTTGCAATTCTTTTTGTTTCTTTTGTTGGGGACGAATCATGAAGAAGTACATAACACCGATGATCAAAGCCATCATGATCAACATTTGCATACCGCCACCTTGTTGAGGTGCAGCTTGTTGCAACAAAGCAAAATTCAAAATCATTGTATTCAATTTTAATTGTTAACGTTTAAATATCCTTGCAAAAATAATAAAAATCGGAAATGGGACAAAGATTAGTTTTCCACCAGACCGGCACCGCGTTTCACCACCACATTCTTGGCTTGCAAATCACGAATCAGGCGATCCAACAAACCGTTTACGAATACCTTGCTGTTTTGGGTACTGTAGAATTTGGAAACTTCCACATACTCGTTGATGGTCACTTTCACCGGAATGGAATCAAATCGAATGGCCTCTGCAATACCCATGATAATCAGAGTGATGTCGGTCACAACCAAACGGTCCAAATCCCAGTTAGAAATGTTGTTTTTCACCATCTCCAAGTATTCGTTGTAGTGAGCGAAGGAGTGCACCAGCAACTCACGGGCGAAATCGCGGTCGTCGTCCTTCATAAAGAGCGGCGGCAAATCCAATTTCTCTTTGGACTTCACGATGGAGAGGGTACGCAGAATCACATTCAAGACATAACCCAAGTCATCCACCCAGTACAACGACGCATCTTCCAGCATTTGTTCCAGATCTTCGTCGTCCTCAAACTCCTGTTGGTAAATTCTGGAGAACAACGCACAATCTTCACGCAAAGAAGAAGTGGGAGAGGCCATGTATTTTTGGAAATATTCTTCTTGAAGCAAACGGGCAAACAACTTCTTGACATAGGCCATCCATTGCTCACCATCCCACAACAAACCTTGGCTTTCGCAAAAAGTCATGTAAATATCGTTGCGGCGCAACATCGCTGCCAACGCATTGTCTGCAAATTTGCGATTCGGATTCTTTTCCTCCTCGGTGGGTTGGAACTTCTTCAAACCCAACTCAATGCGTTCGTTCGCCAAACGGCTCAAGGCCACCGGCAACTGCAACATGAAATAATACAGGCGGCGAGTTTCCTCGCAAGCATGCAACAACTCCTCCTCAATGCTTCTTAGGGACGTACTGGAGGAACATACGGAACTGTAAAGAACTTTAAAAGCTTTGATTCTAATTAATCTTCGGTTCAGCATACGCTCAATAACTAAATATTTTGCAAATATAGAATATCCCGAGAAATTTATTTTATCTTTGTCAAGAATTTTAAAAAACGAACGATATGTATCTTGAAGATTTTGAGAATGCAGGAATGCACGAACGCAACGGGGATGATGTTTTTTCAAAACCGGTGAGAGCGGGTAAAAGAACGTATTTCTTCGATGTGAAGGCCACGAAGGGTAACGATTATTACTTGACCATTACAGAAAGCAAACGCCGCATGGAACGCGACGGCCGCTTTGTATACGACAAACACAAGATCTTCTTGTACAAGGAAGATTTTGAAAAATTCTCTGAAGGACTGGCTGAGGTCATCAACTACATCAAAGACAGATGTCCGGTGGTTGAACGAACCGAAGAAGCAACTCCTTTTTCGAATGTAAATTTTGACGAATTGTAATCAATCCACACCCCCACAAAAAACGACCCCAGCGGTCGTTTTTTTGTTTACGACCCGATGCCGTCCCGGCCAACAGACCCAACATCCCCAACACCCCATTGCCTTCTACGACATTTTGGCCACGTTGGAAGAATTGACACAGGAGGCCAACGAAGAAACCCGGCAGCAACCGGCTACCGGGAATACCGACGGGATCTCGTTCGCCCCGACCCTACTGGGCCAAAGGACCCAAGCCACACACGACTTCCTCTATTGGGAATTTGAAGAAACGGACCAGGTTACCGTCCGCAAAGGCGACTGGAAAATGATCTCCATCGGTGGGACACCGCATCTTTATCACCTCGCCAGCGATCCCCACGAGGACCACGACGTCGCAGCGCAACACACCGACAGCCCCCACTTCAACGTCACCCTGCCGTGAGGCG
>JAEIGA010012319.1_pt1 | contig 12972 bp, 7 predicted proteins | sample 9270691 | NCBI WGS metagenome assembly JAEIGA01 (sample SAMN17057246, study PRJNA624740) | gut metagenome | biome: biome; isolation source: fecal sample | host: Bos grunniens | place: China: Xizang | collected 2019 | reverse complement strand
GATTTTTCCACCCTGCATTTTGTACTTGACCGCAAGAGCATTTTGCAGTATATTGGTGATGAAGAGGTATTCGTTACTCTCATCGGCCCCTGTCGTAAGCAGGTCAGCTTGTGAGATATCGGATGCCTCTTTTTCTATTGCCACATTGTGGAGATAGAGTCTCTGGTTCTGCGTATCTCTCTGGAGCATAACACCCATATAGTACGAATTCTGACCGATGGTGATAGGTGCACAAACTACGATTCGCTGAACATCGCTACCATCTTTCATGCCAGCAAAGATGACTTTGCCCTCTTTAATCACAGAAGGAATTGCTTCAATTGAAGCAATCTTTTCTGCGGTTATTCCATGTCGGATTTCGGATTTGATACTCGACTTTTTCAGTGCAATATCTCCAAGCTCATCGGAATATATGTTGTTGCCCCAGCTATCGAAGTATTCCGCAAAGATATCAGTAGGTCTCTTGCCAGTTCTCTCCAGTTTACTTGCCGGGACAGCATAAACAGGGTGCATCTCTGCCAGATCGGTGGTGTTCTTTTCGATTTTCTCCTTCGATGAATCGAAATTTCTAACAGAGTATTTGATTTCAGGATTGTCAATAATCCTGCTCTGGATGGATTCACGCATTGCCCTGGAACTTTCGGAAAGGTAGTTAAGACCAGCCTTTATAGCTTTGTCTTTCGCCTTCTTATTCTCAATAGACTTTCGTTTGTTCTCTGCCTTTTCTGCTTCAGTAGCACGATGCTTCTTTCTCCAAGCCTCATACTCATCGTATCCTGCATCCTTCAGAATCTGCTGTCGTTCTTCTTCGGTGAGGATCTTATCAATCTTCACCGCAGAGGAGATTACCCATTCGGACTGGTTGTTTTCCTTGAAGGCATAGTAACCACCGAAAGGAATCAGACCGAAAATATCTCCGGCACTCGTGCTGTCTGCAATGCTGTTGAAATCGGCAGATGCATCGTAAGCCATTCTGACCCAGACTCTCTTACTGCCCTTGGGATGACCGTACTGGTTTTTGGAGGGATACCCACGCCCAAAATCCTTTGTAGACATAAGGTGAGGTGCAGAAGGAAGACCAGCAGACAGATGCCATCCGTATCTCTCTCGGAGATTCATACCCTTAACACCTGCATCCGTATAAGGGAAGCCCTGTGCATACTGCCAGACACCAACAGGAGTCTCGCCCTTTGCACCGGCGAACAGAGCATGGAGAGTGCCATCAGGATGCTGCTCAAACAGCTTATAGCAGTAAGCAATCCTCTTGGGAACATATCCCTTGGGTTTCTGACCGAAATGCTTAATGGTGGTCTCGGTCTTGCCGGTTCTCTCGTTCACTGTCTGAACCAGAGTCAGGTCAGGCTCCTGGTTGCCCTCCTCATAAGAGAGCAACTCCTTGCCGATAGCAGAGTAGGTCTCCTCTCTGTGAGTCTGGTCTCTATCGCTGAACTTGATGGTATTCATGACATCCGTTACCTGTTCTGCGACTGCATTCACATCATCGGTATGGACATCAGTTTCAATTCCTCGGATGGCTGCTTCCATATCCCGGTCAGCCTGCGCCACCTGGGTCTCATAGGCATGGTATTTCTCAGATGCATCCACCAGACCTTCCACGAACAGATCCTGCAATGCTTCAATGGTATCCTTCATCTCAGCCACATAACGACCTTCCTCGGAATCCGGGGTCAGCCCTTCATAGACCTTCCGGATCTTCGCAGCCAGCTCGCTGATGAAGTCCTTGATCTTCTGCCACAGGCTTCTGTCCTGCTGCTTCAGTTTTGCCAGTTTCTCCACAACATTACCGTCAGCCAGCATAGTCTCCATGGAGTCGGCGATGACTTCTTCAAAGGCTTCATCGTAGGTGAGGTCTACATCTCTGGTTCTCTTGGCCTTCTCAATCTGCTTATGAACCAGAACATCCACGCTCACACCCTTCTGTCCATATTCCTTCATCAGGAAGTTGGCGAGGGTCTTGAACTTTGCAGGAGACCACTGCTTAATGAAGTGAGTCAGCTCATGCGCTGCAGTGAACAGCATGGTAGCCTCACCACTTACACCGGCATGGAGGTCGATGTGGATGCTGTTGTCCTTCGGATCATACCAGCCATTGGCGCCAGTGCGTTTGCCGGTCTCATCCACCTGGGACTCAAACACATGAATCTGAACACCCAGAACATCTGCAACAGTTTCCAAAGTGGAAAGACTTGCGCTCTGTCTCTCGGTCAGTGCATTGCGGTCACCATCGAAGTGGACTTTGCCAACTTTTTTGGCAATTGCGTTCTTGCTGGCAACCTGCACGGATTTCTTAATAGTTGCCTGCTCCTTCGCCACCTGCTTACCGCTGAACATCTTGCCCAGCTTGTATGCAGTATTCCTCTGCTGCTCAGTCAGCATGGAGGAGAAAGGGCCTCTTGCCAGCTCCTGCACAGGGTAGCTGTACTGACCATAGCGGTATGCTTCCTTAATGCCATGAGCATAAATGGATGCACTCACACCGCTGTCAGGGTGGTATGCATTCACCAGCACATTGGCAGCAGCAGGGTTCACACCTATGTTGGCAACAGTCTCATATACAAGAGCCTCACCATTATTGGCGTACTTCACATCCTTGGAGTCAACAACTCTGCCATCCTCCAATTTGAAGGTCATGCGACCATCTTTAATGGTTGCAATCTCTTTGATGCTGACTTCCTTATCCTCCGGGATGTAGGTGGTCTTGCCGTTCTCAGAAAGCTCGTAGTTGCCCTGTGTGGGCTGTTTATTTTCTGTAACGACTTTATCGGACTTTGTCTGACTCTCCTGTCCGGGAGGAGTCTGCTCTGTCCGGGAAGCATCTACACCAGACATTTCATTCGCCAGAGCCATCAGATCCTGATTGTAGGCATCTGTATTGATTCTGCTCGTGCCGATCTGACCTGCCCAGGTATTGGAGTATTCCCCGGAGCCGACATTCTTGGGATTCAGCTCATTGGATACACGCTCACCATACAGGGAAGTGCGAAGCATGTTCTGCTCTACTCTGGTGAGCTTCTGCTTGGTTGCCTGCTTGGTCAGGATCTCAGCCAGTTCACTCACATTTTCGAACTCACCCAGTTCAGTCAGACGATTCTCTGCAGACTGCTTGATGCTTGCCTTGTCTTCAGCAAGGAACTCCTGCTCATTGGCCTTGACCAGACGATTGATCTCCGCACCGCTGAGAGTACCACCACCATCCAGTTTCTCCTGATACTTCACAGCAAGCTCATGACTGAGACTGCCCTCTGCGCTCTCCAGTCCCTGCTGAACCAGTTCAGATACACTGTCACCGTAGACACTGCGGATCTGCTTGTTCTGTGCATAGGTCTGGTATGCAGTCTGAGGGCCTGCATGAACAGCACCGGATACGAAACCGCCCAGCACATCGTAGGCGATGTCTTCAGCCATGTCGAGCCATGCCTGCTTCTTTGCTTCCTCCTCACTCCAGCCCTTGTTCATGTAATCACGGACAAGGACATTGAAGTTGGACATATCACCCATGGTGAGCTGGTCAGCAAAGTTATTCAGTACGGATGTGATACCTTCCTCAAGACCTTCGGCAACACCCTGTTTTGCCACATTGATGATAAGTTCACGCATAGTGGAAGATGCCCCGATGTTCAGCAGATTATCAACACCGATCATTTCTGCAAGACCTTCGGCAGCACCTACCATAGTGCCATACTTCATGGCCTGACTATCATCTGCACCTCTCTTCTTTGCTTCATCCACACCGGATGCTGCAGCAGAGCCGAAGAACTGAATCAGAGTACCGGTCTGACCGCCAGTGTAGCCAGCCAATGCACTCTGTGCAATGCTCGTACCCAGACCATACACATCGCCCAGACCCTTGCCACCGATGACCGGGATCTTCTCACTCAGTGTGCCGTACTTATCATTCAGATGCTGAGAGACACCGCCGGTGACTGCCTGAGAATACTCAAAGGGACTCATGCCGCCACCATGCTCCGTGATCTTGCCTCTGGCATTGTACTCTGCAATGTCATTCAGATAATCTGCAAGACCAAGGGGAGCAGTCAGCAGTGCGCCTGCTGTATGCTTTGCACCACCCCAGAAACTGTCTGTGGCCTTTTCCTGCACCTGCTTGCGCTGTGCTTCCTTCTCCTGTGTATTCAGGCTGTTGTTGATCTCTTCAGCGAACTTCCATGCCTCTTCAGGATCTTTGGAGTACAGATAACCGAAGGCATTCCGCAGATCATCGTTCCACTTATCGGTAGGCTCTCTGTAGGAAGTGTCCTCCCGGTAGGAATTGGTGACCTGAGTGATGTTTGCGCCAGGGAGGGTAGTATCAGAACTACCCCCCAGCATAGCAATGGCCTTATCAAACCACGACTTCTCTTCCTCTTCAGCCTGCTTGTTCTCCTTCTCTGCGGTATATGCCTGCCAGCCAACGCTCGATGCACCGCTGTCATAATCCTCAAAGCGAGAGTCCTTATTCGCAGCCCTATAGAACTCATACAGAGTTTGAGTGGATGTCTTATCAAAGTCATCCAGATAAGACTTCATGGCATCATAGTTCTCGGCATCGAGGGAATCTTTATTGTTTTCCAGATAGTTTCTGATCTCAGAGCTTCTTTTGCGGAGATCTTCGGTCTGCTTCTTTCTGGATGCATACACAGAGGAACCGTTGGTGAAGCCGATACTTCCGAATTCCTTCTCGGCATTCTCATAATATCTGTTGGCATCATTGATGAAAGAATTTATGTAATCAGCATCAATGGTAGCAGACTTTTTTACGGTATGCTTTTCCATGAGCTTATCCAGATAGCTTCCAGAACTCTGCTGGTTGGTTGAACCGGACACAGTCTTTGTGGCAGGAGCTGTTTCAGTAGCTTTACTGCTTGATGTGGTCGGCGCAGCTTCTTTCACTGTGTGTTTCTTCATCAGTTCGTCCAGATAACTAGCCATGTTTTCCCTCCTTCCTTACATCACTTGACCTCTCATGGAAGCCTTCTTTTCCGCAGCTTCCTTGGCAGTAATAGTACCATCTTTAACTGCTGCATTGATGGCAGCATTAACAGCACTCTTAACTTGCTGCTGTCCAGATGCCGTACCCTTGTTGGCACTGCTGGTGGAATACTTATTGCCTGCATCATCTTCGCCTCTAACCAGTGCATTAATGGCGGCATCAAGATTGGTTCCACCACTTCCACCGGTCTGCTCGGTGGTGTTATTAGTCTTTTTCTTGGTAGTGGTACTACTGCCACCACCGCCACCACCACCGCCGGAGGAAGCAAACTCTCCCAGCTTGTTGGCGAAGTTGAATTGGCGAACAGCCTCATCGAATTCAGCCTGCCACTGGGAATCAGCAACCTGATCACGACCAGTCTGATACTGGTAATTGCGGTCATCAATGTACTGACCATATCCGAAGTCACGATTATCAGCCCACTTGCCGTAGTCGTAGTCACGTTCAGCATTGTACTGGCTCTGGAGTCGATCCAGCTCGGTATTCCAGTCGGACACGGTATCTCTGTATTTGCCATACGCCTGCTGATCCTGAGCGGAGAGCAGCGAATACTGGTTATACAGGTCATCGCCTTCCATCTGGTACTTGTTGAGAGCAAGCTGATACAACTCCGGGATCTTATCATTGAGCTGCTGCAGGGAACTCTGATATGCCTGCTGGCCTACGGACTGTGCATAGGAATTGCCGTAGCCGCCGGTCATGGCAGCAGCCTGTCCCATGGTGTCCATCATTGCCATCTTGCCCTGGTTGATATACTGGTCCTTGTACTGCTGGTACAGAGCATCACCGTTCAGATCATAGGAGAACTTCTCTCGGTTCATGATCTTGTTGATGGCATCGTTGAGCTGAGTCTGCCAGGGAGAGGTGTACTGACCAGGCTTGTTGGCGAGCTGCTGCTGGAGCAGTGTCTGTGCCTGCTTCACCGCATCGCTCTCCTGATAGGCATCGTATTTGAATGCGGTATTGGCAGGAGTGGTGGTGTTGGTGGCAGCACCAAAGGGAGCCTTTGTCAGTGCGCCCCAGGTATTGGTACCCACAATGCCATCCACATCCAGTTTGTTCTTCTGCTGATAGCTCTTGACCGCTTCCTGAGTCTTAGTTCCGAAGATACCATCTTCTGCCAGACTGTAGCCATTCTGATTCAGCAGTTTCTGCAGTTCAGTTACATCGCTACCCTGAGATCCGTAACTGACCTGGTTGCGAGTTATAGCCATTTTTATCTCCTCCTAGATTATTCTTTCAGGTGTGCCACCACAAGCATATCGCTCTCACTGATATCTGATGCCATCCACTCTTCCGCTTGGAATGCTCCCATTGACGGATGGATGTTGATGCTAACAGGGTTCACCTGGGTACTGTTGTAGTATACATATACGCCATATACCACAGGACTCTCCATGATAACGCCAATCTTTGATATCTGGTTCTCTACAAGCGAAGGCAGTCTTGTGATTATTCTTGCTCCATAGTACTGCGTGGCAATATCTACCACAGAAGGGCTTACCTGATTATATTGAAATATGCCGCCTATTGTGACTGTCATCACTGCACACATATCACCTGTAATCTTACCGATTTTGTACCATCCGGCAGTATTGGGGTAATTCATCATCTTTATATCTGCCGGGGCTGCATATGCTTTCGGCACAGCATCCGTATCATTCGATGGCATGGGCAAGCCGGTGATTCTATGGTTGTTCATGTAGAAATCCCAGTCGGAATCAACAGCATTGTCACGCTCGTTGTACTTGCCGAGTCCAAGAGCATTTCGTGCTCCGTCCCTATGCCAGTAGACCTTATCAGTTGGGATAGTGATAAAGGTCTCAGAATATCTGCCGATGCTGTCAATTGCCATCACATGAACCACGTATGACAGTTGAGCAGATAACAGACCGTTAAGCAGAGGCTCTGTAACAACCTCATCGCTGTCAAAGTTTTTGGGATCAAGGATTGTAACCCAAGGTGTCCATGAAACTCCGTCCTGCGTATACTGGTACTGAATCGCACAGAAGTTTTGCTGTTCATCACCGGATATCACAGGGCTATAGGTTCTCTTTCCGCTAATCTTCAGGTAGGTTCCGCTTGCACTAGGGTTGCCACTCTCATCGCATCTGACAGCAGATGCTCTCTCCAATTTAGGGTTGCTATACGGAATCACATCGATTGTCTGTATGTTTTCTCCTGTATGACCTCTGTAGTCTGTAGCATAACCATAAACTGTCTTCTTTCCGGCATTAGCCAGATATCTGGATGTATAGGCATCATCGTGATCATGGAACACGCCATCCACCTTCATCAGGTAAGATGCAATAGATGCACCATACTGTCCTTCTGCTGACAATGTTGCTTTTACCTTTGTCAGTCCCTGAATATACAGCCCTGCAAATGCACTTGGCAACGCTCCGACAGGAGAAAGTGTCATGTGCACCGTAGGTTTTGTAGAAATGTTGTCCGGTACAATCACATTAAATGCCATTTGTGAAACACTGCCAACCTGCTTGGTTGCACCAGCATCAGAGTAGGTGTACAGTGTAGCAATCATCATACCGATTCTTGTATTAGGGATCTGATTAGCTGCTTCCATGGGGACCACATACCCGGTATAGGTGTATTCTGTTGCCCTGTTCGGGTGGATCGCATCTGTTGTGCAACTCCAGTTGCCCATAGAGAACTTCAGTCTGTAGCGGAAAGATGCGGATGCCGGAGTCCACTTGACAACACATTGATACCCCAGTGTGATATCAGTTGCGGATATAATGGTAGAAGCCCTCGGCACCGTGTCCAGTGTGAAAGTACCGCTGCCGCTGGTCTTATGACCCGACAGGCTAGTAACTGATGGAGCCGTGACAGATCCGCTGACAGAAATGGACTTTGTACCATCGTTATTGTGTGGAATATCGCTGACAGATACTGTTGCCAGCAGAACCCAATCCAGAAGCACCTCCTTGCTCACAGTGCCGGAGAATGTCTTTCCGTTGATGGTCATGCTGTAGGACCATGTGCCAGAGGATGGAATTGTCAGCAGAGTGCTGTCATTTCCCTTGTGGACATAGATTCTGCAGGTCACATCCGAGTTATTCTGGTCATAGTCAGCCGTGGCATCACATACGATCTTACCGATGATGTAGCTGCCGGAGGTAGCTGACCTATTAAGTTCAATTGTTTTGCTTGCCATTACTTACCCTCCAGTTCCTACCCATTTTGTGACTACACTGCCATCAGGCTGCACTATATCCATGAACCCTCCCATCCGAAAGGTACTCGTAACCTCGGCATGATTAATGTAAAGTTTACGGTCAGAGATGTAGGCTACCTCGTTGTCATTCTGGTCATAGAAACTCAGACGGTCCGAAGTAAACCTTGCGAACTTATCAAAAACCTCTACGCCATCCAGCTTTGTCCGCTGTCCAACCTCCAGGCCATATACCGGCATACCGTTGTCATTGTAATACAGAAGACCGGACCGGATATTGGCATTCACCTCAATCAGGGAATGCTCCAGAGTCTCAATGTCTGCGAGGATCTCCTGCATGTGCTCAAAGAAATTCTCTATACTGGTGGAATTCTTCTGGATCTGCTGGGATGCCTCCTCTGTGTATGTGCCGAAATCAGACTGGGCAACATACAGACTGTTGTACCGTTCCTCTGCCGTTTCAGCGTAAGCACTGACAGTGCTGGAGGATTTGATGATCAGGGACTTCAGCTCATTGAAGGTGGTCTTCAGTTCCTCCTGGGTAACAGTGCTGCCGGAGCTGGACTTCTTTGCTGCCGTATTTCTGTCTCCAGATTCAATGGAAGATAACGCCCAGTTCAGTTCCTGCACCAGCTGATGCAGATAGGTCTTGACATGTATGAGCTGCTCCTTTTCTGTAGGTGCTGTGATATTCGGAAGTCGAATATTAATCATGAGATATCACTTCCCTGTTCAATGGTCTTGGTGTAGGCATAGATCTTCGACATACCCTCGCCAACGATCTTCAGCTTCATGTGGTCACATCGCCTGGGTTTGATGGGGATGGAGAAGCTCCGCAGGTTCGTGCCTCTGATGGTGCAGATATGAATCCACTCATCGCTCATGTCATACTGGGCATAGAAGTCAGCCTTCGCACCCACAGCCATGGACATACGCACTGTGATCCGGGAGATGTACTTCATATCAGGAGAAGAGATGCCCAGCTCACCGGTCTCCACCATCCACTGCACATCTGCAGCATCCTCTTCACCGGAGCCGAGCATGGTGATGATGTTCAAGTTATCAGCATCGATGCAGTACAGCTCACTGCGGCAGGAGCAGAATGCACTTGCGTGGAGGTTGTCCTCCTTATGCCACATTCCCTTCGCTGTATCATAGACGAACAAATGCCACACACCATAAACATCCATCATGGAAACATAATATTTGTTGCCATGTGCGCCGCCCACTGCATCGCTGTAATACTCGTTGCCAAGCACATAGGATGCTTCTGTAGGAAGAGAACCATCAAAAGCACAGATGCCGGATCTCGCCTTATAGAACAGTGTCTCATTCACGATGGCGAGACTCCTGTGGCAGCCCTTCTGTACGCCACGGCAGGCAGTGGTCTGTAGCTGGAAGTTCGCAGGGTAATTGCCGAATACCTTGTGAACACAATTTTCTTTAAAAAACAGCGGATAGCCCAGATGGGTAATAGCACCGGTGAACTGTCCGTCTGTACCGCAGGATACTGCATAGCTGTCGGTAGACAGGCTCATGAAGCAGTTCCAGTTCTTGAAGTCACCCAGCTTGCAGGCATAGATCTCATTGACCACATCTCCGTTGAGGGCAGTACCATATCTGCAGCCCCACAGTCGGTTCTCAGACTCGATCAGGAAGTCCATATTCGGCATCCTGCGCTCCACAGTAATAGCTCCATCAGCCATGGTCTGGGTAGTCACTGCATTCAGGATGCCCAACACCACGATGTAGTCATCACCCCTCGCCCACAGAGCCATGGTTCCGTTGAGATCCTGAAGACCTGCAGCCTTGATACCGGAGATGGTAACACCGTCATACTGCTGGAAGGCTTTTCCGATACCGGCAGCAGAGATCTTGATATAGGTGGTTGCGATTGCCACCCACATTCCACTGGTTGCGCTGTACTGCTTCAGGGTATTCGGTGTGGAGGATGTGTCGATCCAGTAATCCAGATTAGCAGGGTTATCAGGCTCAGTGGGAGAAATAACAGTATTCTCATAAGCATCACCGGTGATAGTGCAAAGCTCAAAGGTCACATCCGTTGTGGTGGTGAAGGATGCCTCGATATCACCGAAGTCCGTAACATCCATGGTGTTGATGTACTTCTTGTCCGGCATGATGATGACATACGCACCCATGGACACCAGCTGCTTGGGGCAGTCCTTTGCTGCCGTGGAAAGACCCATGTCTACCCGGTATTCACCGATGACAAATTCTCTGCCATCCACATAGCAAATAACATCCTTCGCAATCAGCCCCTGGGGACTTGCAGGCTTCACATAGAATCCTCTTTTCCCTCTGGGAGATAGCACAGGGTAGTAGTCAGAGGTCATGTTCTTCATATCAAAGAACTCACCATTATTGATACGCAGATTGTGGTTGTATCCCTTGAACACATCCACCATCTGTCTGGATGTGGGCAGTTCGCTAAGTGTTGGATATCTCATTTCATCGCCCCCTATATGTCATGCGTATTACCTTCTTTCGTGTAGCACCACCCCGAAGGATGGTGCTTGTCGTTACATATCGTCATACCAGTCTGGATCGCAGTCTCCTACTTTCACAATAGCCATAAAGACTGCACCGAAAGCGGCAGACAAGGGAATAATCCAAAGTAAATGCCAAGGATTCATCAAACTTCCTCCCAATTATCCGGGTATACACTCGGATTGTAGACATTGCCGCTGACCTTAGAGCGATACAGCTTGTCACCCCACCAACCACATTCCCCTTCAGAGAATGCCAGAGTTGCCGTGATGACTTCGGGAATGATGCGGAAACCGTCACGGTATGCGATATCCTCCCACAGGGTAGGTGCATTGTCCGGGTTGTTGGCTTCGGTGTCCCAGATATCCACGGCAGAGCGTTTCAGAGTGCCATGCCAGTTGATTCGAGTGCCAGCCTTAATCAGACTGCCGTCATACTTCATCTCCGGGTGGAACTCCACCGCACGTGAGGCGGTTGCATCGTCCGTGATAACGGTGTTGATGTTCTGAATGATGAACAGGCGAGAAACCTCATCAGCGGTCAGCGGACGGGACTTCTCCTGCATTTCAGCAATTGTGGCTTGCTTCTGCATATCTGCCATAACTTCAGTCGTAAGTCGTTCTTTTTCCGCATCGCTTAACACTTCATCCGTGTAGTCTCCTGCAATCACAACATAATTCATGCTTCAGCCTCCCTTGCTACATAAATTCGTGTTCCGTTTCCGATAAAGTAAAAATTACTGTTCAACCATGGAGTTATTGACCATTCTAACGCTGTGAATTGAAGGCCATCTGTAGAAAAGGGGCGGTGGTCATTCATATACTGAGTAACCGGGCTGTAACTCTGATACCACTTTTTGTGCAAAGCACTATTCGCAGAAGTTGCATAGATATAGGCATTTTGATGTCCGGAAACGACAAACGGATCTATCAACTCCAGTTCAATATCTACTATTGACCGAATAGGATAATACTGGCAATATCCTATAGCTTCTGCCGATTTGTTTCTCGGCATACCGTAAGCAAATTGAGTGTCGTACATGGAGTGAAAAGCTTTATCTACATTTCCGTCCCATCTTACACGAATTTTCTTGGAGTTGATTCCCTTGATGGATAATCCAGTGGGAATCTCGAACCAATAATTCTTCCCATCCAGATTGCTTGCTTGTGCTGTACGGATAGTAGCTTGATTCCCGGAGATGGGTGTCAACCATTTCTGGAAACTATCGCCATTAGTATGATTATTCGGCAAAGAATTTTGGTCGAGACACAACCTTGTATCAATCTCTTTTCCAATTTCATCATCCGTAAATGTTCCATCCGGGAATGTGTAGGTTAAGGTGTCAGCGTTATACTCAGTGAATCTGAACTCACGGTTTCTCTGCCATACCTCATTCACAAGAGGCTCCCACTTAGTACCTCCGCCAGAACCGCCAGAGCCACCGCCAGAACCTTCGGGAACTTCCACTAGCTTGGATGCCATTTCAGCGATTTCGTTTTTGTCGGCAGGTGTCAGAACATAATCCTTACCGGGTTCGCCGGGAGCACCATCGAAATAGTCAACACCCTTCTGGGGGGTGTAGCCGGGTTCACCGTCAAAGTAATCTACTCCCTTTACAGGGGTGTAGCCATCTTTACCATCAACACCGTCCTTGCCCGGCTGACCGTCAAAATAATCTACTCCCTTTATGGGGGTATAACCATCAGCACCGGGACTTCCGGGCGCACCCTGTACGCCAGGAACACCCTGGGGGCCAGGAACACCCTGGGGACCACGGAGCATTTCCTTCTGATCTTCTGTTAATTCGTTAAATGAGACATTTCCATCCTCGCCTTTTTCGCCCCGAGGGCCAACAGAGCCAGGGTCACCTTTGGGACCGGTTTCGCCCTTTTCGCCCTGAGGGCCAACAGGGCCTGGCTCGCCCTCCGGCACCTCAAATACTACAGATTTTTTCGTTCCGTCATACAAATCAAATGTCAGTTTATATCGCTTGTTTGCCAAAGGTTACACCTCCTGTATGCTAACATCAATAATGCTCTTAGAAGGCGAGCAATTATTCGGAGTGTGCCCTCCGAAGTATTTGATCTTCTTTCCAAGGGGCATATTATTGCGGTTATAGTAGTTGGCATAGCCATCGTAGGCTGCCTGATACATAAGGATGGAGTTGTTGTACTTGCCATACTCACCGTTGGCATAGTCAATCTGTGCCTCCAGCCAGCGGATGTATATCTCATCAAACGGAGCCGGAACCAGCATTTCGGTC
>JAEIGA010012318.1_pt1 | contig 12972 bp, 7 predicted proteins | sample 9270691 | NCBI WGS metagenome assembly JAEIGA01 (sample SAMN17057246, study PRJNA624740) | gut metagenome | biome: biome; isolation source: fecal sample | host: Bos grunniens | place: China: Xizang | collected 2019 | reverse complement strand
AATCGGGTCAGCGAGCCTGCGAGCGTGAAGGGTGTAGCCCTTCAAGTCCCTTCTTCTGCACCAAAATAAAGAATTCACTTTTGTGAGTTCTTTATTTTTATGTAAAAATAAACTAATCGGGACTTGAACCCCCTCGGCGAAGCCGAACATAATCGGGTCAGCGAGCCTGCGAGCGTGAAGGGTGTAGCCCTTCAAGTCCCTTCTTCTGCACCAAAATAAAGAATTCACTTTTGTGAGTTCTTTATTTTTATGTAAAAATAAACTAATCGGGACTTAAACCCCACTGTAGTATATTCCCAATAATAAAAGAGAGCCTAAGGGCTCTCTTTTATTTTGTCATCTGTCATAATATCAGATTTCTGCTTTCTTTGCTTCGCACAACTGAAAATATCTATTTTCAAGCTCCTCATAGTGAGTGTAGTTTTCAAACTGAGTTAAAATATTTTGAGCATCTGTATAGGGCTTTACTATTGCAGTATAAATTGAAACCATTTTAAGATACGCATTAAGCTCTCTCTTTATCTTCATACTCTCAATAAAGCTTGTCGCTTCTCTGCTCAAAATTTCCTCCTGTACGCTTTCATTAGGAGCCTTTATGCTGTCGGCACCATACTTTCTCAGAAGCCTTGCAGACCTTTTCTTGATTCTTGCATTCTTTATAGCGTCAGAACGAATTTCCTTTTCCTTGAGAGTTCTCTTCGGCATAGCCTTAGCCATTCTCAACAACTCGTCTGCATTGTCATACAGATAAATACATCCATTTTCTACATCCTGCCTTGCCTGTGAAATTCTCTTTTCACCTGCTTCGGTTGAGAACTTGTAAACATCCTGCATAATAATAGCTGATCTTTCAATAGCAAGATTTCTTCCTTTGGCTTTTTTTCTTTCTTCTTTACTCATACCCTTAGTAATAGGTGTTTTTTCTTTATTATACAGCTCTCTTGCCTCAACTATAATTTCCATTGCATCCTCAAGCTCGCCTTCCTCAAGCTCACCAAGAGAATAGTTTTCAAACATAGCACGAATTCTCAAAACGCCTACATATGCCTTGTGCTTGTTCTCTGTTAAATCATAGAAGCAGAAAGGTATAAGATTAAGAAGGGCACCTAAAGCAGAGCACAAAATCAAAATCTCGAAAAGATTGTTTCTGATATTATCATCATAAAGCACATTGTAGTCATCCAGCAATCCCATTTTTTCGTATATTGCAGGATAAACAAGACCTGTAAAAAAACCGATAACCGTACCTATAATACCTAAAGGGCCAAAAAGGCCATCAACTCTAACTCCTGTTTTCCATTGATGATAATCTCGCATATCGGCGCTTATCTGGTGCTGAACAATATTCCAGAAGGTGTTTATGAAAGTGTTTATATACCAAAGAATACAAAGTAGAATAAGATTCTTGTATGTAAAATAAAGAATAAGCAAAAAAACAATATTTACAGAGTTAGCAGTAATCAAAAGATTTCTTTTGCCCATAGCCTTTATGGCAAAGGGGCAAAGCAGCATAGACCACAAGCCTGCATTGCCTATAACTGTATTGGCAACACCTAACATTTCCTGGTATTCGCCACCGTGGCTATAAACAAACGACCAGCTTAATATAACACCATAGCCTGCTTCAAGAAAAACAATCCAGGCTGCCGACTGAATAATCCAGTAATATTTGTTTTTGGCAACCTCTCTTATTGCATCAAGCATTCTTACGGGTTCAGGCTTCTTCTTTGGTAAAATCAGCCTTTCTTTAACCTTACGGAAGAAAATTGTACCTATAATAAGACCAACAAAGGTAAATATGGGGTAAATAATTCGGTAAGTCCATATACTATTGAGTCCCCAGGTTAAACCAGCAACAAGTGGAATTACAAGACCAGTAACAGTTGGAGCAAATGAATATATAACCTGCGAGATACTCATTACATTTGCTCTTTCCTGAGCATTTGGTGTAATAATCTGTTGGAAATACGTATAGCTTTCACTGTAGAAGCACAAAAAAATATTTAAAAGCATATACATAAACCAAACAACTATTGCTTTGGTTAGATACTCCATATTTTCATATGGCAACCACACGAAAATAGTTGATATTAGAACAATCGGAAGCCCCGTCCTTCTTATAAATGGAAGAAACTTGCCACCCTCAAGCTTATGGTTATCATAGTACCAGCTACGGAATATACCAATAGGTATACCTACAAGATTTGCAACAATAAGCATAATGGATAAATCCATTGGCTTTAAACCTATGCTTGCGCCCACAAGAAAGTTGGATGCATCAAGTCCTATTGTTGAAGCAAGCAAAGTTATCCAATGCACACCAAAGCCTGCACCACTAAGGCTTGCAACCTCTTTATATGGTATGTAGTTACCCTTTGCTGGCTCATACCAATATTCTTTAACTAAAGAAAGTGTGTTTTTAGCTTTAGAAATAATACCGTTTTTGCCTTGAGTTTCCATTCCTTTACCCCCTTATAGGATTAGAATAACTTACAAATATTATAATCTCTTAGAAAAAGCCTGTCAACAAACCTGGAAACACCGTAATGTAAGAAACAAAAAACATAAAACATAATAAACAAATTGAAACCCTTTTATTTATTGAAAACACCAAAAATAAACGGAGGACTCTTATTTTGTTTGATTTTAATTCTTTTTGTGATAAAATATTAATTGTATTATTGTGGTTGATTCCACATATAAGGAGGATTATACATGAGTCGTCAGGAACTCTTCTGCGAGAAAAACGGTAAGCTTCACGTAGGTCATACAATACTTACAGGCTTCGCTTTCCTTGCATCTTCTATTGCATGGGCTATTTATGACCCATACATTACAAAAATACTTAACAGATTACTTACAGAATCCACCTGGATAACAAACCTTAGCCAGAGTCTTAACGAAGCATTCCCTGTGCTTGCAGAGTTTGCAAAAACTCAAGGTCAGGATGTTAATGCCGCAGGTGGCGGAATTACTCTTGTTCCATTGTTTATCGGTATTATTATGACTTTTGATAACATCTTTGGTGTTATCTTCCAGCCAACATTTGGTAAGCTTTCGGACCGTTGTCATTCAAAATTAGGTAAACGCCGTCCTTTCATTGTTTTCGGCGCACCTGTTTCTGCAGCACTGTTTGCACTTATTCCATGGGTTGCATTAACAAACTCTCTTCCTGCAACAATGGTTTGCATTATTCTCTTCGTTTTCTCCATGTCTCTTTGGAGAGCTCCTGCAGTTGCACTTATGCCTGCTCTTACTCCACCTGCACTGAGAAGTGAAGGTAACGCTATCATTAACCTTATGGGTGGTGTTGGCTCAGTTATCGGTATGGTTGCCGGTACTGCAGTTGGTGCAGTGTATGTACTTGCTACAGGCGTTAAGGTTACTGCGGAAAATGAGCAGACAACAAGCTTCCCGTATGTTTTCCTTGTAGGCGCAATCGTTATGATTATCGGTATGCTTGTTGTTCGTGTTTTCGTTAAAGAACCTTCAAGCAAAATTGATGCAGGCGTTGCAAGAATGGAAGCTGCAAATGCAAAAGCAGCTGCTGAAGCTGAAAAAGCAGCTAAGAAAGCAGAAAAAGAAGCAAGAAAGAATCAGAAACTTTCAAAGAGCGAAAGAAAGAGCCTTATATTTATGCTCGGCGGTTTGTTCTTCCTTTTCTGCGGTACAAACGCTATTACAACTTTCTTTGCACTCTTTGCTTCTGAGGTTCTTGGTAAATCAACAAGTGAAGCAACTATCATGACAACTCTCTTCGCAGTTTGCTCTGCTGTTGCAGCTATTCCTGCAGGTAAAATGGGTAAGAAGCTTGGCAGAAAGAAAACTATCCTTATCGGTCTTGTAATCTTTATGGCAGTTTTCCTTATGTATGTTCTTACAGGCAGTATGGCACTTATTTGGGTTGCTCTTATCTTCGGTGGCTTTGCTAATATGCTTATTACTGTTAACACATTGCCTCTTGTTCTCGATATCGGTGGTATTGATAAGGTTGGTACTTTTACAGGCTACTACTATACAGCAACCTTCTCAGCACAGATTGCATCACCTATCGTCTACGGTATTGTTCGTATGCTTTCAGGCACATATCTTTCACTCTTCGTTTACAGCCCGATTATGTTTATCATCAGTATCCTTTGCATTCTCTTTGTTAAACACGGCGAAGCTGTTCCAGATGAGGTTGTTAAGAAAATAGAAGAAGAAAACGATTAATAATCAATAAACCTAAGGCGGTCAGTTGACCGCCTTTTTTCTTGTTGTTTTTCACAGGATAATATATTATAATAAATAATAATCATTTTATACTTTCGGGTGATAGAATGCTTGAATATTTTCTGATATATATCCTTATACTTTCTGCTGTTACAGCAGCGGTAACCTTTTTTGATAAAAAAGCGTCAGTAAAATTTCCGCGTCACAGAGTCAGCGAGGCAATGCTTTTCTTGCTTGCTCTTATAGGCGGAGCAGTTGCAGAGCTTGCAGTTATGAAGAAAATACGCCATAAAACAAAACACAAGCGTTTTATGGTAGGTCTTCCGCTTATTATTTTTCTTCATTTTGTATTATTGATTTTGTTTGTTACTCATTATTTTTAAATTTTAGGAGGTGGAAATGTGGTAAATCTTGAATCAAGAATCCAATACCTTAAAGGCGTGGGTGAAGCCCGTGCTAAAGTATTTGCAAAACAGAATATTTACAGCATTTCCGACCTTTTAAGAAATTATCCGCGTGCATATGAGGACTGGAATTTTGTTACTCCTATACGCGACGCCCAAATTAACGAAAATGTGTGCCTTAAAGCTGTTGTTGCTCAGGCGCCATCAGTTGTAACCATAAAAGGCGGCAAAATTCTTGTTAAAACAGCAATTGCAGACGGTACAGACTATATGCAGATTGTATTTTTTAACAACAAATATGTTAAGGACCAATTAAAAGAAAATGAAGAATATCTTTTCTTTGGCAAGGTAACGGAAGATAAGTATGGTGGGAGAACAATGCTTTCTCCTCGCTTCGAAAAAGCAGTGGATAAGCAGCGAATCCGCCCTATTTACAAGGCAACAGCCTCTCTTCCATCTAAAACTACAGAGCGCCTTGTGGAAACGGCTCTGATGCAAATTGACGATAACATTCCTGAAATTCTTCCCGAATATCTTATTAAAAAATACAGGCTTATGCCTTTTAATGATGCTATCAGAGCAATTCATTTCCCGCAAAGTGAAAAAGAGCTTTCACTTGCAAAGCGCAGACTTATTTTTGAAGAGCTTTTGCTTTTGCAAATGGGTCTTTTGTGGCAAAAATCTTCTAGTTTAGGAAGAGTTGCGCCTAAAATGGCGGCGGATTTTTCAAAGGAATTTTTCAGCGCTCTTCCTTTTGAACCAACAGGTGCGCAGAAAAGGGCAGTTTCGGAAGCAATACAGGATATGGGAACCTCAAAGCCTATGAATCGTCTGTTACAGGGTGATGTTGGTTCAGGTAAAACTGCTGTTGCTGCCGCGCTTATGTATAATGCGGTGAAAAACGGCTATCAGGCAGCTCTTATGGCTCCGACCGAGGTGCTTGCAAATCAGCATTATAAAACTTTGCAAGCTTTTTTTGGCGAAGAAATAGACATAGTTCTTCTTACAGGCTCCCTCACCACCGCAAAGAAAAGAGATATACGAGAAAAAATAAAATACGGCAATGCCCATATTATAGTTGGTACTCACGCCATCATTCAGAACGATGTTGAGTTTTTCAGATTAGGGCTTGTTATTACAGATGAGCAACACCGTTTTGGTGTAAAACAAAGGGCAACCCTTACAGATAAGGGCGCAAATCCCCATACACTTGTTATGTCGGCAACACCTATTCCGCGTACACTTGCTATGATGATTTACGGCGACCTTGATATTTCAATTCTTGATGAGCTTCCCAAAGGCAGGCAACCAATAAAAACCTATTGCGTGCCTACAAGCTATCACGAAAGAATATACAGCTTCCTTAAAAAGAACATTGCTCAAGGAAGACAATGCTACATTGTTTGCCCTCTTGTAGAGGAATCGGAAAGCGACCTTGTTCCTGCTACCGAATACTATGAATATTTAAAGAGCACTCATTTTACCGATTGCACTTTAGGTCTTTTGCACGGACAAATGAAAGCCAAAGATAAAGACGCCGTTATGAAGCGTTTTTACAATGGTGAAATTGATTTGCTTATATCAACTGTTGTAATAGAGGTTGGCGTAGATGTGCCTAATGCTACTGTTATGGCAATTGAAAATGCAGAAAGATTTGGTCTTTCGCAACTTCATCAGCTCAGAGGAAGAATAGGTAGAGGAACAGAAGAAAGTACATGTATCCTCCTTTCTGATGCACAGAATGAAGAAGCAACAGACCGCTTTAAAATAATGTGCGACACAACAGACGGATTTGTAATTGCTAAAAAAGACCTTGAAATGAGAGGACCCGGTGATTTCTTCGGATCTCGTCAGCATGGTCTGCCGGATATGCGAGTTGCAAATTTTATGACAGATACTCGCATACTTTACGAAGCGCAAAATTCTGCCAGGGAAATTATAAATTGTACAGTAGAAATTTCCGAAGATGAGCGAAAAGCCCTTGAAAATGAAGTTGATAAGCTGTTTACAAGGGTAAGCTTTAATTAGATACCAGTCGCCAGATGCCAGATACCAGAGCCTCGCGTAATTTTAATTTTCAATAAATAAGCGCAGAGAAAATTGATGAAGCTTGTGATGTTAGACGCCGACGCTGTATGCAGATACTGCGAGGTGGATAACTCGCAAGATTCGCAATTTAATCAAGCGCACAAAGGAGATAAATATGCAGTTACTTAAAATTGATAAAGATAATTATATCGGTCAGGCAGACCCATACATTATTGAGCACCAAGGGAAATATTACATTTATACTACAGGTGATGACGGCCTTTACGGCTATTCCTGTGATACACTTTTAGGTGATTGGAAATTTGAAGGTCAGATTTTCACATTAGAGGGCAGAGACCATTTCTGGGCGCCATCTGTTATTTACCTTGACGGGAAATTTTATATGTATTTTTCCTTTGAATATTATGAGGACGTGCCCGACCAAGGCGGACATCACCAGGCAATGCACGTTGCAGTCAGTGAAAATCCTATGGGACCTTTCACTCTTGCAGGACAGATTGCTCACCCGTTCAGTATTGACTCACATATTGTAAAAACTGATGCAGGTCTTTTCCTTTTTTACTCCCCTAATACCTTTGAAGGCGAAAGAATTGGTACTCATATTGTAGTACAAAAAATGAAAGACCCTTATACCCTTGAAGGAGAGCCTACAGTTGTTCTTCTTGCATCTATTGATGAGGAAATCTTTTCAAGAAACAGATATAAAGAAGGTCAACATTGGCACACTCTCGAAGGCGCTTTCTGGTTCCAGGAGGGTGAATGGCAGTACCTTATGTATAGCGGCGGCAGATATGAGGATGAAACATATTTCGTAGGCTATGCGGCAGCTAAAACTACAGAACAGGATTTACGTAAGGTTAAATTCCAGAAAATGCCTGATGAAAACACATATTCTCCACTTCTGAGAAGCAACGATTGGGAGGAAGGCACAGGCCATAACAGCGTTATTAAGGTAGATGGGCAGTATTACTGCGTTTATCACGCACGAAATACTGAGGCCGACGGTCTTAACGGAGACAGACGTAATGCTAGAATTGCCAAAATGCACGTAGCTGACGGCAAGATTACAATTGAAAGGTATCCGGACCATATATAAAATGCAAAATGCAGAGTGCAAAGCACATAGTGGAATTAGCAAAAAGCAATTAGCTGTTAGCTGCCTGCTGTCCGCTGTCCGCTTTTGGGCTTTGCATTTTTGTTTGTCGTTTTGCACATCTTAATTTCTATCTTGTTGTGCAACTATCCAAAGTTTATTTATTTTTCTTTTTTGGAATTATAATCCTTGAAGAATTTTCCTTTTTGTGATATTATGATATACGTATTATTATAGGGTAATTTCGTTATGAAATCCCCACAAAAAGGAGAGAGACTATGTCTATCAAACAAATGGCTGTTGATGGTATTTCAAAGGTAAAAACCTATTGGAAAACCCCAATGGCAGGTCGCTATATGACCTTTAAAGAAATAGCCGCATATTCAGGTGGCGGTATCGGTGCTTATATGATTATCACTATGGGCTCCGCGTGCTTACTTTCATCAAACAATGTTTTGCTTTCCAGTGCTTTAGGTATTGGCCCTACTGATATGTACATAATGTACCTTATAGCAGTTGTTGCAAACATCTTCCTTACAGGTGTGCGAGCAAACATTATTGACAACACGCGAAACAAAGCAGGTAAATACAGACCATATATTGTTACAATGGCTATTCCATCTGCTATAGCTTGTATTTTAACCGTCTGGTTCCCTTACAACAAGCTCCCCGAATGGCTTGGCGACGGTACTCTTTTTGGTGAAGATATTGCCTATATTGCAAAATGTGCCATTGTTATGGTGCTTAACTTGTTTATTCACTTCTTCTACTATTTCTTCTATGATGCATACGAAAACCTTATTCACGTGCTCTCTCCAAACTCACAGGAGCGTACAGACGTTGCATCTATAAAGAGTGTTGTTTACTCATTTGCTCCTACTGTTGTTAACCTTTTAACACCAATTATTGCTCAGCACTTATTCCATACAAACACCACAGATATTCGTGTTTATCGCTTCTTATACCCTATTCTTACTGTTGGTGGACTTCTTCTTTGTATGGTTGTTTATAAGCATACAGAAGAAAAGATTGTTCAGGCAAAAACCCATGTTGTTCAAATCAGGTTCCTTGATGCGCTTAAAGCTGTTGCAAAGAACAAGTATTTCTGGATTATCTCTCTTGCAGGTTGGCTCGGTTTCCTTGAATCATCCTTCCTCAATATTCTCTCATGGCTCTACAACTATGCAGGTGCTTGCTCAGGTACAACCTATGGTATTATTGTTACTGTTTATGGTAACGCTTCCCTTTGGGGTATGATTCTTGCTCCGTTCTGTATCAGAAAATGGGGTAAAAAAGCAGTTCTTATCGCAACAAATGCTCTTAATATAGTATTTATTCTTATGCTTCTTCCTCTTGTTAAAGATGTTGCATCTGTTGCTATCTGGCTTGTTATGGGCTGTATGTACTTCAATGCTCTTATGGGCTCCTTCGCTCATATTCTCAATCCTGCTGTTCAGGCAGATATCCGCGACTATCAGCAGTACAAGACAGGCGAAAGAATTGATGGTATGTTCGCTGCTGTTGCTACAATCGGTACTGTATTGAACCTTGTTTTCTCTTCAGTTCTCCCTATTGTTTATCAACAGAATGGTATTACTGATGCAAACGCAAAGCTTGTTACATCAAGACCGGAAATTCTTAACAGAATGCTGGGTGATGGCAAAACTGTAGGACAGATTCTTGCAGATCAATTAGCAAACGGTCAGGATAACTATTCAAACCCCTACTCTGCTCTTTATGATCCCACCGTTCTTACAGACCTTCTTCGTCTCCTCATTGTTCTCTCTGCTTTCGGTGCATTAATGAACGTTATCCCTTATTTCTGGTACGATTTCAACGAAAAGAAACAGAAATCTGTTGTTCGCGTTCTTAAAATCCGTGCTATGTTTGAAGACTATGGCAACGGCGTTCTTAACGACGGCAATCTTGTTGAAGCAGTTGATATTATCCGTAAAGCCCGTGAAATGTTCAACGCAACACCTTTGGCAATAAGCAAAAAGGATTATAAGTCTATTAAAGACAAAGCAGAGCGCAAGGCTGCTAAAAAGGCTTATAAAGAAAAACTCGAATACAACGAAGAAATTGATATTGCTAAGTTTGTTTGTGATGAGCTTAATAAATTTGATTCTGCAGAATTCAAATACAGAGTCGAAAAGAGCAAAGAAATTGTTGAGGCTGGCCTTAATGGTCTTTATAATACAAATATCTCTGAAGCAGTAGCAGAGCTTGCCGATGCAAAAGCAATGGCTAAGGATACCGCAGAAAAGAAGGCAGTCCGCAAAGCCGCTATAGAAATGGCTAAGGTTAAAGTTTCAGCTTGCAAAACTATTGCAAAGAGCTTTAAAGACGCAGAATTTGTACAGCCAAAGTATTCAGACCTTGAAAAGTGCTTTGAAAGAGAAGATAAGCTTGGCGCAAAGATTAAAGAGCTTAACATCGCTATCAGGGACGCTAAAAAGGCTTTCTCAAAGAATGCAAACGAAAAGAATGCATATGCTGTAGATAATCTTAAAAAGAAGGTTAAAGCTCTTCAGGCAGAGCTTAATGAGGCTCGAAAAGCATCAAAGACAGAAAGTGATCGTCAAGCAGACTTTGCTCGCGCTGCAAAGCCTTACCTTGATGCCCAAAAGCTCCTCAATCAGAAAGAAAATTACAGCCACTTTGACAACATAAGCGCTCAGTACGATATTTCTAAAGAGAAACACGAAAAAGCACTTGCTAAAGCAGCTGCAGATGCTGAAAAGAAAAAACGCGAAGAAGATGCATTGAATGCAAAAATTAAAGCGGAAAAAGAAGCAAAGAAAAAAGCAAAGAAAGCTGCAAAGGTAACTAAATAATTAAACTAACCCCAAATCGATATTCGGTTTGGGGTTTTGTTTCACGTGAAACAAAAGATAGAAGCCAGATGACAGCTACCAGTCGCCAGATGCCAGAGCTTTGCGCACAAAAAATTATAAATTATAGTGAGTGATTGATAAATGCGACGTCATTATAAAGCTTCGCGTATAATTGTTTTATCCTTTACAAATTTATCGTAGCATTTTAAAGAATGAATAAAAGAGAATAAATTATAAATAAAACTCTTTTAAACGACATTGTTTCACAGAACCTTATATTTGATATACACTAATTGCTATTTACCAATCATCTGTTACACGAAGTATCTGGCGACTGGTAGCTGGCACCTGTCATCTGGCATCTATACTGTTTCACGTGGAACAGTTAACTACACTTGTTGCATATGCGACATTTATTAATACTTTTGTAAATATCTATATTTAAAACATTGTTTACATTTAGTCTATTTACAATTATTGTTTTACTATGCTATAATAAGGATGCGCTGAGAAACGGAGCCGCACCAGAGTATCAGTGCTTAGTTCCAAACGGAACTAACCTCCTCAAGTAAACCTTGGAGCATAGTGTTAACTTTGTTCCGGAAGCACATCGGTTGTCCCCTCAACCGGTGTGTTTTCCTTTTATTTTTTAAATTTGAATAAATCTTCTTTCTTTGTCAATAATTAAATTGACTATGAAAGGAGCTTTTTTATGGACGATAAAAATAATCAGAACCCTTTAGAAATTCCCGATAACAACCCTCAGAGAGAATCAAAGCCTATAAGCGCAAGATATAAAGCTCAATCCGATAAGCAAAAGAAAAGCAGAGTAATTAAAATAGCGTATGCCTTCGCTTTCCTTTTAGCCTTAGGTGGCGCTCTTGCAACAAAAATTATAACAGAGAAAAACCTTGGTAACCTTAATGTTCCTATTGAGCAGGATTATATTACTGTTGCACCAACAACAGAGAATAAGACTACCGAGCCTGATTTTCAGGTACGTCAGAATAAAACAGATGTACCCGATACCCGTAGCGAAACCCAAACGGAAAAAGCTGAAACCACTACAGAAAAAAAGACAGAGCCAACAACAGAAAAGAAGCTTTATTCCACTCCATACAAGGATTATTACACTCTTCCATTGGGAACAGATATTCTTAAAGAGTATCTTCCTTCTACACCTTCCTACAACCCATCAACAGACGATTGGCGCACTCACCCTGCTGTAGATTTCAAGGGAGCAGAGGGTTCTCAGATAAAGGCTATTTCTTACGGAACTGTTAAAGATATTTACGATGACGCCCTTCTTGGAACGGTTGTTGTAATTGACCACGGCAACAAAGTAGAAGCAAAGTATTGCGGACTTAATAAGGATACTGTTGAGGTGGAAAAAAGCGCAACTGTTAACGAGGGACAGTGCATTGGCTATTTAGGTACTGTACCTTTTGAAAAATCAGAGCTTTCCCACCTTCATTTTGAAATTTATTACAAAGATAAAAATGTTGACCCGTTAGAGTTGATGGGAAAATAATAAAAAATGCAGAAGAATTGATTTTTACAATTCTTCTGCATTTTTCAACAAATAATATTATTATCCTTTATATAAGTATACGAAAATTTGTCTTTTTATTGACTTTAGCACTTTAATGTACTAAAATGTCTACCATAGGAAAATTTTTGAAAAAAGGATGATAATAATGAAAACCAAAAACATTATATCAAAGGTCCTTATTGTGGCTTTCGTTGTTGTGTTCGGTGTGCTTTGCTCTCTTACCGGCTCAATCACAAGCCCTATTGGTACTCTTTGGTCATTGTTCCCACCGGTTGTGGCAATCGGCCTTGCTCTTATCACAAAAGAGGTTTATTCTTCTCTTTTCGTTGGTATTGTTGTAGGTGGTCTTTTGTCAACAAACTTCAACGTTATTCACACAATCGACTCTGTTGTTACAGAAGGTATAACATCTGCAGTTTCAGGTAGCGCAGGTATTTTTGCATTCCTTGTGCTTCTCGGCATTGTTGTTGCTCTTCTTAACAAAGCAGGTGGCTCAAAGGCATTTGGCGATTGGGCATCAAAGCACGTTAAAACAAAGGTTGGCGCTTGCATTGCAACATTCCTTTTCGGTGTGCTTATTTTCATCGACGACTATTTCAACTGCCTTACAGTTGGTGCTGTTATGCGCCCTGTTACAGATAAGAATAAGATTTCCCGTGCAAAGCTTTCATACCTTATTGATGCTACTGCAGCACCTGTTTGTATGATTGCTCCTATTTCATCATGGGCGGCAGCAGTTTCATCTTACGCTCCTGAAGGAAAAGGTATTGAATTGTTTATTAAAGCGATTCCGTTTAATTTCTATTCGTTGCTGACATTCGTATT
>JAEIGA010012317.1_pt1 | contig 12973 bp, 6 predicted proteins | sample 9270691 | NCBI WGS metagenome assembly JAEIGA01 (sample SAMN17057246, study PRJNA624740) | gut metagenome | biome: biome; isolation source: fecal sample | host: Bos grunniens | place: China: Xizang | collected 2019 | reverse complement strand
TTACAATATCACCGATCCGGCAGCCGAAGAAAAAGTCCGGCAACTGTTGGATATTTACTGCAAAGATGAAAATTGAATATCTTTACCGGCAGTCGCTTGACATTATGCGATTTTTTGATAAAATCAAGTAATAATACGCTTGTATGCGTGAGATCATAAATCACCGGGCGATAAATAAAAATCTGACTTTGTTATGTAATTGGCTTGCAATCATTTTAACTGTGTGTTATTTTAACTTTTGCGGAACATTTTTGTTACAATATTATTATGGATTTCTGAAATATAAATCAAGATGCAGGAGAATGCAAAATGAAAACGGTTTCTCACAAAGTTCTTCAACGTGTACACTTTACTCTGATCGAACTGCTCGTCGTAATTGCGATCATTGCGATTCTGGCGGCGATCCTGCTGCCGGCGCTGCAGAAAGCGCGGGCCCGCGGACAGGGAACCGGATGTCTCAATAATATGAAACAACTCTATTCCGGCGTAATGGCTTATTCTGATGCCAACAACGATGTGATCATGTCGGCGACTGCCAACAAAAGCAGAGGCGGTTACGGTTGGTGGCAGGAGATGCTCTGCTTAAAAGGTTACATCCCTTTCAAGCGGCCGTCTCACACCTACTTTGATCCCGATGTATTGAATTGTCCTGCCAACACCAAGCGCACCACTTATCAGGGAAGTTACACGACTTACATAAGTTATGCTTTCAACACCCGGGTCGGCTTCTATAACGGTGATGGAACTATTGATACCAGAACCGATTCTCGCAGAAACTGGCCCAAATGGTCTTCCAAAAATCCTTATATTTCCAAAACCACGCTGGTTACAGAGAAGTGGACCTGCTTCAAACCCGACCTTTATGTTACCGATAATCCGACCCGCAAAATGATCCAGTATACTGGAGCCAATTCGCTCTCCATCGCCACGAATAAAGCTCACCCCGGCGGTGCCAACCATCTGCTGGCGGACGGTCACGCTGACACCTGGAACTACGCTTTGATCTACGGATCTTACAACTACGTTGCCATCTGGAACGCTCCGAGTCTGGCGAGTATCAAACAGGTTTCAGAAAACCATTGATTCCAAAACACCTGGCGACGATATGAAAAAGATCTCTGTTTTTTGTGCATTGTGTCTGGTGGCGGCAAATCTTTATGCTGAACTTCCCAAAGGAACTCTTCTTTTTGAAGCTGAATCATTTACGGTTAACGGTGGATGGCAGGTGAAACCGCACTTCCCCAGCTGGTATTCGGACCGTCCCTCCGGGGGGAAATTTCTCTCCGGTCATACTGCAAAAATGGGAAGTGCTTCCAAAAGCATCTCCATTTCCGCTCCGGGGAAATACAAATTGCATTTCCGTTATCTGGATGTGCTGAATTATCCGGCGCCGTTCCAGTTGACCGTCAAGCAGGGTAAAACGGTGCTTGCTCAGCAGATTTTCAATGAAAAGTCCCAGCGTTCGACTCCTGCCATGCAGAAAAAATATGGCAGCGGATTTGCCCGTTTCATGTGGTATTCCATTGAATTTGACGCTCCGGAAGCCGGAGAATTGGAGATCATCATCGACAAAAAGCGCGGCGGCAAACTTACAGCGCAGGGAACCCGCCACCTCGACCTCTTTTTGCTCACTTCCGATTTGAAATATCAGCCGGATATTATGGATACCTGCCCGCTTTATGTGCAGATCAAAATGCTGAAAACTCAAGTGCGCCCGGTGGCGATCCATGTTTTCGGCAAACTTGCCCGCGCCCCGCATTATCCGCCGCACATGAATATCAACAAAACCGGACTCGTCCTCGGGGCGGTCAAAGGTTTTTCCAAAAAACATCTGCTCGCTCCCGGAGATGCTTCGCCGTGGATGCTGATTTCCAAACATCTCACCTATCACGGCGAAGACCGTTTGTTGTTCGATGCCCGCCGCAGTTACAGAGAATATGAAAAAACTGCCGATTTTGAGGTGATCTTTTCCCGGACACCGGATGATAAAAATATTATCAAACGTTTTACCCGTTCCGGCAACGGCAACGGGATCCTGGTCAGCATCAACCTGACCAGAGGTACTGTCAGTTCCGATGTGGAAGAGAGCAATAAAACGATCGCTTTTGCCCGGGCAACCACCCCGGTCAAGGGCGGCAAGGCTCCGGTGTTGTTCCCGTTCCTGACCGGTATGCGGCTCAATCCCGGTGTCGTTGATCCCAAAATCGTTGCCAACGAGAGCGAAGTTCTCAAACAGCTCGGTGTCAATGGTGTCACCGGTCACTTTATGTTCGCGGACAATGCGGCAAAGGATTTTCCCAAATACAATATTGCGGCGTTTTTCTTTCATTTGAGAGAAAAAGGCTGTTTTGCCCGGCCGGATGTCAAGGCGATCAGTTCGCTGATGAAGTCGCAGGCTGATACCGTCGCCAGATTGAAGCGCCAGCCGCTCTTTATCAATCTGATGGACGAACCGGAATTCCCCATTGAACACATCGGCTCGTGTTCCGTCTGCAAAGGTAAATTCGCTGCTTATCTGGCGGAAAAAAATGCCAATGTCAGCGGCGAATGGACCCGGGATCAGAGCAAAGGAGCGCTCTATTACTGGTCGATGCGCTTCCGCAATCATCTGATGACCGAATTTTTCCGGACTGCAACCAACGAACTCAAAAAGTTTAATCCTGATATCAAGACCACTGCCAACTTTGCTCCCGATGTCACCGGCGGCAGCAGCATCGGCAGAGGCTGCGACTGGTTTGAGATCCTGAATACCGGAGCTTTGACCTACGGCTGGCACGAGGATTGGGCGAATCTTTCCGGCACCTATCAGAGCGTCGGTTTTCAGAATGCGGTCATGCGTGCCGCCTGCCGCAAAAGCGGTGCGACTTACGGCATCTACAATATTTTGTGCCGCCATCCCTGGGAGGTCGAAGCCAAAGGATTTTCCGCCCTCGGTTACGGCAACTCCGCCATGCATTTCTTCAACTATGGTCCGCATTATGCCATCTCCACGGACACCAACAGCCGCCGTCCGGAGATCTATCAGGCGATCAAAAATGTCACCTATGCCGCCGGAGCTGTGGAAAAAACTCTGGTTTCCGCCCGCCCGGTCAGGGGGGATGCGGCGATGCTGCTTTCGCAGACCGGCGACATCTGGAATTTCAAATCCGGCAGGATCTACGGCAAAGAGCGGGTTTTCCTGCATATGCTGCTGCGTCATTGCAATTACCGGACGGATGTCTTGAGCGAAGATGACCTTGCCGATCAGCTTAAATCCTACAAAGTTCTGTTTGTGGTGGACAGTCATATCCGCCGCAGTCAGCTGAAATATATTCTGGATTGGGTGAAGCAGGGCAATACCCTCTATCTCGGAGCCAATGCGCTGAGCCGGGATGAATTCGATCAGCCGTTGGACATTGAGATCCCCCGCAAAGAATACAAAACTCTTCACAAATCCGTCAGTCGCGGTCAGGATGGATTTGTCAAATTTTCCCGCAAGAATAAAAAATTCAAGGGTATGACTGTGATCGGCGGCGAACAGCTCCCGATGAATTCGATCGTCAAACTCGGCAAAGGCAGAGTGATCTGTTCCGGATTTTTCCCCGGATTGAGTTATATGCACGATTCCAAACTGGGAACGCCCAAAATTTACAGCGTGCGCAATTATCCCGCCGCTCACCGCCAGTATATCGCTTCGCTCAAACTGCCCGCTCCGCGGATTACCAGCAGCGATCCCCGCATCGAAGCGCATTTGCTGGAATCTCCGGACAAATATCTGGTCGTCCTTGCCAACTGGACCGGCAAACCTGCTCCGGTCACGGTGAAGTTCAACGGCAAAAGTTATACCAGAAACGTGAGCGCCGGCGGCTTTATTGAAATCAACAAATAATTTTGTTTAAAAGTAGGGTTTGTATGAAAAAGATTACTGCATTGGGGGTGTGTATGGCTCTGGCGGCTGTATCTGAATTGTCAGCGGCTCCGTGGTTCGGAAAAAGCCGTGCACTCAAAGAGGAAAACGGAATCGTTAAAAATGTCGGCACTTCGCCGAATGTGATCAAAGTTCCGCAGAAAATTCAGGACAACTGGCGCATCACCATCCCGGTTCGTCTGCCCAAAAATGGTACGGTCGCAATCTCGACCGGACGCGGCAAAGAAAAACTCCGCCTGACCAACAAAGGCGATAATTTTTTGTGGCAGCATTATTCTGTTACCGGTGAGGAGCCGCATATCCGCAGTTATCCCAACGATCCCTTCCCGGTGAAAATGCGTTATCATTGGGAAAATACCACCTACGCTCCCAACGGCCGTTATTCGCAGAATTTCAGCCTCGCCCCGGTGATTCTGGATTGGAACGCATTTTTCCTCGGTAAATTTTTCCGTGATATCGAAAAAACTTTCTTCCCGCTCTCCATCGAAGTCGAAAACGGCCGTATCCGCTGGTATTTTGACAATATCCTGCTTCAGGAACAGCCGGCAACTTCCGATATCATCGGACGGCAGTTGTCCATGATCATCACCCGCAATGTGGAAGTAAAAGCTCCCGAAGTGACCGGACTTATTCCTGCCGGAAAATTTTTCCATACCGTTAACCTCGCCAATAAATACAACACCAGAGGTACCAATCCGATCACCCGGGGCAACCGCTTCACCTTTGAAGGCATCCCCTTTGAAGCTGCCGGAGCCAATGATATGGGCAACGATTGCGTCGACCTCGGTGTTTCCTGGTTCAAAGAGGGCAACTCCACCGGATATGAAGAACCGCACAAAGGAACCTCCGGCGGTCGCTGGGGCGGTGTTTTCAGCGGAAATCACACCCGTTTGCAGTTCCGTATCCCCAACCGTCAGTTCAATGCCATCTACATTCTGGCATCCTGCGAAAACCGCCCCGACCGGATCAACCGTCTGACCGCTCAGTTTTACCGTCCGGGTTCCGGATTTCCGATCAGCTTCACTCCGGCGGAAGCGATCAAAACTGACGGCAAACTGCAGTTGATCAAAATTCCTTTCAGTCCGGATCAGATGGGTTCCTTTATGGATCGTGAAGTCATCGAACTGGAATTGACCGGTGATGTTCACCTTTTCCGTGCTTATCCCGACCCCAACTATTACAGTTTCCACGGTGCCGGTGTTCCTTCCGGTGTGCAGGTTTATGCCGTCACCCTCGGGATCACTGATCTTGAAGTGAAATTCATGCCGGAAGCCCTTTTCAACCTCTGGGTAGATGGCAACCCCTCCTATTCAGTGACCCTGACCAACCGTCTGAATAAAGAGATCGATGCCGAACTGAAACTCAATACCGAAAGTTACGATAAAGAAGAACATCACAAACGTTCTGCCAAAATCAAAGTTCCCGCCAACGGTTCGACCGTTTACCGCTTTGATCTGCCGCTGGCCAAATACGGCTGGCACAAACTTGATCTGACCGTCAACGGCGTTCCCTACACTCACACGCTGACCCGGATCCAGAAGCGGGAATACAAGGCCCGCAAGTTTGATACCAAAGGTTTCATGTTCGGTTGCTGGCCCGCCCGCAGCGGTATGCACTTCAGTCCCTCGCCCCGGACTTCGATTTCTCACACCGCCAAGCTCGGTATTGAAACATTCTCCTTTGCCACCGACATTCTCAATAATATGTATCATGCCGATCTGATGAAAAAATACGGTATGAAAAACTTTATGTCCAGCCATATCAACTGCCGTTCCTGGACGCTGGATACCCCCGATATCGAACAGAAACTCTGGGAAACCCGTATGCCGGTCAACCAGTACAGCGAACCCAACTTCATGTATGTTTTCGCTGAACCCGGCGGTATCGGCGGCAGCGGTTCTCTCCCCGAATTCTACGGCGAACCCCGCCTGAAACGCTCCCCCGCCGAAGAGGAACGCTACAAGCACTTCAAGCGTATCGTCCTCAACTTCGGCAAAGCGTTCCGCAAACTTTTCCCGGGACAGAAGATCCTCCTTCCTTGGGGACAGCCCACCTTTGCCATTCCTTTCCTCGAAGACCCCGAAACCCGGGATTATATCGACGGTTACGGTTTGGATATCGGTTTCTTTGACCGCCTGCCGGAGATGCAGTTCCACGGCAGCACCCTCCACGGTGTGTGGCAGTTTATGCACTATTGGAAAAAGTACAAAAAGGAGAAACCGCTGATCGTCACCGTCGAAGGTCCCTGCATCGGCGGCGTCAAAGAGGGCGCTCTCACCGCTGAACAGCATGCCGCTCACAGCATCCGGATCATGCTGATCCTCTCCACCTACGGAATCAACCGCTTTTTCAGCACCATCGGCGCCGGCCCCTCCAACTCCTCCTACTGGGGCGAACAGCACTACGCCGGCGGCGGCAGCACCCGACACAAAAACGATCCTTATTTCATCGTCGGCGCTCAGGCGACGTTGATCCGCCATATGCGCTACATGGAATTTGTCAAATGGATCCCCACCGGAAGCCTTTCCACCTACTGCGTCCAGTACAAAGATTCCCGCAACGGTGCGATCATGTATGCCATCTGGACGGTGCGCGGCAAGCGGGATGTGCAGATGAAGTTTTCCAGAGCTTTCGACATCATGGATAACCCGATCAAGAAACTGGTCGCTTCCCAGATGCCGATCTTCGTTTACAGCAAGAGCGAAGATATCAAATTCGGAACCCCCGACAACAGCGACATAAAGTTGGGCAGCAATCTGCTCAAACTCGGCAATGTCAAAGATCTCTTTACCCGCCAGATCCTCGATACCGATCTTGAATACACCGATTCATCCCCCGGAAGTATCCGCCGTTTCCCGGCGACCATGGAACTTAAAAAGAGTTCCGACGGATTGGAAATCACCCTGCCGCCCCAGAAGGTCGATCGCGGGATCATGCCCTACTACACCACGCTCACCCCGGAAAAGCCGATCGCAATTCCCGGCAAGGGCCGCTATATCACCATGGAAGTCAATGCCGCTTCCGACTGGGGACGCATCGTCTATGTCCTCCGGGATGCCAAAGGTGAAAAATGGGTCAGCGTCGGTCAGCGCCGGTCCTACAACTGCGACGATACCCCCAATGACAGTTTCTTCAACTTTGACGGTAAACGGCTGGTCCGTTTTGAACTGCCTGCGCACTTGTACTGGGATCGCTTCCGTGAACGCGGAACCACCTGGTGGGGTTCCAGCAACGGCGACGGTTTCGTCGATCTGCCCTTGTCGATCGAAAAGATCTTCGTCGAACGGCGCAATAAAGCCATGTATCTCAACGATCTGGTCAAGGTCGATGATCCGAAGGTCACCCTCGGAGATCTCTATATCGAATATGCCGACAAGGCCGATATGAACAATTTCGATACCCGCACCATGCCCAAACCTCCGGCTGCGGTGAAACCCTTTAATCCCATCGCCATGATGATGGACAACCCACTGCCGCCGTCAGAGATCACCAAGGTCACCGACCCGATCTATCACTATGACGGTACCCGGGGAGATTTCCACTTCAAAGAGATGCCCGGCGCTGTCGCTTACGATATCTGGTTGAGCCGCACCCCCGATGGAGCCAATGCCCTTTGCCTCGGCAAAAATCTCAAGAAATCCGGCGCATTGGTCAAGGGATTCATCGCCCATGTCGATTTCTACGCCTTTGTGGTTTACCGGGACAAAAACGGTAATGCATCCAAGCCGTCCGCCCCATTCAAATTGAATATGCAGGACAAGTTCGCCGAGAAATAAGCGGTGGCGGCTCGTGGGCAATCTCTTGTCAAGTCATCGGACGCTGACGATACATCCGCCTTGCCGCGCGGCGGAAAGTGGAACACGTGTTGCTCATGGGAGCTTTGGGATTTTTTGAGAGGTATTGAGAGATTTTGGGAGTGAGGTTTCTCTATTTTGTTGCCGGCGCCGGGATCACGGCATACCAACCATCGTCCCACTCAAATCCTCTCAAAACTTCCCATCCTCTCCCACAACCTCCCATCCAAAGCGCCAACAGGTCTTCACTCCTGCGGGCAGGTGGTGGTGCTGTCTTTGAAACTGCGGGGGCAGGGGAGTTTGCGTTCCACGATCAGCGGGGCGCCGATATTGCCGAAACTCTCCTCCGGATAGATTTCGATCCGGCATTCGCATCCCGGAGTAATATCTTCGCCGGGCAATTTGAAAATCTGCTGTCTGCCGGCGATCCCCGGTATCCGGTAAAAGTCGGAAATATACCGGAGTTCCCGTTTCAAGGCATAGTCACCGTCAGTTTTTTCGTAAATTTTCACATTGTAAAAATGGGTGAAGTCATCGTGCTGCGCCGGATCAAAGATCAAATACAGAAATCCGAAGTCGTACCGGATGACTCCGTGTGCGCCCTCCGGAAATTCCGGCGCCCGGCGTTTCGCTTTGCGTTCAGCGGTGTAGCAGGCTTTTGCCGGAGTGTAGGGGATCGGTGAACTCCAGATCCGGTCAGGTTTGATTTCAGAACCATCTTCCACATTGTAGCGGTGGATCTCGTAATGGTCGGGATATATTTCCAGCATCATCGCCCGGAGAGCTTCCCGGGCAAAGGGGACGATCACGCTGCAGTTGTTGTAGCATTTTTCTCCGACGCAGGCATAGGCCAATGTCGAAGTGTTGATCGCGGTGAATTCTCCCTGCCAGATGCAGCGTTCATCCTCCAGCGGACAATGGGTGTGTCCGGAAAGTGAAACGATTTGCGGGTAGCGGTCAAACAGTTCCCGCAGCCGGGGTTTGCCGGAAGCGCTGTAACTGCCGGTCACGGTGTTGGCCGGATGGAAATGAGTGACGATAAAGATCGGTTTTTCCGGATCACGGGCGATGGAATTTTGGATTTCCGCTTCCAGTTTGGCGAGCATTTCCGGAGAATAATCATCTCCGATATCTTCGGAAAAGGCGATGAAATCGTATCCTCCGACTGTTTCCCGGAGCGGATTGGCATCCCGCTGACCGATCAATTTGCTCATCCGGCTGTAAATATATTCCGGATCGCGTTCCATATCTTTGGGTGTCCAGTAGTCATGGTTTCCGGCACAGCCGACATGCACCGGGAGCGGTGAAAAATATTTTTCCAACTGTTCACGGTAAAGTTTGAAGGTATCATAATTGGTATTGTCGGCGAGATCTCCTGCCATCAGCAGCACATCCGGTTTCATGGGAGAAAGCACCTTGAACGCCTTGATCAGATTGTTCATCCCCCAGTCGTGCAAAGTGGGGTAGGCCTGGGAATCGCTGATAACAGCAACTTTCAACGGTTTTATCATTTGGATCATCCTTGATTTATGTGAGAGTTAAAATTTATGCGCCAGAGGATAGAAAATATCTTCCGGAAGTGATTTCCCCGGCAGGAGTTTCATCATCACCGTTTCCCCGTCCCAGCAGGGCGGCAAACTTTCCGGTGTATTAGGAATGTTCCATCCGGCGTCGAGGAACTTCTGACATTCCACGTCATATTCAGATAAAAATACCTGATCGATACCCGGAGGGATCGTCGGGAAATTACAGCATTCGCAGATAACATTGTCCACGCTCAATATGTAGCCGTTGCCGCTGAACTGCCACTGAAACCCGGCTTTACTGAAAAGCCGCTGCCACGACATCGCATCGTAAGCATCCATGGTACGCACGACCTGACCGGTAAGCGTTGGCGCGGAATCATAGCATTTTATGATAAACTCTTTTTTTTCATCGCTCAGCTGATCGTTCGGTTTCCAGCTGCCGCAGCCGGAGGAGGGAGTCGGCGATTGCAGAAATCGGGCCCCGGAACCGGTCAGCTGCCAGCCATTTTTTTCATAGACCCGGCAGGCGGAGGTGTAGAGCGGCATGGCATCGAAATCGTTTTTTTCTGCCCAGCCGGCGGCACTCTGGCACAGCATCCCGGCGATCCCCTGTTTGCGGCATTCCGGAGCGACGGCAACTGAAGCTACTCCAGCCATTTTGAGCATTTTGCCGGAACGGTTTTTCATTTCAAAAGGGATGATACCCAAATGTCCGACCACCTGACCGGCCTGATTCCGGGCGACAAAGGAGAATTCACGGAAAGGAAATTTGCCTTTAAAAGCTATCTTCCGCTCTGCCCAGACCTCGAAACAGCGGGCGAGCAGCTCGACCGCCTCTTTTTGTACTGCCGGATCGTCCCCGGTAAATTCACAAAATATCCGGTTCATTTTACGCAATTCACTTTATTCAGATCGATTTTCTGCCAATTTTCTGCATCGGTATTCATAAAGGTGGTGACCATTGACCACCGCATGACCTCTCCGGCGGAAACATTGCGGTTGGTGAGCGGGCGGAAATACATTTTGCGATCCTGTTCGCCCCGGTTCCAGAAGAGCCAATCGCCCAGCGGAGAAGTTTGATCTGCTTTCACGGTCGAAAAGAGGGCGAGTTTGAATTTTTCCGAATAAAATGATGCCGTCTGCGGCCGGGGGAAGATCAGCATTTTTCCTTTTTGCGCAACAGGCATTACATCCTGTTCGCTTTTGCCGTCAGTTGAGATCAGCCGGAAGTTTTCAAAAGTATGATGCCAGGGATGCATGAAATTGTAGACGATTTTCAGCGGTTGATCTTTCAGAAAGCGCAGTTGCGCCGATTCAGAGAGGGTGTCGTTTTCAAGTTTCAGCGTATAAATCAGTTCAGCGTGGTGCAATTTTGCCCGCTTGGTCATAGTGAAACTTTTGCATATGATATTTTCTTCAGCCGGAGTAAAAGGTTTGCCGTCTTTGGTGAACGCTAATTCAAGTTCCGTTTCTCCGATGCCGTTTTCCAGATGTCCGGTGCCGACCCAGCCGACATCGTAGCGGATGACGGTCCCGTAGAATCCGTGATCCTGCCTGCCGATGAGCTGGTTCCGGTAAGCAATGCCATTCAGATTCCAGAAAAGTTTCGGCGCCAGAGTGATCACGGTATTTTCGGATCGGATATTGAATTGTTCCGGGGCTGCCCCGCAGGCAAAGGCGGTCAAAGCAGCCAGCGCGGATGCGGTGGAAAGCTTCAGATCCATATATTTTCTCCTGTATTTTTTACTTCCGGATACTATAGTTCAGCTTCCGGAGTTATTCAAGTCGAAATACCTATAAAATTTTAATTTTACAGGGAAGGATTTTTGCATTTTATTTTATTCCGGATATTTGTATTATCGGAGATAAAGTGGTATATTATTACATCATAATGTGTTAAAGTAAAAAAGGAGAAAATCATGATAAAACTTCGTAACATATTTGCAATCGCTTTATTGTTGACGGTATTTTCGCTTTCAGGAGCGTTGCCGCTGGCTCAAAATGGCAAGGCGGCAGCTGTGATCGCAGTGCCTGCCAAGGCTGATAAGGTGCTGACCTTTGCCGCCAGCGAATTGCAGCACTGGATCAAAGAGATTTCCGGAGCAAAACTTGAGATCGTCAATGATGCCGCCGCCGATGGCGCGATGATCGTTCTGGATCCGGCTTCTGCAAATTTCCCGGAAGATGCGGAAAAATTCAAGGGCAATGACGGTTACTCTGTGCGTCAGAAAGACAACAAGGTCTACCTCAACGCCGGTTGTTCCAAAGGTGTGCTCAACGGTGTTTTCCGGATGCTCTACAAAAACAGCGACATCATCTGGGCGCGTCCCAATCCTGAATTCGGCACCGTTTTCACTCCGGACAAAAATCTGACTCTGACCAAGACCGACTACATCGATATTCCCAAATTTGTGCTTCGCGGCTGGCAGATGCCCCCCGCTTACAAAGATAAAAGCCGTTATCACAGTTTCACCTGGCAGACCCGCAACGGAACCAACTGGAACTCTCTGGAAAGTTCTGATCCTCACAAACTCAAATTCGGTACCATTCTGGAAGATGGCGGCGGTCACAACATCGTCGGCCGTTTTATCCGGGAGAAAAAATATTTCAAGACCCATCCGGAATTTTATCCCCTGAAAAACGGCAAACGGATGCAGCCCAGCAAATTCAAAGGTTCCGTCCAGCTTTGCTTTACCAATCCGGAAATGATCAAAGCCTTTATCAGTGAAGTGGATGACCGGGTCAAACGCAATCCGCAGTTTTCCACCTACCGCATCATGAACGAGGACAACCGCAACCTCTGCGAATGCCCCGAATGCATGAAGCCGGTCAAATTGGCTGACGGTACGGTGGTCGATGTCAAAGATCCGGCTTTCCGTTCCACCCAGTTTTTCCTGTTCCTCAACCACGTCGGACGGCACTTCAAAGCCAACTATCCCGGCAAACGTATTCTCACTTTTGCCTATCTCTTCACCGTGATCCCGCCCAAGTGTCCGGTCGAAGACAACATCGATATCTCTTTCGCCCCCATTTCCAAAGATGCCAAGTATGATATCACCCATCCCAAGTCTGCAAAAACCATGAAGCAGTTCATGGATTGGATCAAAATCACCACCAATATCACTCTGCGTGAATATTACGGTCTGGGTGGTGACTTCCCCCGGGCGATCGATAAGACCGCTTTCGGTGACTGGCAGTATATGTACAAGCATGGTGTCCGCCGTACCTACAGCGAAATGCGCGCCGACTTCAAATATCCGTCATTTCTTGCCAATCCGTGGGACATCAATGCCATGCACTACTGGGTGCTGACCCAGGGATGCTGGGATCCGATGCAGGATTACAAGGCGCTGCGCATGGAATTTTTGACCCGCGTCTACGGCGCAGAAGCGGCTCCGGATATTGCTGAATTTTACGAAATCATTGGTGACGAATGGCTTAAAATGTCCAGCCGGTCGATTTGGAACGAAGTTTCCCACACCGCCTGGCAGGATGCTGTTATCAGCAAACCGGCGGTGGTCGCCGCCTGCCGCGCGGCGCTCAAACGTGCCGGAGCCAAAGTTAAACCCGCCGGCAAAAAATATCTGGAACTGCTCAAGGCCGCTTTTGAAGTTCACATGAATTTTGAAGCTAAAAAGGTGATCGTCGGCAAACGCACCTCCGGTAATCCCGGACTTGATCCCGACTTCAGTACTGCGGCATGGCTGGCGGCTCCCATTCACGACCAGTTCTTCCACAACACCGGA
>JAEIGA010012316.1_pt1 | contig 12973 bp, 2 predicted proteins | sample 9270691 | NCBI WGS metagenome assembly JAEIGA01 (sample SAMN17057246, study PRJNA624740) | gut metagenome | biome: biome; isolation source: fecal sample | host: Bos grunniens | place: China: Xizang | collected 2019 | reverse complement strand
GTCAATACAGATTTAGCATTTCCTTCTCCAACGCTCCATATGCCATTCATAGCATTAGAAAGAGTTGTTCCAACCGCACCCAATTCCGTATTTAAAATACCTTTAACAGTGCCATTTTCACCAACGGCGTTTACAATAGCCATTGCAATAGCGCCTTCAGAACCAAGAGCCGATGTCAAGGTGCCACCTTCACCAGCAGCAATATTGATTCCGTCAATTACTTGTTGCAAAAGAAAATCAATATTATCTAATCTACTATTAAGTATGGTTTCGTATTCAGTATATAGAGTGTCAAGAAGGGCAGTTTGGTCAGAAATAAACTTATCATATTCAGTTTCTTTCAAATCCGCTTCTGCTTCTTCAAGAGACACCTTGAGTTCTTGAACCTTTGCACGAGTTTCTTCATCATTAAAGCCCTCATAAGCACCAAGTTGCTTACGCAACGAAGCAATATTTTTAGTTTGTTCCTCTACATCTTTTTGGTAGTCATATAGGTCTTTCATACTATCGAGTTCTTCGTTATGAAGGTCGATTCTTTCTTGAAGTGCATCAAGTTCGAGATTTATTCCGTCTTCGACCAAATCCTTGATAGCATTCTTTTGGTTTTCAGCCTCAAGAATAGATTCTCGTTGTAATTCAACAAGTTCTCGTCTGCGATTGATAAGCTCTTTGTCATATGGGTCTTTTGCAATTTGCTTATCTAATTTGGCAATTTCTTTTCCATAATCATCCGATTGATACATCGAAGTATTATAGTTCAATGCGTGAAGACCCATTGTAGCAGCGCCTTGTTCGGTCAATTTGCCATTATCATCAAATAGGTCTTTATTGCTCATTAACTCAATCAAGAACTCTGATTCTGATGTAATGTCAGAAATGCGCTCTTGAATTAAGTCAAATTTTTCCCATTCAATATCACGAATAGCATTATTGTATTCAATAAGAGCGGTAGCACCTTCCTCAATAGCTTGAGTAACACCGTCAATTTCTTGGCACATATTGTACCATTCTTCAGAATACTTTGTTATCTTGTCATCTGCAACAGCTTTATCTCTCTGGGTAATCAAAGCGGCTTGTTCTTGTTTAAGAGTATTAATATTCTGCTTTTCATTTTCAATTAAAGCATTGTAATATTTGGTACTTACAATATGACCCTGTGCTTCGGCTTGAGAGATATACTCATTAAGCATAGCCTCGGTATGTTCATAACCTTGTAGAATACCATCATACTGAGTTTGAATATTCTCAAAGCGTTGTGCGTAAAGCTTAGATTCGGCTTCTTTAAGTTCTTCTATGGCATCTTCGCAATCTAAAGCCTTTTCATACCACTTTTGATAATCTTTTATCTTTTCAACTAACTTCTCATCGCTTTCGCCCTCAAAGTCTTCGATGCTAATAGTACCATTGCGAACCTTTTTAGCATAAGATTCATCAAGACCAACGCTGTTTGCCTTAGATAAGTATTTGTTCTTCGCTTGTTCTTGTAAACCAATTTCTTCTCCAATTTTAGAAACTTGATTATCTAATGCTTTATTTCGAGAAGACCAAGATTTATAAATATTATTTGCTTGCTGCTCAAACTTGTCTATAGAGCGTTCAACTCTATCAAGAATAGTTTCAACCCAATCAATTACATCTTCAAATTTATCATTATTACCAACTGAATTACTATCACTGTCAGGCAGAGACATACCATCTTCGGCATCGCCTCTATGAGCAGTACCACTAAGAAGAGCAGTACCATTAACAAGTGCCTTTGCACGACCACCATCCGAAGTTGCTTTGCCATTCTTTAACAACTCTTCGGTCTGACGATGATTAAAGATGATTGAACCACGAGGTATATTAACAAATTCAGCACCATTGTCGCCAACGGTATACCAACGATTTTGTGGTGTTACAACTATTTCACGACCAAGTTCTCCTGTAAGAGCGGTTTCGGTTTTCTTAGTTCTCCAATCACCCTGCTTGAACGCTCGACCAATTGTACCATTTACATTGGCAGTGCCGTTAACTTCACCGTCGCCTTCTTCGCCACCAGTAAGCCAATTCTTTACTTTATTAAACCCAGTCTTAATAAAGTTAACAACAACATCTACGGTTGTTCCTTTTAATCCAAAAATAGAACTCTGTAATGTATCAATTTTAGCCGATTGACCATCTGTATTAACTGCTGCTGGCACTTCCTTGCCTTGCATACCGCTAATAGACGATTTAAGAGATTCAACATCATCATATCCCAATGCCTGAGCTATCGCTTTAACGATATTCCCATCCATGCCTTCAACAGCAGAATCAAGAGCATCAACATCGCCCTTACCAATGGCTTCGGCAATTGCCTTTACTTGCTCATCAGTAAGACCGCTCATTGCAGTTTTTAAAGATTCAACATCTTTAACACCAAATGTTTCTGCAACAATTTTAATGTTTTTCTCTCTCGTTTCACCGTCAGTAACTCCATCAACCGCCCCATCTACTTTGTCTTTTGCATCATCACTATTTACATCGGCATCAATATAAACAGATATTCGCTTATCATACTCTTCCTTGCTAATTTTCCCCTGTTCAAAGAGAGCGGTTTGAGCGAGTATATCAAGGCTGTCAGCCATTTCTATCTGAAGGTCAACAGTTGCTTCGATTGATAAACTACCATCACCCAATTTTTTCTTAATGGCTTCAGAAAAATCTTCAATTGGTTTGCCATTTTCATCAACATAACCAAGTTTTATCTTTTGTTCGCCAGTAAGTTTATTAAACGATTCCTTAGTTATACCATTACCCTTATCGTCAACAAGACCAACTTTTGCCTTAATTTCTGGGTCAAGCTTTTCGAAATAATCATAAATCTCTTGCTTTGACTTTTCTAATTGACTTGTATCTCCGCCACTTAGCTTAAGCTGATGTTCTTGCTCTACATAGGTTCGAAGCTGTTGCAATTTGTATAAGGGGTCTCTAAGTTCTTCTTCAACTTGACCTGCTTGAATATCCATATATGCTGGTCTTGTTATTTTGTCCAACATACTTTGAAGAGTTCTCGCAATGCCAATTGCCTTATCAGCACCCTTAATACCCATATCTATTTCGCCAGTAAGTTTGCCATTTGCATCTTTCTTGCCGAATGTTTCCATAATCTTATCGATTTGCGGTTGAATCTCTTCGACAGAATCGGCATTCATGTCTATATCAATGGTCGCCTTACCATCTGCCTTAAGTATTTTGTTCATTTCTACAGCGGCAGATTCTGCTTTTTCTTTTAATACATCTAATTGTTCAAAAGAGCCATCAAAGGTTACTACAAAGCCAGCGTCAATAGCGGCTCGCTTCATTATCTGAACAAGTTCTTCACTAACACCCAATGCTTCGGCAATTGCTTCGTCGCCACCAACCATTTGGAAGTCAAACCCAATTATATTACCCTTGCTATTTCTCTTAACAACATCTTTGCTGCCAAATTTCTCTTCTTCCATTTGACCAATAGCGTCTAAGAAATTATAAACACCTTGGCTAGTAGAATTACCTTCTTCGTCAACGGTAAAGAAATCACGAACACTATGGGTTGTATGTTCAATGTCCTTATCTAAGCCCTTCCAAACTTTCTTTAACTCCTGAACAGAGGCAGTAGCGATATCAATTTCTTTTTTATTACCATTGCCATCGATAATGGTCGCCTTTTCGCCTTTGAGCAATTCAAGAAATTCTTTGGTGCCTTCGTCTACCCAACCACGAGAAATTTCATCTCCAACACTTTCAAAACCACCAAGAACAGTCTCATACATATTGCGCTCAGAACCAGCAGCTTCTGCTCTTTGCCACTCTTGGTAAGAGGAGAATAGTGCTTTATATTGAGAAAGGAGTTCCTCGTTTGCCTCTATTTGCTTTCCAACACCCTCAAGTTCACGAGCCTTTTCCTGATACTCTATCGTGCCATATGTGAGTTTATTAAGTTCTTCTCTGGTTTCTTCATATGTCTTGCCTAATTCATCCATCTTACCTTCGATAGCGCCAATGTTTACCTTCTTAAACTGCTCACTATACTTTTCAAATGCTTCAGTATTAAGTCGAACACCATTAGCTGTATTTTCAAACAACTCAGATGAATTGTAGCCACTTAAATCGCCAAAGATTTCATCCATAGCAATTATTGAATCAGTGCTTAAACCACCACTTGAAAACATTTCTGATTGAGCCGTATTAAATTTCTCAATCTTACCTTTAAGTCCGTCAATGATTATCTTGTCAAAATTACGACCAAAATCTATTTCAAGACCCAAGTTATTTAATCTGGCTTCAATCTCAGATTCTAAACCTTTTATGTTTTCTTCATATTCATCAATAGAAGAATTTAATTCAGTTTTAACTCTTTCATATACCTGATTAAAAATATTGGATTTTTCATCATCAGTCAAAGCAGAATTAAAACCATCAACATCAATATCGCTTAAATCAATGTCTGATTTCTCAGCAATGTCAACTAATTCTTTAAAAAACTCTTCTCTCTTTGCGGATTCGTTTTCCGCCATGTCGATTGCGGTTTGGTATTCTTTGTCTATTTTTTCGAACTTATCATACTCTGTATCTATATCAAAACCAAGCCACGAACCAAATGCAGTCTCAATTGCCTCTCCAAATGCAGAGCCAGCCTCTTTCCAAGAGACATCCGAAGTTCCATATCCATCTTCAATATACGGCTCCCATTGTTTTTGAAGTTCTTTTTGGTCATTCCAGTATTTTTCCGATGCTGTAAGACTATCTTCAAAATCTGTAGACAAACCATCTATATCGTTCAAATATTTTTGATACTCTCTAGATTTGGCTTGATATTCATTGAGATTATATTGTTTCTGTATTAACCCAGAATCTTTAAATCGGATACCATACTTACTTTCTATTTCAAGCCTATAATCGTCTAATTCTTTGCCCTTTAAGGTAGCTAAATATGTTTTTTCTTGTTCTGTTAAAGTTTCCTTGGCAAGAAGGGCTTCTCTTTGGGCGGAGTCTCGCATCATTTGAGAAGCTGCATCACGAATCATCGCTTGTTGCTGCGCTGCATCAAGATATTCTTTTGCGTTTTCAACACCTAAATCTTCGAGTTGATTAATGGTTGATAGATAAGTCTTATAACCATCTTCGTTAAATTCATATCTATCTGTTTCTTCATTAAATTTTGCGAATTTAATACCGCCATTTTTTAATAGATTGCCCGTATATGATTCAACTAATTGTTCTGTCGCTTCACGAGCGTCTTCAATGGTGGCAATGCCATTTGTCATAACATCGACATAATTTACCCAATCTTCACCCAAAGTACCAAACACTTCATGTAGTTCGGCAAGTGTTTTACTGCTAACAGTTCCTTTTTCGTTGAATTCTGCAAACGCATCCGTAAGCGCTGTAACGCCATCTGATAACGCGGCAATATTAGAAACCATATCATAAGTTTCATAGTTAGATGCTTCTTCTTGAGCTTCTTGAAGGTCTTCAAAATAAGAAATACAATCATTAATTGTTACGCCTATGTCTGCAAAGCGTTCTTTTATTCCTACGAATTGTTCACCATTAAAATCTTCAAGCTTAATTTCTTCGCCAGAATTAAGCGCAGCTTCGATAGCGCCTCTTAATTCTCGTGCTTCTTTGGTGACAAGTTCATCACTAAATATACGGTCAAAAGCAGTAGACTTAGCGCCTACGACTCCCATTGTAATATTATATTTGTCAAGGTCGTCGCCCATTTTAAGATAATTCTCTTTGTCTTCTTTAGATTCAAGAGAATTATAATCAATAGAATTATAATACTCAGAAAGTTGAGTCATATGATTTGATAGCGCCGTATTATAATCGCTTAACGCCGCCTCTGCTTCTTGCCAAGCCTCTATTTTCTTGTCGTTATATTTATCGCTAACATACGCTTTATATGCTTCGTCTCGTGCCTTTTCAAGTCGAAATCTTTCGGCTTCCATATTGTCAAGCACTTCACGAACTGTTGTTTCATTATCGTAAGAAGTTTTGGCTAAATTTCCTCCAGCGAAACTACCACCAGCAGAACCCAATGCGGAGCCTATTCCTGCACCTGCAAGAATAAGCGATGTGCCACCAGTGAGATAAGCGATAACACCACCAGCTATTAAACCAACAATATTACCTATAGCAGAACCCTTTGTCTTATTTGCTTCTATTCTATCCGACCTAGACTCATTACTGTAGAAAGAAGTGTCGCTTGCATAGTCGCTATAAGCGCTTAAGGCGGCGCTATTTAGACTTTTTTGTAAGCTCTTTTGTAAGGTCTCGGTTAGTTGAATTTGATGCTCTAATTCAGCGGATACCTGTCTTAATCTTGATAATTCTTCTTCGTCAGCAAATGTTAATTCGTCTTTTGACAACAGGGTGTCAATTTGGCTTTCAACGCTTGAAAGCTCAGACTCAAGACCACTCAATTCAGATTCTACGCCAGAAAGTTCTTCGCTAATTTTATCGAATTTTTCGGCGGCTGTCTCAGCTTCTTCGCCAGCTTCAGATATCCAAGTTGCAATGTCTGAAATGGCTTTTATTGCGCCCATAACAGCAAGCATCGTTCCAATGTCTTTAATCATTGCCTTTATTGAGTCACTAGACGCTTTGAACGAATTACCAATGTGCTTTCCAGTTTGTTTACCAACCAAACCAACTCTGCGTAGTTTTTCGCCCAAGGTTCCACTTTGGGACGCAGCCGTTTTCATAAGACCGATATCGGTTTTAAGCGTTTCGCCTAACCCTTTAAACATACCAGCATATTTGCCGATTTGATTTCCGTTTTCATCAATGGCAAAGCCACTTTTGAACTTTTTATATAAACCTATGCCACCAATAACCGTTCCTAATACGCCAAAATGGTCAATTAGGTTATCAATACCGTCTATAAGCCCAGTAATCAAACCCATTCCCCATTTTAAGAATTTAGAACTCATGAAGGTTTGAGATAGGCTCTGCCAAGAAGCCTTTAATGAATTAATACGAGCTTCAAGACTCTGCTGCCATTTTTCGTGCTCTTTCATCGCAGACCCAGAAGACTTGAGGGAGGTTTCAAGTGCATCTCTAGCTGTTTGGAAGTTGTTCATTAAGCTGGAAATGATATTTCCCTGTCTTTTACCAGCTATTAATTCGGTAATTGTAGCTTGCTGAATATCGCTTAAATCTTTCCATTTTAGAGCAAGCTCATCTAAAATAGCATATGTTGATTTAAATGTTTGTCCATCTGACTCCATGATGTCAACACCAGAGAGAGCCATAATTTCTTGACGAAGTTTAGCAGTGGACTCTACCATTCCTTCAGTTTCAAGACCCGCCTCAGAAAGTTCGGTCTTTGCTCCACGAATTCTCATGGAAATCGTTTTAAAGGCTGTTCCTACTGCATCGGGGTTCTGAACCACCGTATTTGCTGCCGTAATCAACGCAATAGTTTCATCAATAGTATTGTTTGCAGCTTTCATTGAAGAGGCAGACCTCTCCATAGCTTCACCAATACCGCCCGATGAGATGGCAAAATTATTGCCAACCTCATTAAATTTATCTACTATATCCATAGCGAAATCAGTAGCACTGATATCACTTGTTTCGTCTTTAAACGCAGCCATTGTTGAAACTAAGCTCTCGGTTGCACCTTCAACGCCCTCGATTTCATCGCCAACAACTGCATAAATGTTTGCTACTTCAGCAAGACCTTGCGCATCCTCAAAACCATAACCAAGTCTTGCGAAGTCAGCAGTAGAACTTATAAGACCATCAATGGTCGTACCAATTTCCTTTGCTTTAGAAGCGGCATTGCTTAAAAATTGGTCATAAGCAGCATCTGTTTCATCAGTAACCTTTTTAAGCTCTGTCATGGCAGAATCAATTAGCTTAACCTGCTCAAACATACTTCTCGCCGCTTGCGTCGCATACATAAAAACAGAAGCGATAGACAAGTATTGCGAATACTTAGCAAATTGGTCTTTTAGTCTCGTACCAAATGTTTTTACTTGCAGATTAGACTTTTTAATCTTTTTTTCCAGATTAGCAACCTTACGAACAACCTTATCAACACCAGACTCACTGCCAACACTATTTAACTCTCGTGTAAGTGCTCGTGCCTCTGCTCCGAATCTTTTCGCAGCCTGAGAACCATTTTCAAATAAGTTGCTTATTCTTATTAGTGCGGCTTCTTTTTTTATTGCAAAATTCTCTGCGCCTGTTCCGCCTTCTTGTTTCTCTATTGATTGATTTATCAAAAGCTGAGCTTGCGTTTCTTTTAATTCTCTTTGATATCTTTCTTCGGCTTCCAACAGTTCATCATTATTAGAAGCAGTTTTCATATCAATCAACGCTTGTTTAACATTGGCAAGACCTTTTGTTACTTCGCCAGTTGGAGTTACAAGCCTTCTAATATCTGTTTCAAGAGTCTTTACTTCGGCATCATAACTACCAAAACTATCTCTAATACCATTTGCAAAATTAGCGGCATCATCAGCCATTGCAGCCTTAGCAGTTTTAACAGCATTAGCAGTTTCAATAGATTTTTGCTTTAACGCCTCTAATTGGCTTGTGTCAAAGTTACCCTTTTTTGACACAAATAAATCACGATACTCAGTTTGAAGAGTTTTTAACTGAGATGTGAGTTCAGCAATTCTCTGCTTATCTTTCTCAGCATCCAGACCAGCCAATGTAACCTTAATTCTCTTCATCGAATTAGCCATCTTAAGAAGCTTCTGATACTCGTCTCTTGTTTCTCTTATCTCTGCCTGTTCTTTATTATAAGCTGCCTTATCAGCCATTGCCGATTTAGCAACCCTAACAGCGTTGCCCATCTCAATGGACTTTCGTTTTAGTTCGTCTAATTGACTGGTATTAAGATTTTGTTGTGTAATAAGATACAAATCACGATATTCATCTTGTAACTTATTCAGTTGAGAAGTAACTTCTGCAATCTTATTTGCATCTTTTTTAGAATCAAGTCCTGCAAGCTGAACCTTAAAGCCTTTCATTTGATTGGCAATGGTTTTCAGCCTAGCAAACGAAGCCTCGGTCTCCTTGAACGACTGCGAAATACTCGTTCCCATAGATGTAAGATTGCCCTTGGCGTCGATTCCCTTAATCATTGAAACGGCTCGTCCAGCCTCGTCTAATCCCTTTATTGTTAATGAAAGGTTTCCATTTTTATCTAAACGAGTTGTAACATTTTTTACAAGAACATCAAGTTCTTTAAATTCGCTAGTTATAGCGTCTATTGAAGACTTGCTAAATCCAAGCGTTTTCAAAGCCGATTGCAAACTCTTTATATGATTTGCCATATCAGCAATCTTAATATCGGCTTCTATAAATCCTTGCTGTATGCTATTTACTGTGGCTCCGCCTTTACCGTTTGTGCCGCCTGTGACAGCACCAGCTCTACCACTACCAAGATTTATCTTAACATTCCCAAGAGCTTTAATCTGCTCTCTAAAGTTATCAATTTTACTTTGAACATTTTGAATACCCTTGGGGTCAAGTTCAACGCCAAGTTTAATTGGAGAGTCCACTTTGACTTGCCCAATCTGCTGAGCAATATCATCTTTGTCAAGTTGAACGCCAACTTTGATTTTCGCACTGGTTTTATAATCCTTTATCTGTTGTGGGATGCCAACCTGACCATCTTTGTGACTAGCAAAATCAAGTTTGACACCAACCTTAATTTTACTTTGCGCTTTATACTCTTTAATCTGTTCGTTAATCTTTTCGGTATTTAGCTTTACATTGACTTGAATGGGTTCTTGAACATTTTGCTTTCCAGTCTTTTCATCAATGTCGCTATTGTCCAACTTAACACGAACATTAACCCTAGAAGTTGGATGTATGGCTTCTATCTGTTTATTGATATCATCCGTATTCAAACGAACGCCAGCTTTAATGCGGGAAGTAGGGGAGACCTTAGCAATCGCACTATTAACACTTGCATCATTTAGCCTTACATCTACATCAATCGGGTCTGTCGGCTTTGGCAACTTCTTTAATTGCCCGTTAACATCTTTTGAATCTAATTTGACACCGACTTTAATTTTGCTAGTCGGTCGAAAACTTTCTATTGCACTATTAATTCCGTCTGGTTTTAATTCTGCCCCAACCGTAACAGTTTTTTTTGTTACCGCATTATCAAAACCAGTTTTAGATGGCTGTAACTTAGCAGAAATTACAACAGGAGTATTTTTATATTCGTTTATCTTCTTGGTAACTTCCTGTGTGTCGCCAACTTTAAAATCTATCATAATAGGGACAAGCTCTTTGCCAGCATATTTTCTTATTGCTGTTTCAATAGCGTTGTCTCTTAATTTTGCGCCAACTTCGATTTTTGAAGCCGTTTGGAAATTCTGTATTTGCTTATCAATAAAAGTTTTGTTTAGTTTAACATTTACCTTAAGCATGTTGCGCATTTGATAATTGCTTATCTTAGCACCAGCTTCGCTAAGGTCTGGGTCTACCTTCACTTTAATTGGTGCCACAGCCTTATAGTTTCTTATTGCCTCAGTAATAGCATTGTTATCTAATTTTGCATTAATTTTAATACTTTCACTTGGCTTATAATCTCTTATTTGCTGATTAATACTAGACTTAGTTAATTCTACATCAACTTTAATTGGGCTTTTTGGTGTATAATTGTTTATTTTCTGGTCTATACCAACGGTGCTCAATTCGGATTCAAGGTGAATCTTTTTAGGAGGTACATAACCCCTTATCGCACTTGTAATGCCGTCTGTATTGAGCTTGGTGTCAACATTAATTGCCTTTGCCTTATAGCCGCTTATTGCCTTGGTAATATCACCAGTATCTAATGTTGCGCCTACTTTAACTTTGCCTTTATAATTATTAAGCGCATTATTAATACCATCAGTTTTTAATTCGGTTCCAACTAAAACTTTATAATCAGCCATATATATATTCACACTCCTTTCAGGTGCATCATAAAACGCACCATAAAAGGTGCAATAATTTTCAAATTTAAATTAAAAAATAGAAGGGACTTAAAATTGCACTTTTAAGTCCCGACCTAATATCGTTATATTATAACTTTAATTATTGTCTAAATTTTCTTGTTCCATAGCATATTTCAACTTATCTAAATTTTTCCACTTGCGGTCTTTCATAGTTGCATCATTATACAAATTTACAAGTGTATCACTAGACCAATCTTGTAATTCTTGAACGAATTCTTTTTCTAAACCAAGACCAAGCAAATATGTTGTCCAAAAGTGACGGATACTATGGAAATATAAATGTTTATCCAATACATCGTCCCATTTTTCAATCCAACCACGAATGGTTGTTACCCGTGCAGGTTCGCCATCAGAACGAATAAAAATATAATCGTGTTCCTTCCCGTTTTCTTTCATAATTTGCTCTCTAACGAGCAACCATTTTTTATAATAAGGAAGGAACAAATCTTTAATTAAATACCTTAAAATCTTCTTTCCTTGAGTGCCACGACCCTTTACTTGCATTTCCTCAGTTGTCTCTAAGAACAAGCCTTCAAAAGCAGTATGGTTTTCATCAATCATCGTAGTAGTGAATCTGACAAGTTCACTTGCTCTTGCTCCAGAAGCCATCATAATTGCCAACAAACATTGCTCTTGCGGTCTATCAATTTCTCCAAGCCAATTCATAAGTTTATCCAACTCTTCTTTGGTAAACACCGATTTTTTACGAACAACATCTTTTGGCAATTTTTCAATCTTTGGCAAAAGATTCCTAAACGATTCATACTTTTCATCAAAGAATGTCTCTATAAATGTACTGAAACTTGATAAGGTTGAGTGTATCATTGCATAACGATTTGGACTCCATTGCAACTCTGTCACACCAAAATCAAAGAAGTCCATAAGATGATATTTTTTGATTTCAGTAAAATGAATATTATCATTGTAAAGTAAATTCCAAACAAAAAATATATTCAAATTCGACCTATACACAACAACAGATTTAGGAGAACGCTTAGTGGCAAAGTTCTTCAAAAATCTTTCTATCAATTTAATATTTTCTGGATTTATCTGCGCAATCAATTCGTCAGAAGTAATTACTTTTCTAAATGTTTCACGACTAGCCATAAATCATCCTCCTTTCCAAACAATTAAAGCCCTTGTCTTTTTAATTCTTGTTTTAATAAATTTTTTATTCCTCGTTGACCGCCAAGAGATTGCAGAGAGCTGTTCCATATAGCTGTTCCACCTTCGTATCCACCGTGCGGAACCCCCCCTCTCATAACGACATTCATAATCTTTTCGTCGCTCCAAGAAGAATAACCAAAATTACCGCTTTGCAAAGGAACCCAACCGTGTTCCCAACTTGGGGTATTAAAATACACTTCTGCCACGACACGGTTCCCAGCTCGTTTAACGCCAGTAACTTCCAACGATTTAAACAAAGCATTCGTCCTTATGTATTCTTGCGGTTCAAACTCGTTGTAAAATTGATTAAGATTTCCAACAAATTCGTTATGAATCTTTTTTTCTGTATTGGCTACGGCTTCTGCACATTTTTCCATTAGAAACTTTTTAAGTTGCGCTTCATTTTTGAAAGTCATATTTAATCACCCGTGACCAATAATTTTATTCGTCTTTAGCCTCTTCAATATCTTCTAGGTTTTTCTTATGAACATCGCTATTCATATAAGCATTTACAATATTTTCAAGCGTAAAATCTTCTGTCATACCAGAAAATTTTTCTGCCATACTCATCATACTGTTCAAATCAACCTCATTGGCTTTTTTTTCGATAGTGGAAAGCAAACTTGCAACAGCTTCATTGAGAGGGTTTGGACAAATGCCAGTAAGGTACTGAATGTTTAAATCAACTGCACGATTTAACTCATCAAGCAAGTCGGCATCCATATTTGCCTTAACAATATCTGCAACATTTGTTTCTTCTAAGAAATGTTCGATAAGAATAATCGGGTTAATGTCGTCGCCATCATCATCTTTCATATTGATAAAAGATG
>JAEIGA010012315.1_pt1 | contig 12973 bp, 15 predicted proteins | sample 9270691 | NCBI WGS metagenome assembly JAEIGA01 (sample SAMN17057246, study PRJNA624740) | gut metagenome | biome: biome; isolation source: fecal sample | host: Bos grunniens | place: China: Xizang | collected 2019 | reverse complement strand
ACACTATCTAAATACTTTGAAGATATGGTTCTTTCACCAGAACCAAATGCATTCTGTATGCTTAAACCTGGATTCAATCAATATAAAGATGAATTTGAAAAACTTCTTGCATTAAATGGTTGGAAGATTATAAAACATTGTACAAAACATTTCACTAGACCCGAAATTGAAGACTTCTATCTAATGCATAAAGATCAGGGTTTCTACCATAAACTTTGCGATTATATGATAACAGAAGCATGTGAGTGTTATTCATGTTATAAGAATTGTAAAGATCCATATAAAGAAATGGGAGACTTTAAGAAGAAGATACGTGATGAATGGGGTGAAGATGAAATGAGAAATGGTATGCATTCATCAGACAATAAAGAGAATATGCTTAAAGAGTGTAATATTGCATTCAACGCTGTAAATGAGAAACTAAAAGTATCAACAAAAAGTACTGTATCTATGACTAATGAAGAATTTTTTAATCTTCTAGTAGAATATACTAACGCTGAAAATATTTATGGATTAATAGCACAAAAAGCAGTATTTTCTTACAAAGCAAATTCTGATGTACCAATATATTCAGAAGATATAACAAGATTTATAACTACAGTAAAACCATATATTGGCGGACATAATCAGATTATTCTAGAATTACGTGACGTTTATGAAGGAATGCCTAAAGGTTATGTAGAAATAAATGTAGATAGAGAAGGAGATGAAATAGTATCATTTACATCAGAAGATTGGTTACTTAGTATGATTAAATATATGCAACATGTTATTAATTCAAAATGAGAACACTTAAAGAACATATATTAGAAAGACTTAAAGTAACACCTACGGCTGATGAGTATATAAAACCTACATATCAAGAATATTATGATTTATTAGATGCATATTGTAAAGCTAATAATGAAAAATTCTTATCTTTAGATAGAGTATTTGACTATGATGATGATTTATTACCAAGATATAAAGATAAAAATAGAGCTATAGTTACAATTAGACCATCATATTCAAATGCTCCAGAAATAACACTTAAGACATATGATTTTGCTACATTGCGAGATTCATTTTCTTATGGTATACATGTTAGTAGAGTAGCAGATAAAGAAGTGTCTTTTATGTCAGATGAAGATATAGAAAAGACAGTAAAATATATGGAAGAAAATATTTAATAATATGAGAACATTATTACAATATATTTCTAGTATAGAAAAAATTTCGTTAAACGAATATATAAATGAAGATAATAATTTAGATAAAGTTCAGATGGAAGTTGATGATATGAAATCTAATGAATCTGATCAATTATCTAAGATAGATGCTGATGCGATAAAGTCGCTTATTATAGATTCTGAACTTTTAGGCAAACTTATAACAATAGTTTCTAAGAAAGGAGATACATATACTGTTAAATTTAATAAGAATGATTTTATGTCAGATGGTAAGATTTCTGATAAAATTGTAACAATTTGCAAGTATTTTAAAGAAACAATGGGTGCAAAAGAAATAAAGATTGATAATAAGAAGTATACTCTTGAAATTAAATAGAAGTTTCTTCAGGAATTAAAAGAGGTCAATTTTGGAACAGTAATTTTTCAGATATATAATTATATATCTTTTAATAGTTTTCATCTTAGAATTAACGAGGGATATTAAAGAATGAACGCCACGAATATTCGTGGCGTTGTTTTAATTATTATTGAGTATTAAACTATATAAATTATTAATTCTACTTGATAACCAGTCTATGACATCTTGGATTGACATATACGTGAGTAACTTATATGGATTTCCTTCTTGGTCTATAAATGTCGCTTCATTAATATTATCAGCGGCAGCAAATACATTTATTTTTCCAGTGTCAGTTGTTTGATTATAATTTATAAATATGTCTCCGGTGTTTGTAACTTCTATACCATTTTTTCTATTCGTATCACTACCACCTATACCAACACTAAATATTGTATTGTCTTTATGGTTATTATATTTTCCAAATGCTGTTTCTGCTTCATTACGTACTTTATTACCAGTACCTGCCGAAAAAGTATATGAACCAGAAGCATTATTATCCATACCAAATACTGCTATAGCAGAGGCATCTGAAACAACATTATCTTTTCCAGAAACAACAGAATTGTTTATATTAGTTTGTATATTACCTGCTCCAGAAATTATCGAATTAATGATAGACGTATTAACATTTCCAGTACCAATAACAAAACTATTTACAGAACTTATACCGATATTACTAGAACCGGAAATAAGCATATTCTTTGAATTAGAAGCGTCAGTATTAAGTTTACCTAATATGTTACTTGATCCAATAACTAACGATGTTTCGGCAGCGATAGTAGTACCATCATTTATATCAGTTGTATTTTCAATATTTACAACACTTATAATATTATTTTTACCAGCAGAGTGCGTATATGATGCATATACAGTATTGGATGATCCTTCAACATGATTACATATTCCATATTCAACATTAAGTTCTCCTTCTGTATGAGACATTTGTCCATGCGAAATAACATTATTTCCTTCCACATGAGAATATGCCCCATTTACGATATTATTATTTCCTTCAGCATGTGAACTTTCCCCAATAGCTTGTGTAGTATTGCCTTCAGAATGCGAGTAGTTTCCTTGGGCTAAAGTTTCATAACCTTCTGAATGACTATTAATTCCTTCTGCTGTTGTACTATGACCTTCGGCATGTGAAGCTAATCCAGTCGCATGTGTTGAATTACCTTCAGCATGGGAATTTTCTCCAGTCGCATGTGTTGAATTACCCTCAGCATGTGAGTTTTTATTAGTAGCTTCGCTCTCAGTACCTTCAGCATGGGAATTTTCTCCAGTCGCATGTGTTGAATTACCCTCAGCATGTGAGTTTTTATTAGTAGCTTTTGATTTATATCCTTCAGCATGGGATGCTTGTCCAGATGCTTCAGTTTCTTCACCCTCAGCATGAGAATTATATGCGCTTGCTATACTTTTATATCCTTCTGCATGAGAAGCTATTCCACTAGCATGTGTTTCTTGACCTTCTGCATGAGCGTTCGTATTTGATGCTTTAGTTAATTCTCCTTCTGCATGTGAATGATACCCTGATGCAGATGTTTGGGTACCCTCGCTATGAGCATAATTTTGCGATGCAGTAGTTAAATATCCTTCAGTGTGGGAAGCTATACCTGTAGCTACCGTTTCTTGACCTTCTGCATGGGCAAATTTACCAGAATCTTCTATTCCTTCTAAGCCAGTTTGTGTCTTATATCCTTCTGCATGAGAGCTTAATCCAAACGTGTTTGTTTCTTGTCCTTCTGCATGTGAATTTTCACCTAATGTATTACTATAATATCCTTCAGCATGTGACTGATTACCAGAAGCTGTACTTAAATATCCTTCAGCATGGGAATTTTCTCCAGTCGCATGTGTTGAATTACCCTCAGCATGTGAAGATATACCTGAAGCTACAGTTTCTTGTCCTTCTGCATGCGATTGCGCTCCACTAGCTAGTGTGCTGAGACCTTCTGCATGCGATTGGGTAGCGGTAGCCCTTGTTTCTTGACCTTCTGCATGACTACAATGTTCAGATGCTTCTGTCAAATAACCTTCAGCATGAGAACATACTCCTGTCGCTTTACTAAGTTCACCCTCAGCATGGGCATTCATACTACTTGCGTGTGTATTAAGACCTTCTGCATGCGATTGATTACCTGACGCTATAGTAGTATTTCCTTCTGCATGTGCATAATCTCCTAGATATGTAATACCGTTAAGATCTTTCCATTCAGTAGCTGTGTTATATCCTTCAGCGTGGGAAGCTATACCGCTTGCTATTGTGTTGAGACCTTCTGCATGCGATTGCGCGGCAGTAGCTTTTGTTTCTTGACCTTCTGTGTGAGAATTACTTCCAGATGCAATAGTACTTAATCCTTCTGCATGAGAGTTAATACCATCTGCACGGTTGTTTTGTCCTTCTGTATGTGAATGATCTCCGTTTGCTATAGTATTATATCCTTCTGCATGCGATTGCTGTCCTGCTGCTGTTGTAGTGTTTCCTTCTGAATGTGCGTTTATGTTTATCGCTTTACTAAAATACCCTTCTGCATGCGAATGATCTCCACTTGCTATAGTCTTATATCCTTCAGCATGTGCGATATATCCAGCTTTAGTTTCTCTACCTTCTGTAGACGAGAACATCCCATAAGCGTTAGTCTTATATCCAGATGCATTAGCCGCTAAATTATTTGCAGTATTCATTATACCAACAGCAAAAGCAGTCTGACCAATATCTGAATTATAATTTATACTAAATGGTCTATTTAAACAAAATAATGAATAGTTTATCGACGAAACACTGCCTTCTGATGGGTTGAATACATCTTGTAATTCATCTATATTGAATATTGTTTCAAACTCGCTTCTATTAACACTTATTTTATTTCCATTTACAGTAGTTTTGTCATCATTAATACATTCTATAGTAAATACATTATTATAAGAAATATCCTTAATAACCAATGATAAAACATCGCCAACTTGAAATCCAGATACTACTTCATTTACGATAGGATTTTCTGGATTTATAACAATTTCTGTTATGTTTGTCTTATCGGTCAAAAAGAAATTTACATATTCTTCATCAATAGAAATCGCATCAAACTTCCAACCGCCCATACCAGCAGAATTGCCAATACCAAGTGTTACTGACATCATAGAAACAGAATCATTGACATACGTAACAGTATTCTGTCCTTCTTTTACATCAACTTCTCCTGTCATTTGTAATGAATGTTCTGCAGAACCCGAACTAATTAATATCTGTGATGCGTCTTCAGAATAGTTAACCATTGTTGTCAATACTCCAGCAAGTGATTCACCAGTTATTCCTTGTTCAACCGCATCATTTATATTAGTTGTTATATCAGTAATTACCTCTGATTTGGTTAATACTTTTTTAGCCATAAATCTTTCTACATATTTGTATATGTAAAAATAAAAAAAGATGAGGTACTTAAGTACCTCATCAATTTAACTATGGTTCTTCTTTATCTTCTTCAAAAGTTCTTTATCATTTTTCTCTAATGACGGGAATTTAACTTTAACGCATAAATAATAGTCTCCTCCCTTTATTCCGTTTTTAGATGACTTAACTACGCTACCATCTCTTGATTCTTTCGGAATAGTTACGGTTATCTTCTTGCCATTAGGGAGTTTTATATCTTTATCTACTCCTAATAACATATCGTAATATGCTATCTCAACTTGTTCAAATACATTATTTTGAGCATCTACTTTATAGTTTGCTGTATTGATAGTTATTCTTCCTAAAAGCTTACCATTAGGGCCGCCATCTTGTTTAGATTCATGTCCTCCATAATTGTCAAGCATATAGTCTCCTGAAGGCATCGACGCCTTTAAGTCATCTATATTAAGTCTAAATACCTTATCTTCTTTTATAAAACCTGTCCCATTACATTTAGAACATGCATTAGTTACAATCTTTCCGGTACCATTACAATGATTACATTGCGTTTGATTAACAAACGTCATATTTCCTTGAACCTGTCTATGTTCTATGGTGCCATTACCATGACAATGCGGACAGATTTTGGTATCTCCACCATCGCCATTACAATGTCCGCATCTGATATTTTTCTTATAATGAACTTCCTTTATACCCCCATTATAGAAATCCTCCATATTAAGATTGACAGTCACTCTAATGTCTTGTCCGGGCCTTACAAATCTTTGACGTTGTCCTCTACCAAAGAAATCTGCAAACCCGCCAAATGGATCAAATCCAAATCCTTCGGGTATTGGATTATCATATTCTTGTCTTTTATTATCATCAGAAAGAACTTCATAAGCTTCATTAATCTCTTTAAACTTATCTTCAGCTTTCTTCTTATCCTCTTCTGAATCATTTATATGTTTGTCAGGATGGTACTTTACTGACAGCTTCTTAAATGCACGTCTGATATCATCTTTAGACGCATCTTTCTTTACACCTAAAATGTCGTAATAACTCTTCTCCATTTCTAATTTGTCTTAATTATCTTATATAATATAGAAAAAATAAGGGTTAGTTTTCACTAACCCTCTAAAAAAAGAATTATGGTTTAGTTCGCGTTTGTAAACGGATTTTTAGGAGTACCGTCCATTCCACCGAACTGACTTGGGTCAAAAGTAAATGATTGTCCAGGATTTTCTGTCTGTGGATAAATCTTCTTAACAATAGGTTCCCATACCTTATTAAGTTCATCTATTGCAGACTTAACGTCGTCTATTGAACGTTTGGAAACAGCTTCCTTAACTTTCTCAAGAACAGGTTTTACTGTATCTTTATCTTCGTCAGTAAGTTTGTCTTTAAGATTTTCGTCTTCCAAACTCTTTTCAATCATAAGAGCCATAGATTCTGACTGATTGATAAACTGCGCATCTTCAGCTTTCTTCTTATCCTCTTCCTTATACTGTTCAGCCTCAGCTTTCATTCTTTCAATATCTTCAGGAGTAATACCTCCATTATTAGAAATAGTGATCTGCTGTTCTTTGTTAGTAGCCTTATCAACAGCCTTAACGGTAACAATACCATTAACATCAATATTGAATGATACTTCAATCTGTGGTACGCCTCTAGGTGCTGGGGTGATTCCGTCAAGCTTGAACATACCAATCATCTTATTATCGGCAGTCATTGGACGATTACCCTGAACTACAACAATATCTACACCAGGCTGATTGTCTACAGCAGTTGTGAAAATCTGAGACTTAGTTACTGGGATGGTTGTATTAGCTTCAACAAGTTTAGCCATAACACCACCCATAGTATCAATACCAAGGTCAAGCGGAGTCACATCAAGAAGTACAATATCCTTGACATCTCCTGTAAGTACACCGCCCTGAATAGCAGCTCCAAGAGATACAGCTTCATCCGGATTAATATTCTTAATAAGCTCTACGCCAAACTCCTTTGAAAGTCTTTCCTGTACATAAGGGATTCTAGTTGTACCTCCAACAAGAAGAATACCATTCAAATCAGTATATTTAAGTCCAGACTTACGTACTGCATCACGACCTTTCTCAATCACCTTAGTAACTTCATTTTCAATAAGACTCTCGAACTTAGCCTTAGTAAGTGTCTTAACAAAATGTCGTGGCATATTATCAATAGCAGTAAGATATGGGAGATTAATCTCAGTCATATTTACGTTTGAAAGCTCAATCTTAGCCTTTTCCGCTGCTTCCTTAACACGTGAGATTGCCATAATATCAGACTTAAGGTCAAATCCCGGATATTCATTATTGAATTCTTTAACAATCCATTCTGTGATAATATTATCAAGGTCTGAACCTCCACAATAGACATCACCACTAGATGCAAGAATCTCAATTACTGAATCTTCACCTGCCATAACATCTGCAACAGAGAAGTCAAGAGTAGCACCACCATAGTCTACCACCATATACTTACCATCCTTATCATTAAGCTTAGCAGCAAGAAGAGCAGCTGTAGGTTCTGCAATAATTCGCTGTACGTTAAGACCGGCGATCTCACCAGCTCTCTTTGTAGCCTGACGCTGGGCATCGTTAAAATATGCAGGAACTGTAATGATAGCATCTGTTACTGGTTCACCAAGATACGCTTCTGCTGTATCTTTCATCTTACCAACAATCATAGCAGAAATCTCTTCCGGAGAATACTTCTTATCCCCAATCACGATTCTTGGATAACCATTCTCATTAACAACGTCGTACTGTACATGTTTAATGTCTTCCAATACTTCGTCATATGTACAACCCATAAATCTCTTAATAAGGGTAACTGTCTCCTTCGGTTTCATTACCATCTGACGCTTAGCCGCTGAACCAACCTTTCGTTCACCTCCAACAAATGAAACTACAGAAGGGGTTGTACGAGAACCCTCATCATTAACAATAATTGTAGGAGTACCTGCTTCCATTACTGAAACTTCAGACAATGTACTTCCCAAGTCAATAGCAATAATCTTACTCATACTGTTCTATTTATTTCTCAATTTGTATATTTATTACTTTTAATATAGAAATTAGTCTATTTGCTTTTCATCCTTTTTAAATAATCTACCTAAAAAAGATTGCTGTTTAGAATCTGTAGTATCTAATATCTTAACATCTGGTTCTTTAGGTTCTTTAGGACAGCCCTTTTCTTCTTTAATTGCTGTCATATCATACCTTGTTTTTATAGTATCTGTATTTTTGTCATATACAGTACTTACTTTAATGAATCCTTCTTCAAATAATGACTTTGCAAAACTAAGAAGATCATCATCATTTAAAGTTTTATGGTCATAAACTTGCCAAACGTCATAACTTGCAATTCTACCCATACTTATGAAAGTTTAGATTTAATATAATTGCTTGCATATTTTGCATCATACTGATTTGGGAAAGTTGTCTTAAGATGACCCATAACTCTACCCATATCCTTCATCGTAGAAAGATGAAGATCTCTAATCACCTCATCAATAACTCTCTCAAGCTGATCATTAGACATCATCTGTGGAAGGTATTCCTCAAGATAAGCCATCTGACCAAACTCTTCTGATGCAAGTTCGGTACGCCCTGCTGCCTTAAAAATATCATAAGACTCTGCATGCTGCTTAACCAACTTCTGAATGATACCAACAATATCATTATCAGTACAAGTACCCTTATAGTCTGCGGCTGTCTTATACTTCATAATAGCTGTCTTAATTTCTCTTAGTGCGGCAGTCTTAAGAGTATTCTTCTCTTTCATAGCTACTGCCAAATCTTTCTGAATTCTTGTTTCCATATATTTATACATTAAAAAATCGTAACTATACCTATACCGTTATTAGTAGTTTTAAGATAATAAATAAAATTTTTCTTATTATATTTTATATTTGACATTTGTCCAATGTAACAACAATAACCAATTGTTCCTACTACTGCGCCAATACTTACAATCGCACATCCAGAATAAAATGCCGCATCATTATTATAGGAACACATTGGTATACAACCTAATATCATTGCGCCGCATCCTACATATCCCCAAACAAGACCATTTTTTGCTTTCTTAACATAGTTATTATGTCTTTCTACATAACAATTATATTCATTAAGAGCTACGGGATTTTTTGAAATTTCATTAATATCAAATTTAATATTATTTAATTGATATGTTTCATTAGTTTCTGCTATTGCTACTGCTGTTCCGTATGGATTATAATAATACTGAGCATTGACACTAGATATACCTAAAATACTTAAAATACAAATTAAAATAACCTTTTTCATAATATTATCTCTTAAAATAATCTCCTAAACTTTTAAACATTCTTTTGACTTCTGGAGTATGTTTCTCTATAGTCTTTTTAGTTTTATCTCCAAAATCTTTTACTTCTTTCTTAAATGATTCTACATCTTTACTAAAATCTCTAGTATTAAGTGAATCAGACCATTCATTTAGTTTCTTTTCTACGATAGTTGTGTCTGATTGTTCATTTACAGTTTCTTGTGGTCTAGCACAACAATAGAAACATAAACAACAAAGAATTAAACAAATTAACATACGTTTCATAAATTAATCCTCATAATACATATTGAATTCTTCAGAATCATATTCATACCATGTCTCGTCTCCGGTGTCGTCTCCAATCGGATTATTAAATCCGTACTTAACAGCTGTTGCTTTAAAGAGTGGAAGTCCGTACATCGCATAATTATCATTTGACCAATTAGCAAGTTCCTCATCTTCATTAAGAACCCAGTTCCACATCTTTACAACTTCGAACATAAGTCCAGATGAAATTCCTCTTCTATCAAGAGCCTTTTGGAATCCGAACGCTACATCTGATCTAAGCTGCTCAAGAATATTCTCCCTAGTATATGGCTTCACATAAATTTTCGACATCCACATTTCCTCATTACGATATTCCTCTACGACATTATCAAGAAAATCAGGATAATTCTTCGCAACGTCCCAAGGAATGAATGCCCAAAGTCTATATGTATCTCTACCATCAAGGCAATTAGACTTATAATTACTCAAAATCTCGTCAAGTGTTCTCATATTAAATTACGTTTTTAAATGTGTTAGGGTCAAGTTTCTCATAGTAATATCTATTACTCTTAAAAAGAACGTCTCTGAAAAACTCAGTCATCCCATATTTATATTCATTTCCTTTAGATGTAACAATTACGTATTTTTCTCCAACCGGATTTACGTAAGTTACTTCTATAATACATTTATTTCCATTATAAGTGTCTAGAAGAAAGAATTTATCTCCTACAACAAGTTCATTATAACGTTTTGTAAATGAACGTTCTTGGTCAACTTTTACGAACAACCACGTAATAAGTATAAGGCCAAACATTACGAATAAAGCGATTGCTCCTGGTATAGAAATTTCCATAATTACCAATTTTTATTAAGTGAATTCTGAACTCCCTTATGGTACAAAATTGCCTTAGCTCCAAACTCTGCTGCTACTTCCCGTAGACAACATTTATTTTTGCCATCATACATTGTGCAATCACGACCAAGGCATTTACCTGTAGTAGGACAATTAAAACATGTACCTTTAAGGTAAATTTCGAGTTCCATTCTGTCAAGACCTGTTTCAAGTTCAAGGTCTACGTAATCAACTTTTCCCATAACTATTTAATTTTAATAATCTCCATCATAAACACCAAATTTCTTTTCAAGATATATGTAGAAAAAATCAAGAGCTAAAAGACATGCAAATGATCCACTATATATTGCTACTAGGTCTACATATTCTATTCTAAGAAAAACTCTTAATAGAGTACAAATTATAAAACATAAAATCAGATAGAAAATAACTAATCTAGAATATTTCTTCTTTGCCATAGTGTTGTAGCTTTAACCTGGTGATACTTCTGTTTAATTCTGGGAAACGTTTATCATAAAAATGAATAATTATATATCTAAAATTTTAAGTGTCCCAGAGTGTCCTTAAATAATTAAGAAACTATAGTGTCAAATTCTGCATAAACATTAACGTCTGGATGAATTCCTAAGCTTTCCCAATAATTCTTAACGAGCTTATATGTTGTTAAAGCAACAAGTTCTGGTGTTAAGCAATTCATCGAGAGCTCTACCGGATCAGATTCTACTGACATTGTAAAAAGTGTATTTGCCATAGTTCTTAAATATTATAAAATGAATTGAACGCTGTTTCTTTTTCTTCTACTGAGAAGAATAGTGATTCAACATTTGCTGTTACTCCGTAAAGATGCTTTCCAGTATTCCAACTATCTATTGTCTTCTGCCACTCATATAAGTCACAATCACAACCTGTGAGCCAGTAAAGATTCTCCATCACCACCTTTCGTATTTCTTTCCGTGTCTCATCATCCACTGGCATAGAACAAGCATACCATCCAAACCACGGATATGCTGATGCTATAAGCCTCTTACCAATATAGAAATTGATCTTTCTATTCTTAGGGGTCTTATTTCGCTTAGCAAATGTTAATTCCATATCAATTAAGTATTTACATAACTAATATAGAAACAATTTGTAGAATTTCAAGAATATAAATAAAAAGAGCGGTTATAACCGCTCTTTTCTACTCTACATCTAATTCAATAATATTTCCAAATGTTGATTTTTGCGCATCGATTATTCGTTGATTTGAACTACCTCGATATGGTAGCTTTAAATCTTTTTTCTTAGCAATAAATGGACCATCAACTATAACATCTACACTATTAAGAATATAGAATATATGTTTATCTAGCGGAACGGCGTCATACTCATATCCTGTCCATAACCAAATTGTCTTTCTATCCCCAAATCTTTTTCTAAACTTTTCAATAAGTTTAGCTACTCCTGATTGGTTTTTAGGATCTAGTGGTTCACCGCCAAGAATAGATAATCCAGAAATATATTCAGGTTCTATTGAATCCAAAATCTTATCAATAAGTTCAAGTGATAAACCTTTACCTACTTCAAAAGACCACGCCCCATTATTAAAACATCCATCACAATGAAGATTACATCCAGCTACAAAAACTGCTGTTCTAACACCAGTACCGTTAACAGTACTAAAATATTTGATATTTGTTATATTCATATTTAATTCTCCTCAAATTCTTCTTTACAGTCTGTATGTATCACTCTATTATAAATATCATCTAATCGTCCTTTATTTGTATTACCAGCATTTACTTTACCAAGATAACCACAAAGTCTAGCAGTAACATCCATCTTATCATCATCTGAATTACCACAATTAGGACAAATGAACTTAAAGTCACCATTCTCAGTCTTTATAAGTTCAATACCACCCTCATGTCCGCAAACATGACATACAGCAATCTTCTTATTGAACTCGGCATAAACGATGTTCTTATGCATCCACTGGATGATACTTACAATCGCATCAACATTATAAGTATGATCAAGAATTTCAACATATGAAACTGCTCCGCCAGATGATAATGCTAAGTATTCACCTTCGATTTCAATCTTTCTAAACGCATCAATCTCTTCTCTTGGATCTACATGGTAACTATTGACTACATAATCTTTATCAGTAACTTTATCAATAAGACCAAAGTCTTTGCGATTAGCCATAGCAAACTTATATGTCAATGACTCTTCGGGTGTACCATAAATAGCGTAATTGATACCATCTTCAAGTTTCCATTTAATGCACATATCATTCATATATTCAAGAATTCTCTTTGATAATAAACGACCTTCATCTGTCGTATTGCTTTGTCCGATGAGAGCTTCGCATGTTTCATAAAGTCCAACATAACCAACAGATATTGTACATAACGTAGGGTGTTCGTCCATATATTCTGCAAGAGTCATATTTTCTGGCATTCTTGCAAGAGCACCATGCTGCCAAAGAATAGGTGAATTCTTAGCTACAATTGTCTTACAATGGTCGTGTCTTACCTTAAGACCTTCATGAACCAATTCCATTCTTT
>JAEIGA010012314.1_pt1 | contig 12974 bp, 18 predicted proteins | sample 9270691 | NCBI WGS metagenome assembly JAEIGA01 (sample SAMN17057246, study PRJNA624740) | gut metagenome | biome: biome; isolation source: fecal sample | host: Bos grunniens | place: China: Xizang | collected 2019 | reverse complement strand
TGGCCTCCTTGCCGAAATTGATGATCTCGCGAACCGCAAAAGCGGCGGATACTATGGATCCGATCTTTTTAACAGCCGAGGAAATTCCCCCTGCAAGGTTGTTAGCTACGTTTTTTCCGACACCCTCGGACTTGTCGTCGATGTCGTCCATGTGCTTCTTGATCTTTTTTGAACCGCTCTTGGTCGTCTTTTCGACGTCATCCGTGCTCTTTTTGCTGTTTTCCTCGATGTCCTCCCACGCCTTTTTCATGGCCTCAGACTGCGAAAGCCCCTGCTCCTCGTAGCACTCGGCAATAGATTCTGCCTTTTCCTTTGCACTTTTTTCGTTGTTTGAAAGAATGGCCTCAATTTCGGCGCTTTCCTGGGAGAAGGATTCGGACATTCCATCCGCCGCGCCCGAAACGTCAATGTCGGAGAAGGAAGACGCTATCTCTTGCGCAGCCGCATCTGCCGCGTCGGCGATCTTCCCCATCTGTGAGCCCATGTTAGCGGCTCCGTTGTTGATACCGCTTGTATCTAATTTTGTTTCAATAACGATAGAGCCGTCAAACTGAGCCATAGACTCCTCCTATGTATATTTACAACCATTTCAGAAGGTTGTCTTTTTCCTGTTTTACTTCTTCGGAATCCTTTTTCTTGATGTCGATGATTTCGCGGTTTTCGCGATAGAATTCCTGTTCGTGCTTTTCAAGCTTTTTGTGCTTAGCCTTTTTCTGCCGTATGTAAAGAACGTTAGCATAAAGGCTGTCCTTGATCTCCATAAACCAACCGTAGAAGGTCCACCAATGCAGATGCTGGATCAAGCGGATCTCCGTTCCGGCTATGGAGTTAATTGCGGGGACGATGAGGGACGCATCTTGCTCCCAGTCCACAAGCTTTGGATGGGGCTTTTTGTCGTCTACATCTCCCCTGTTGATGAAGTCCGACCCTTTTTGAATAGCCTCTTCGTGAAACTCGAGGGGAATGCTCTTCCAGTCCTCATAGAGATTAATAAGAAGGATCGCGCCGTAGGCCTCTTCCGGCACATCGGGGTCGTTCATGGCTTCGAAAATGCCAAGGATTTCTTCAAAATCCGTGCGGATCTTGTAGTCCACCTCCCCGACGCGCAGGGAGGTGGGCAATTTGTAACCGTTCACAGGCGATTTCCTGCGTACTTTTCGATACCAGCGATCAACTTTTTCTTCCGCTTTGCAAGCTCGGGTCTCACGTGCTTGACAATGGTGTTAAGCACCACAAGCGCAAAGATATCGCCGCTGGGAAAAATCGTGGTGGCGGTGATGGGCGCCTTGAAAAGCGTTTCGCTGGCGTTGTAGCCGAGCAGATAGTTCAGCTGTTCCTCCAGCTCGTCGTTATACTTGGCGGCATCGGCTACCGTCACATTGCCTTCGACATGGTTCTTTCTCTCGCCAAAGAATTTCACCACCTCCTCGCATCGGTGCGCCAATTTAATATCGGCGGGGTTCATGCGGAAGGAGGAGAATACCTCTCCATCGCTCCCCGTAAAGGTAAAGGTCAAAAGGCCGTCGTCGACGTTGGTGTTAATGATTTTTCCCATGATTTATGTCCTCCGTTTTTATGTCTTATAGATTAGAGCGTAGTGCCGTCTGCGGTAAAGGTCTTCGTGGAAAGGTCAAAGGTGCCCTTGACGCGATTACCGGCCTTGTAGACGGTGAAGGGCGTCTGAATACCGGAGGTGTCGCCGCCCACGCTGTTGGGGACGATGCAACAGTCCTCGCGGTAAGCCCATACGACGGTAGGCGCATCGCCCTCCGAAGCTCCGGGCTTAAGGAGAACATCGACCATTGTGCTTTTCACCTTGTCGCCGGTGGCGCGGGTGTTGGCGATGGACATGATCTTCTCGGAAAGAGCATCGTCATAATCCTCGTAATAGAAGGGATCCACATCGGCCTGCGCCTCATAGCCGTTTACCTTTACGGACTGCTCACCGAGAATGTTTTTGGTGATTTCTACGTCGGGGTTCAGATCCTCACTGTATTCCTCCAGATCCTTACCAAGAAGAACATAGTTTGTCTTTGAATAGGTCATATCAAAGGCAGCGTCGATGTAGTGAGTAAGATATTTTCTTTCTACCATGTTTTGTTTTTCCTTTCTTTCTTAAGCCTACCAAAGAGGCTCGATTTCGTTTGTGTATTGCACCGTAACGGGAAGGAGCCAGTCTTGGACGCCGTCCTCGTTCGGCTCAAGTCCGTAGGAGTTCATCCTCGTAACTCGTTTGATCGTTCTCCCTTGGGAGAGCTTTGGGTAGCTTTTCAGACGCACGGTCTTGCCGCCGATCTCGACGGGCTCTTGGCAGATCCATTTCCCGATCCCGTCAAGGAAGCCCTGCACGCCAAGCTTTTGATACTCTCTTGTGCTTGCCGTCCTATATACGATAAAAAACGGATATTGGCACTCTTGCTTGATCCCCCCGAGGATGTCCTCAGTCTCATTCATCACGAGTGACCCGCTGTCAGCCGAAAAAGCGATCCCGGAGGCTTCGTCTAACTGCTCGAAAAAGATTTCTTTCCCATCGAGGGCGGGATATTGGTTTAGGAGCTCAAGGACGGCGTTTGTCAACACGTCGTAACCCGTCGCATCCATGCCAATCGGCTTATGTTCATCAGCCACGTTTACCACCTCCGGCGATCTGTTTTATTTTTTGTAACCAAATATGACCATGCGCCTTCTTGGCTTCTTCAAACCACCGTTCGGACGCTTGTGGGTGCGCCTGTCTGCTAAATTCGATCTTTTCCCTTGCGTTAGTCTTGCCCCCATACTGGCTTACAAGCACTTTTCGCGCTCCCTTTCTGGCATAGGGGGAACCCGTTTTCTCATCAACCATTACGTTTCCGTAATAGAGATAGCGTCCGATTGGCGGCGCGGCGGCGTATACCTTACCGCTTCCCGCTACAGCCTGGCTCATGGTCTTTGTGGTTTTTATAAAAGACCCTGTGTCCATCGGCATAAAAGGCTCCATAGACGCCATGACAAACGAGTCAAGATCATATTGCGCTCTTGTATATTGCTCGTCGAGACGCCCGAGATCAATCGTCATGTTGACGTTTGCCAGCTTTCCTTTTTTGCTGAACTTATAATTTGTGGGGGAAATCGCTTTGTACTTTGCCATCTCTCACCTCAGAAGAAGCTCAAAATGAGGAATGACCGAATATTTCGCCACCGAGGAAACCGCAAACACGTTGTCATAGTGCTTGTTCATGTACGTATAAAAGCCGTCAGGGAGAAAATCGGCGTCCTTGACGATTCCGTCCGTCCATTCACCCGCCCAAACGAAGTCAAAGGCCGTTCCATCGGTGAAGGTAATGGATTTTGGCATAACATCGTTTGTTTGCTCTTCCCATTCCTTCGGAGGGAGCCATATTTTGTCCCCCACGCGAACAACGCCATTTTCGGTGTGGTACTTGACGTGAATCCGGGCGGTGTCGTTAGTTTCTGGTCCGTACTTGGCAAGGATCGCCGCTTTGTCGATGTTGAGATCAACGCCCTTCAGCACCGTTGGATACCAAAGGTCGCCGCTCCTACTCTCGTAGCGGTTGAAGAGCGTCACGATATCGCTATACACGGGGATACACCCCCATATAAAGCAGATTTACGCCGTGCGCGTCTTTTACGCCCGATAGGTATTTTCTCACCGTATCGGAAAACATCGCTCTCCGTTTGTCTGCGTCTGCCACAGCGGCCTCCAGCACCGTTACGGAAGTGCCGTTTGCGTAACTGATCGATTCGGTACCCGAAGATACCGAGGCAACCCGCTTTCCGACGAGAGCTCCGTCCTCGCGGCTAACGTAACCCGAGGAGGCCTCCATCTCTTCGATCCGCTTCATGTCGTAAAGGAGAGAGTAAGCACACCGAGCGACCGCCTCAGCGTCGTATTCGTCGACAGGATAAGCACGACGGAGCTTGGAGAAACCGTCCACGCCCGTGGTCATATCGTCAAGGACGCGGAAAGCGTCAAAGGAGAGCCGAGAAAAATCCTGCTCGGTGATCTCACCGTATAAGGCCACATAGCCTTCCCGCGTGATGTTTTCCATATCAGCCCTCCTGTTCGATAAATTCCGCGATAATGTCCGCCTTACGGGTCTTTGTTATGGTATAACCTCTTTCGGCGGCAAGCGCCTTGATTTCTGCTATCGTCATACTCTCAAGGTCGCTTGCCGTGTAAGACGGTGTGAGGCTATACCCCGTTATTCCCCCTCGCCGAAGGAAATGACGGCGATACCGTCAATGTACTCGGCAAAGAGAGTAAGACCCATGATAGCAAAGGCCTCCGAAACGGCGGTGTGATAGTTGCCTTGGGTGTGGAAGCCAATGAGGTTGGTCTCACCATTGCCGGTTGCATAAACAAGACCGGCGCGGACGAAGTCAGACTCGTTGGGATCGATGTAGTACATAACGATGTTCTCAACGGGAGTAGCAATTACCTTGCCTCTTTCGACCTCTTTATTGGAAAGAAGGAAGATGGTGTTGAAGCCCATGAAGTCCTTGATGTACTGGAAGCCGAACTGATTCTGTACGGTGATCTCAGCGGCACCGAGGTATTCATATACGTCAAGCACATTGACGAAGCCGACAACGCCGGTAACGTTGCGGTGCATCTGCTTGAACTTGTTTACCACGTGGCCCTTGGCCATTGCGAGAGCCATCTGGAAAGTGGATTCGGTGAAGGTAAGGGTACCGGTGTTCAGGTAGTCGTAGAAACGACCGGTTACCTCGTTCTGAAGCTCGAAGAGGAATTCGTCGTCGGTCATCTGTACGGCGTTCTCATAGCCGTGATCCTTAATGGCCTCGATGGAGACGGCCTTTGCGTACTTTTCGATGGTCATCTCACCGTACTCGTCCTCCACCACGGTAAACTTGGAATAAGGGATCTCTTCACCCTCACCCACAGTGCCGCTCTGCAGGGTGCCGGTAGCGCGCTTGGACTTCAGAACGGCGCCGGGCTGTTTCTTGATGGGACGCATAATCCCGAGAATGGTACGAAGATGCTCCCAGTTCTTTTCAAAGCGGGAAACAAAGTCGAGCTCGCGAGGGGTTACCTCGATATCGCCAGTCTTGATAAGATTTTCTTTTGCCATGTGTTATTCTCCTTGTTTGGTAAAATATTTGGGATTTGCGGCAATGGCCGCCTGACGTTCACCGGCATCACGGATGCCCATGATTTCGTCCTTACTGTTGTAGGTCTTACCCGTCTGATTCTGCAATCTCTGCGTAAATCTTGCGGGATTGGGGTTTTGATTGGGATCGCTTTCATCGACAAAGGCCGACGCGTCCTCCTCTTTGATCTGATCGAAGAGATCGTTAAGACCAAGGATCTTTCCGTTGCTGACCTTGAGCCCCTTTTCGCGGATCTGTGCCATCACGGCTTTTTTTGCAGCTCCCGAGGAAAACTTGTAGTTTTCCATCTCTGTCTTAAGAGCATCTTCAAAGTCTCTCTCGGCAATCTTGGCGTTGTACTCCTTCTCGGCGTCCTCCGCTTTCTTCTTGTAATCGGCCAGCTGCTGATTCATGGTGTTCAGGTCAACGCCCTCAAACCCCTTGAGGGTCTCCTGTGCCGTTTCGAACTGGGATTTGTAGTTGTCCCGATCTGCCTCAGCCTTTTCCAGCTTCCGCGTATGCTCGGCAACGGTCTTGTAGTTTTCGGCCACCTTCTTGTTAAGGTCGGCGGTCTTATCCTCGGGAACCTCGATTCCGAGTTCCTTCAGAATGTCGATGATGTTCTGCATAAATACCTCCTGCGTCATTTGTTACGCGCGCCGCCCGCGCATTGAAGTATTGCCGAATAACCCTTCGGCTGGGAATTGGTACCGCCCGTGGGTGTAACCCTTCCGCGGCATATATATGAAATGACCCCGTGGCAGGGAGAGGACAAGCCCTGCCGCGCTCTGCGTCTATGGCGTCGGGCTCGGGGTCAATTTCATCGAAGTAATATCCACAAGCATTTCCAGCTTGCATTTCGGGCAAAAGAGCGGAAATTTTCGGATAACCGTCTCCCTTACAACCATGATGCGCGTCTTTCCCTTGCATCGGGGGCATAGTACCCATTGAGGCTTTTCTGTGTGTGTCATGTGTGTCACCTCCTATCGATTCCATTGTAAGGCACCGCCTTTGATTTTTTATAGGCACATTGGAAAGGAAAAGGGCGGGTTTCCCCGCCCCGCCCTCCTTTAACCGAGAGCTTTCAGCTTGTTGATGTAACGCTTAATGGTTTCTTTCTCCTCGACACAATCAGAGTCCCGAAGCATTTCCTCCATCTGCTCCGTAAAGTCCTCCATGTAATCGTCAAGGGTTTCCATCAGACGCTTTTTGCAGTCGCCGTTCCCTCCGCTTTGACGGAACGAATGCTTACTGTCCATATAGCGGTGATAGGCCTCGGTACCGCCGTCATAGCTGTACCCGCCTTCCCGGGCATATCCTCCCCCGTTTCGGCTGTAGCGTCCTCGGCTATCGCGCTTTCTACCCCGTGCGCTATAACCGTCTCCACCTCGTCCCTCGCCGCTGTAGCCGCCTTCACCGCTGTAGCCGTCGTCCATTTGGGATTCGTAATACTCCTTTTTCGTATCCCAATATTCAACGTTTTTTGCATCCTTGTACATATCCACGAGCTTGTAGGCTGTGTCAAGGTTCGATGTATTCAAGCCCTTTTCGGCTATCTTATCGATCTCTTCCTTGATCTTCGAACAAATACGGTAAAGATCATCCATATCTGTCACCTCCTTACGCCACGCGCTCTACAATGAGGTTCGCGTTCTGCACATCGATCGGCTGATCGCTGGTGTTACGAACCGCCAGTGTGTAGCAACATCCGCGCGGGACATCCACAAAGATTGCGCTGAATACGTTGGAGAACTCCTCCACCGCCGCAGGCGTTTCAATCATCGTAGTTGTCGGAATCGGCTCTCCGTTGATGGAGATGGCGAGGGAAATTTCCCCCACAACACCGTCAGCGGGAAGCGCAATGTTGCCGCCGAAGGTTACCTTGTATCGTGCGCGGCACTGATTGGTGATGCCGCGTAAGGTAACGACACCCGCACCCTCACGATGCACCACAAATCCCCTTGTGCAACAGATGGGCGTTTCGGTGAAGAGGACATTCTGTCCCACCTCCACGGTCTGCAAAGCGTTACTTGTAAATTCTGCCATAATAAATACCTCCTATCTTGCAGAGGGCGGGGCTACCGCCCCCTGCGTTTTTGTCAAACGGTTATACCGTATATCGCCTCAGCGAAAAAACGTTCGGAGAGGTGTCAGGCGCCGCAACCGCAACCGCCGTAGTTGTAGCCTGCGTTGCAACAGTTGGGGTTGGGTACCTGATAGGCGGGGATGGGATCGGGCGTGCGCAGTCTGCGGATCAGCTCAGCGGTCTGTGCGTCCTGGTTAGCGGTAAAGAACGCGTTCTGTGCCGCCTGGGAAGCCTGGAAGCGGAGCGCCTGATTCTCATCGCGCAGGGCGTCGATCTTGTTCTGAGTCAAGAAATCGAGGATAGCGCGAGAGTTAGCGTTCTGATTGTCGATGATATCGCGGGTGTTGACGTTCATCGTGTTGGCGAGGTCACAGCCCAGCTTGGCGATATTGAAGTTCACGCCGTCAATAGCGCGCTGGGTTCCACAGCAACACTCGGCGAGCTGAGAGGACAGGCCGTTGAAGCCACCGTTGAGAGCGTTGGTCAGCGCATAGGTGCTGTCACAGATGCCCTGCTGAATGGCCGTAATGCCCTGCTGGATGTTGTTCGTTGCAAAGCCGTTTGCAATTTCGCAACCGCAACCGGTATTGCCGCCTCCTCCAAACATGCCATTGCCATTTCTGCCCCACCCAAAGATTAGAAACAGCACAATCCACCATGCACCATCGCCGCCGAAAAAGCCGTCTCTGTTGCCTCCGTTCACTGCCGCAAAATCGGCGGGGCTCATCATTCCGTTTTCTGTCATAAAAGATCTCCTTTCGTGATATAAAGATATATTTCAAAACCGTGGCCACGATTTTTGAACAAAAGAAAGAGCCGACGACCGTTATGGTCATCGGCTCTGCGTCATGCGTCAGGCACTATTTATATTTTAGAGAAACCCTTGTAACTGGCTTGCCATTGCTTGCGCTTGGTTCAGCTGCTCCTGTGTGATCTGCCCGGATTGTAGGGCATCAGATAAGATCTTCCTCGGATCCCCCTGTACCCTCTGCCGAAACTCGGCAAAGGCGCGCTTCATCTGCGTCATCTGTGGATTTATGGGCTGTCCGTACTGCTGATATAAGGGATTTGCCATGATTCATCTCTCCTTTCGCGCTTAACTGCTCAAATTTCTTAAAAAGCTCCTCCATCCGCCCCTTCAGAGCGTCGTATTCCTCCCGTGTGACGAGGTTTGACGTTTTGGGCTGTTCCCGTACCTCCTCGGGGAATATCTCGGTATATTCAAAGATTCGCAGGGGGTGTGGCACTCTGTCGAGCCCTGTTGTTTTGATGTAGAAGCGGTTGGCTTCCGAGTCCATAAGCTGGACAGTGTTCCCCGGTGCCACAAGGTAGGATTTGGCTCCCGCCTCCCCCTGCACCCATAGTATACCACTTCCCCCTCCCGCGTTTATAGGCACGTTGGGAAAAGAGCTCATTCCCATCGGTGCGAAGATGGGGGCGGTATTCATCCCCTGCGCCCCTCCGAAATAGCCGTAGCCGTTGAACATATTACCTGCCATATGTGTTCCTCCTTTCAAAATAAAAACGACAGAGCGATAGAAGATGGCTCTATGGCTCTGTCGTAGTTGTTATTCTTTTGTCCAATAGTAGATGGGGATCTCGTTTCCGCTGTCCCATGAGTCGTAATAGCACCCGTCCACGACGCACACAACGTGCTCGTAAAGGGCGAGAACGAAGGTTCCCACGGGGTTATCCTCGCAGAAGTCCCGCACCGTGTAAACGTCCTGTCCGTGATCGTCTACAAGATGCCGCCGAAAACCGTTCTTGCGTAAATACGCGCCCCACACGTGGTTAGCGGAGGGCATATCGTGAACGTCGGAGCTGATGGCGCAAAGCATCGCGTGAACGTAGTCCCAATCGTGCCCCGTGGCCTTGCATAAAGCTCGCACCGTGCAATCGCCCACGCGGTTGCCGTCTGGGTTGGGGTTGTAGTAAACGTGACACATCACATTGCATCGATCTCCAAAAAGAGTTCCTTATACTTTTCTTCCTCTTCTGGAGTGAATGTGATTTCAGAGAATGATTGATCTGGGCGAAGTCCAAACATTTTTTTTAGAAAAGCATTTTGTTCTTCTTCAGTACCATCTAAGATCATGTTGTGGCCTTTTTCCATGTAAAACCCTCTCCTTTCAAAAGAAATTTCTGAATTGATTTCTCAAAGTCAAATTCTTTTCCTTGCCTTATACTATTCTTCAAAAGTCTCTTGAATAGTATAGCCGACTTATCTCGATCAAAGCTTCTGTTTTTGGAAATCGTCTCTATCTCACCGTTGTTTTTCACAATCGTCAAAACCTTAACTTGATCATTTGATATCCATTCCGCAATGTCTCTTTGAGAGAATGTGCTACATCGAGGATGATTATGAAGAATAATCTGATTATTACCTCTTGTTTCGGTTCTTAAACCAAATTCAATATCAGTATCACTTCCCTTAATAACAATACGATCAGACAGATCCTCTCGATACAAGAATCCAACCTCGCCATTATCATTTTCGTCCCTTGCCACTCGCAGAAGTTCTCTCTGTTGCTCTTGGATATACCGACATTGTTCTTCTGTATAGCCATCTAATTGCACATACGGAACGCGCTCAATTGCTTCATCCGTAATTGGAACAATTCTTTTTTCGCTTCGCTCCTCTATTGTACCATTGTTGGTTCTGTTTGTCAAGGATTTCTCACGATTTGCAAGAGAAATTTCCACCGTTTCGGTATCAACATTTCTGTTTGTGGTATCCACCTTTTTGTTGATGCCAACGGTTGGGTTTTGGGTATTCTTATATCTTATCGCCGCTCCTCTTGCCTGTGCCGCCTGCTCCCTGTCCCACTTGGCAATCTGCGTCCGCTCAGCTCTCGTTTTGAGGCCGTTTCTCTCGCAGAATTCCTTGTAGGCCTTGTTTTGCGCTTGGAGCTTTGCGGCACTCTTCTGATAATCAAGGTCAAGGTCATCTCGGATTTTCTTATCTTCTGCGGCGTCTCGCCCCTCTTTGATGGCCATTGTCTTCCGCTTGGTATCTCGAATCTTTCTCTCATAGCCTCTCTGCTCTTGAGAAAGGTCGTAAGCGCGTTTATTCTCTTCGCTGTCGAATTGGTCGTAGGGATTAAATTCTCCATCTCCGGGGCCGTAGGAGTGCCGACAGTTGGCACCACAGATGCCTTGTATTTTACCGAACCCACACACATCGAACGGCGGAAACCGAGGATCCTTGCCGCTTTTGCTATAAAACTTTCCTTGCCACCACATATGATTGGTGTAGTCCTGCTTTTCGGTATATCGAGCGCCCAGGTGGGAGGAAACCAAGACAATATCCCACCCCATCTCTTCCATCCTTGCCTCGGTCACGTCAGCGCAAGTTTGGGAAATTCCGGTGCGCACGGCACGCATAGTGGCTGTCTCGATAGTGTCTGTACGCCCGCTTGGATAATGAACCTTTACACCCTCATCGGCAAGGCGGTTAATGGTCTCCCGTACCGCTTCCGTGTAGGACACGGCACCAGAAGATACCATTTGGTAGGCTTGGTCGCATTCTCGGATGAAGGTTTGTTGCGCTTCTCCCGCAAGGGTTCGGGTAAAGTTTGTCCACTCTCCGTTTGTGGCGTTATAGCCCCTCTGAAGTATCCTCACGTACTGCGGAGACTCTAACAGGGGAGTAGGCGAAAGCCCTGCTGCCTCGTAGATGGCATCGTCATACCGTGCAGAGCGAACACCCGCATCCTCAAAGGCTTCCTTGATCTCCTTGCGTTGCATTCCCGTGCGCTTGGCGATCTCCTTTTGGATATCTTCCATGAGGAATCCCGCGTCCTTGAGCGTTTCCAATTGCCACTTATCGACGGCGGTAAGGCGGTAATTCTCTTTCCGCCCGATACGTATCATAATGCGGTCAATAACGCGGTTGAGAATGTCCTGGTGTAGTTCTTCGGCAATGTCCTCTGCTCCTTCCGAAATTCGGAGGATTTCCTCGGGGGAAAGCATTACTCAACGCCCCCGAACAACGTCTCCTTCGGTTCGGATTCCTCCACAAGGGCTCTTGCCTCCTCCTCGGTCATGTTTTCAAACTTAACGAGGTAGTACCAAAAAGGTATTTTTCCCGCATTGGCATAGGATAGCCAATGGGCCTTGTCCTCGGCGTAGGAATAGGTAATGTCGCCGAAATCGTAGTTGATCTTATATGTACCCACGGGGGCAAGGCCGTAGGCGTCGGCGAACTTATCAAGGGCATAGATCAGACCGTTAAGAGCATCCTCCAACTTGTCCCGCATATCCTTGACCAGCTGAATGGTACGGCGGTCATCTGCCTCAACCTGTGTGGCCGTCATCATGCCCGTTTTTTCGTTAAAGACGAAATACCCGTTGCTGAAACCGCACTTGAAGCCGATCTGCGACAGAAGAGCGTTGATTCCCGTCAAGCGGGTGTCGGTGTTGAGGCTCGGGTTGATCTCGTGATAGATGTCTCCCTCGTCGCTTCCGTTAACGATGCGAACGTACTTGGGGAGGGACAGATTTGCCTTTCCTATCTCATACGCGGCGGCACTGGGCTTCCGTCCGTCGTTCATCATTACGCGGTCGCTGTCCAAGAGAACCATACGGCGGCTATCCTCGATCTCGGTAGCATTGAGGCTGTAAGCCACGTCAAGATCGCGAAGCTCTTCCATCGCCTCCGAGAAAATAGGCATACCGAGGGGAGAGTCGATATCGATGTTATTGGCGGCAGGAGTGCGGAAGACGCCGAAAAGAGGCTTGTCTACGTTGACCGCAACAACCTCTTCTTCCAATCCCGCCCACGGTGTTTCCTCGATGGGGACGGCCTTCCCGTTGTCATTCTTGCTTTCGCCCTTATAGCAACGATTGGAGATCACGTATTGCCGTGTCTCGCCACCGCCCTCGAAGCGGTGATATTCCAAACGGGTGTACCACTTCTTGGCCTTGCCGTCATACCGTTGATCCATAAAAACAGCGCCCGTGATCTCTCCGTCCTCCACCGCCGTCACCTTGAAGCGGTCGGGAGTAAGGCAATCAATGCCGCTTCCGTTGGGCTTGAGGATCACCGTGCCGGCGGCGGCACCGTACTCAACCCAATGGCGTAAATTGAAATAGACCTTTTCAATCTGCTTTTGAAGCCACTTGGCTCGAGCTCCGCCCTCGGCCTTAACACCAATGGCAAGCGTCGTCAAGCGCGCTACCTCGGAGCACACCGATTTCGCAAAATTTACCGTCTTGATATCATCGTCAATCGGGTTCAGCCACTCGGGATTGCCCTCGTAGATGTCGAGACACCGCTTGACGAAAGATTCCATCTCTTCCGATGAGATGGGCTCGATCTGAAATTCTTCCTTAGCCTTGCTCAAAAACAACATGGAAAACCACTCCTTAATTTTCGTTATCAGTCCCATTATGCGTTACTTCCTCGCTTATTGAACAGGGGCTCATAGGCATATCGAAGAGCGGAAATAGCGTGATCGTTGCCGTCGGGGTATCCGCTTATCACGTTGCCGTCTCTGTCCCGTTCATATTCGTAATTCTTGATCTCTTTGAATGCGTTCGGCGTCCTCTCGGGGTCGATGACGAGAGTTCGGGTCTGTAACCACTTGAAGCCATACTCTACCGATCCGGGCCCCTTGACGGCTCCTCTTGCGGGAAGACCCATATTCTTGTAATCGCCCACCGATTTCGGCTCGGCGCTGTCGCAAATGATGTTAAAATCAAAATATCCCTTTTCGTTTATCCATTTTCCCGTCTCGGCGTTGCTCATCTTGTTTGCATACAGCTCATCGATGAG
>JAEIGA010012313.1_pt1 | contig 12974 bp, 1 predicted proteins | sample 9270691 | NCBI WGS metagenome assembly JAEIGA01 (sample SAMN17057246, study PRJNA624740) | gut metagenome | biome: biome; isolation source: fecal sample | host: Bos grunniens | place: China: Xizang | collected 2019 | reverse complement strand
GGCATCGGTGGCGGCGGAGTTCCTGATTCCTATATTAAGTATGATGCAACGGCAGGCGCAGGCGGTACGGTAACAATCAGTGGCGGTACCGTTGTTGCACAATCGACCGCTTCTCGCGGCGGAGCGGGCATCGGCAGCGGTGCAAGCTATTACGGTCCTGGTGCCGCGGGCGGAACCGTGGTTATCAGTGGCGGTAATATAAAGGCAACAAGCAAGGGCGGAGAAGCTATCGGTAAAGGCTACAATGGCACAGTGTCCGGTACGCTTAAGAATGCAGACGGAAATCCTGTAACGCTTAAAACCATTACGCTCAACGGTGCGGCAGCTAATACAACCGTAACACAGGTTGAGGGTGTAACTTATAATCTTACTGATGTTAAAACCCTTGACACAGATAAGCTTTATTTCTATCTTCCAACAGATGCAACTCCGTTAACTGTAACTGCAGACGGAGAAAATTATTTTTGCAGTAATAATCTTTCCTATCATACTGCTCATAATTGGTCAAACAAAGACGGTATCTGTGCAAACGGATGTGGTATGACATGTGACCATAATGGAGAGTCAGGCGAATTTTGCAGTTTCTGCGGTGCCTCACTCCACGACCATTTATTTGCATACACCGCAAGCGGTGACACAATTACTGCTGTATGTACGGCAGACAACTGTTTCCTTGAAAATGCAAACGGCGGCACACTCACAATCTCCGCACCTGCAGACCTTTATGCAGACGGCAAAACCACAAAGGAAGCAACTGTTGAAAACAACCTTGTTGACACTTCGGTTGCAGTTGATATTACATATTCAACTGCAGACGGCAATGCTCCCAAGACCGCAGGCACTTATACCGCAAGCGTAACAGTCGGCGGTGCAACGGCAACAGTTGAATATACTCTTATTAAGAAAAATGCTGCGGCAGATATGTTCATATTCTCTGCTCCCGCAAATCTTGTCTATGACGGCACACCCAAGAATGCAACCGTTGAAGTTTCTCCCGAAATCACAGGAATGGGTGCTGTAACCGTTGCATATTATAAAGACGGTGTTGCAGTTGATCCCATCAGTGCAGGTACATATACCGTTAAGGTTTCAACAGCAGAATCGGATAAGTATTATGCTTTGACCGATGTTGAACTCGGTTCGTTCACAATTGATGCAAAGGATATTTCCGACGGATTTATCATTCTCGGAGATACTCTCACATATAACGGCACAGAGCAGACACAGACCGTTGAAAAGGTACTAACAACAAATAACCTTGAAGCAACTTACACCGTCAGCGATAACAAGGCAACAAACGTTGGCGTATATCTGCTCACAGTAACAGGCACAGGCAACTTCAGCGGCGAAGCAAAGATTGCCTATGAAATAGAAGTTGATGCAAGCGGTATTGATGGCATTACTCCTCTCAATGTAAAATCTTCCGACAAGGCAAAGATTGAATATGTTTACAATCAGCTTGATAACGCAGTAACAGATCTTGCAGATGATGCAAAGAAAGCTGAATGGGACAATCTTAAATCCGATTGCGTTGAGCTGCTCAAAATGATTGAAAGCGTTGCGGATAAACTTGAAGGCTTTAAGAATAAGTTAGCCGGATATGATATTGATACCGTAACATCAGACGATGCTGACGATTTGGACAGTTTCTATAATGATGAGGTTGCTCAGGTTTATAACGATTATTTTGATAATCTGACCGAAGCCGAAACAAAAGAATTTGATAATATTCTTTCCGGTATTTCAGCTCTTCAGAAGAGAATCAGCGATGTTGCAAAAGAAATTACAAGAATAACAAATGCTGTAAACGGCTATGACAAGACAACTGTTAAATCAAGCGACAAGGCTGACATTGAACAGATTCTTGCAGATATCAACGCTCTTACAACGGGCAAGAACCTTACCGATTCAGAAAGAGCAGACCTTCTCGCTCTTGCCGATACTGTAAACGAGCTTCTTGCAGTTATCAGCGATACAGCAGAAGAAATCAAGCGTATCACCGATGCTGTAAACGCTTATGATATCAACACCGTAACAGGCGACGATGTTCCCGCTTTGGTACAGCTTGCCCAGGATACGGAAGTTCTTATGGGCACAGATAATCTCACCGATGAAGAAAGAGAAGCACTTGTTCAGCTTGGCAAGGATATTCAGTCACTTATTTCAAGATACGACAGAATTTCTGCACAGATTGGCGATATCAAGGAAAGAATGAACCGCTATGACGAAGCAACAGTCAAGTCAAGCGATAAGGCTGACATTGAAGAGCTCATTGCTGACATCAAAGACCTCACCGACGGTCAGAATCTTACAGCAGGCGAAAGAGAATATCTCGTTAATGCAGATGCAGAATGCGACAAGCTTCTTGCAAAAATCGCAAAAACCAAGTCCGAATATGACAGAGTTATCGCTGCTGCAAACGGTTATGACGAAGCAACCGTAACATCTGCAGATAAGGATGCTCTTGTTCAGCTCAACGAAGATATTTATACTCTTGCTCTTACCCAGAACGTAACCGCAGAAGAAAAAGAAAATCTTCAGGCGGCTCATGACAAGGTATTCGGTCTGATTGATAAACTCGTTGGTATCAGCGATGAAATCAAGCGTATCACCGAAGCTGTTGACAAATATGTTTTCGAAAGCGTGAAGTCAAGCGATAAGACTGATATTCAGCAGATTATTAATGATATCAAGGCTCTCCTTGATACTCAGAATATCACCGCTGATGAAAGAACAATCCTTGAAACTGCAGACGAAACCTGCGACAAGCTCATTGCAAAGATTGATGAAACCGTTGCAGAAGTCAATCGCATTAACGAAGAAACAAATGCTTATGATATTGATACCGTAACAAGTGCAGATAAGGCAGATGTTGAAAAACTCATTGCCGATATCAAAGCACTCACAGACGGCGATAACATCACCGAAAGCGAAAGAGCACAGCTGGTTGCTAATGACGAAACTCTTGATGCACTTCTTGCAAAAATCAATGCAACAGCAGACGAAATCGCAAGAATCGAAGAAGCTGTAAACATCTATGACGAAGCAACAGTTAAATCAACCGACAAGGCAGACCTTGAACAGCTCAAAGCGGATATCAAGGCTCTCCTTGATACAACCAACATCACGGAAGATGAAAGAGCTGAACTCGGCGAACTTGACACAACTCTTGATTCACTCATCAAGAAGATTGATGATACAGCCGCAGAAATCGCAAAAATCGATGAAACTGTAAACGGCTACGATGCAGAAACAGTAACATCAGCCGATATCCCCGAACTCGGCAAGCTCATTGATGATATCAAGGCTCTCACAGACGGTGATAACATCACCGAAGATGAAAAGGTTGCTCTTGAAGAAAACAATGCCGCAATTGACGAACTCATCGAAAAGCTCACCGAAGTTGCAGAAGAAATCAAGAGAGTTGATGAAACTGTTAAGTCCTATGACGAAGAAACAGTCAAGTCAACCGACAGCGAAGCCCTTGAACAGCTTAAAGCAGATGTTCAGGCTCTTATCGACAGCACAAATACAACCGAAAACGAAAAGACCGCTCTTGAAGATATGATTAAGGATATCGAAGGTCTTGAAGATAAGGTTGCCGAAACCGAATCTCAGCTTGAAGAAATCAAGGGTATTGAAAACAACTTCAATCCCGAAAACGTTTCAAGCGACGATATGCAGACTATCAAGGATAAGATTGCCGAAATTGAAGCAGTAAATCCCGATAATCTCACCGATGAGCAGAAGGCTGAATATGATGAAATCAAGGCTGGCTTTGAAGCTTTCCTTGAAGAAATCGAAAAGGCAGGTGCATCGGTCGACGCAATAGGTGCAGAGTTTGAAATGTTCGACGAAGAAAGAGTAACAATCTTCCAGGAAGACGAAATCGAAGCTCTCAAGGCAAAGATTGACGAACTTCTTGCAGATGAGAATATGGGCGAAGCAGAAAAGGCAAAGCTTAATGAGTATAAGGCACAGTGCGATAACCTCATTGAGATTATCAACACGCCTGCCAAGTATTTCTCAATGCGTCTGTTCTACTTCGTATGGGATGCTCTCAACTGGCTCTCAACCCACGTTGTTTTCATTTGCAATTGGGTTCTCGGATTTTTTAATTAATCAATAAACTACAAAAGCCGACGGATTAAACCCCGTCGGCTTTTCTACAACCATAGTGTAAAAAATATTAATTTACACTCAACTCAAATTCAAGTAAATTTGAGTTCTTGATATATAGACATAATAAAATTGCGAAAAACACACGCTTTTTAATCCCTGAATTTACATTCATGCTGAACATTTCAACTTTTTTCAGCGCGAATGTAAACGCCTGAAACCGTTGATATGTAAGGGTTTCAGTCAAGCCTTTTCTCTAAATTCAGCATGGCGGAAATGTAGTTTTCCGACTGTGTCAATGTTGTCTGTAACTGGTCAATTTTATGGATCGATATGGTTAAACTATTAGTATATGTTTACAAACGTAAAATATTCATAAAAATTTAGTTTTTATAAAACTTTAACTACATAATCTATTAAGCAAGGAACGGTTCCCTATCAATGTGAAAAGAGCAGTAGATAACTACTGCTCTTTTTGAGTAAATAGAAATAGTTGTTTTTTGCCAGCCAACTATGAGTCAAGTAAAAAAGCCTATATTTATCAAGGGTTTTGCGGACCCGAACATAAAATAATCAAGTTGCAGTCAAGTAAAATTATGCCCAATATGGCAAATATCGTCTGTTTTTATCTGACGTTGAGTCTTCTGAAATATTGATGAGTTTATTTTCACATGCTTCATTGAGAAGTCGCGAAACTATGGAACTGTTTTTCATCGGAATAGCAAATCTTTCTCTGAGTGAAGAGTTTGTCATATATTCTCTATTTACTCTTTTTAAACAAGCGTGTAAATAACAAGCTCTTAATCTATCGTCTTTTGACATTTGGGCATAAGGACGATAAGAAAACAAAATTACTTTTGTATGATTGTCATAGGTCTCTATTTCTGGCGCGGGTAATTGAAAAAATTCAGTTTGAACGACAACCTTATTCTACAAAAACGATACCATTTAAATTGATTAATAACAATAGCAAAAACAATACTGACTCCGTTTGAAGAACGAAGTCAGTATGCCACTTAAAAACTAATATTTTCTACCACACGGGTTAGTTTTTGTACTGTCAGTACAATTTGGGACAGTTCAATAGTAAGACTGATTTTTAATATAACTCATTAACTATAAATCAATATGTTGGGATATTAGCATTAAATTCAGTCTGTAATGCGCTTCCCATGCTTTGATCATAATAATTTGCCTGCCATTGATAAATTCCTATAAAAACACTTTGAGACGTCGCTGTTATTCCCTCAAACAAAAGCCAATCTGTTGTGCCTGTACAAGTTCTGTCATAATTCACAGATGATGACCAAGAACCGGAAGAAACCACCAGTGCTCTCTTAGAACTACTATAGTGATAGATATCAGCATAATACTTGTAGGGAGTATATCCGTATGCTTTCAATGTCTGATGAAATACCAAGCGAACTTCAACACTTGTTTCCGTTCTGTTTCTGTACTCTATGGTATAGGAATAAGTCATAGTAGGTGTTGCATCCAGTGTTCCGGATCCGGTTGAATACGCAACACTCTTGGGAACGTAAACAAACTCAATAGTTTTTTCTGTTGCGTCCCAGATAACAGTCTGAGCAGAAGGTGTTGTATAACCGTTCTTTTGGGGTGCGCTGATAACGTTTGTTGTACCGAACACCTTGGTGACTGTAGCTGAACCGAGGTTAGCTCCGTTGCTGGATTTATAAACAACAGAATAACTGTATGAGTTCGGTGATGCAGTAGCAAAAATCGTTCCAGATGTGACGTTTCCGCTTACCGTAATATCCTTTAGTCCCGTTGTGTTAACCGAATATCCTGTATCTGCCTTATAAATAACCGAAAGTTTGTCACCGTAATACACGGTATCACCGCTGTACAGCGCACTTACAACAGGCGCATCGGCGTAGGGCGAAGATATTCTGAAAACCTTGATTGTGCAACCGGTACATGATGACCATGAAACCGTGTAAGAACAAGGAGTCCAATGTGCATAAACCTTGGTGTTATTCTCAGTTGAATAAACGGTTGTAGAATCAACCCGTGTACCGCCAGTCGGATCGGTATACCATCCGCTGAAATAGAATCCTTCTCTTTGGGGCGTCGGCATACTTCCGTACAGTCCGTTTATTTCAACAATTTTATGTGATTGGTTTACTGTTCCACCGTTTGCATCAAAGAATAACATATATGTATTTATTTTCCAATGAGCATAGACAGTTATATCTTCGGTAATCATGAACGCTGTTTCAGGCGTAATCTTCTGTCCGCCTATAGGAGCAGTATGCCAACCAAGAAAGCTGTAATATCTTCTTGCAGTATTGGGCAGAGTACCGATTGGTGTTCCGTAATATGCTTTAACGGACTGCACTTTGCATTCTCCGCCGTTTGCATCGAATATAACGTTAAACGAAGATAATGACCAATGAGCATATAAAACAACGTCTTCCGCAGTATTGGTTGCGGTATCTGTCGTAACCTCTTCGCCTTCAGTTGCATCGGTATACCAACCGAGGAAATCATATCCTTTTCTTGTTGGAACGGGAAGGTCTCCGTAGGTTGAATCAGAACCGACGGTCTTGGATTCCGTTTCTGCAGTACCGCCGTTTGCATCAAAATAAACAGTGATATTGTTCATTGTCCAATGTGCATACAACGTTATGTCTTCAACTCTGTTGAAGCTCGTTGACGGAGTAACTTCCGTTCCGCCATCAGCCTCGGTATACCATCCGTCAAACGTATAGAAAATTCTTGAGGGAGTGGGCAAGCCGCCTATGGACCTTCCGTAATAAACAATTTTTGTTGACTGCGGAACAGTTCCTCCGTTTGGATCATAATTAACAGTAAAGTAAATCAAAGACCAACGAGCATATAACGTAACGTCGCCGTTGCTTTCAAATACCGTTTCTGAATCCACCTTCGTTCCGCCGCTTACCTCTGTATACCAGCCTTTGAAATTATAGCCTTCTCTCTGAGGAACGGGCAATGCGCCATAAACGTCGAATGCATTGACGGTTTTTGACATCAAGTCAACTGACCCTCCGTTAGCGTTGAAGTTAACGGTATAAGTATTCAATGACCAACGGGCATATAAGGTAACGTCAGCCGCTGTGCTGAAAACAGTTTCAGACGTAACCTGCGTTCCGCCGTCAGCTTCGGTAAACCAGCCGACAAACGTATAACCGTTTCTGACAGGAACAGGCAACTCACCTGCCGCTCTTTTGGAGTAAACAGTTAATTGTGTTTCAGAAACTGTTCCTCCGTTTGGATCAAAGGTTAATTCCATCTGATCGGCTAAATAAGGATAAATCTTGAAAATGTTCAGAAAAATCATTCTGATATTTTCTAAAATATTATGTAGAGTAACCTCAAAGAATTCATAGAATTCTTTCCTGAACATTTCTTTGATATTATCCGATTCTGTTTTTTCTTCAACAATGATTTTAGTTCTGGCGGTGGCTTTGACTTCATTTCCGCATGAATCAACCGCATAGCACACAACTTTGACAGTACATTTGCCTTCACCGACTGCAGTTACGTTTCCGCAATTATCAACGGTAGCAACGGATCCGTTACTTGCACTCCATTCTTTTCGCAAGGGTTTAAAGTTACAGGACGGAAGAAGTTTTGAAACATCATCAATCTTCATTACGTACTCTGAAACCAAGGTTACCGAAGGGATAACGTATTTTGCGTTGATAACAAGGTTTTCCTCTTTAAGTTCATAATTCTCCCAATAAGTAACGTATCCCTTTCTGGGTGGAATAGACGGTTCAACAAGTTTTTCCGTATCAACGGTAAACTCCTGCGTCGAAAGAACTGCACCTTCAGCAATAAACTGTGCCGTATAAACGAGTTTTAAAAGAATTGTTCCGATATCAATATTCAGCGGAACATCTTCCCACGCTTCGTTATAAGTGTCTGCCTGCGAATATGAAAAAGTAACAGGTACGGAAATCAGATTATTTTCATCGAGAATCCTGAAACGCAAGGTAAAAAGCAAACCATTATCCCTGATATCTTCCATATGATTCCAGATTACTTTGATATTACCCTGAACGCTTCCGACGTCATTATTGAAATTACCCTTTGAAATAACGCTTCCCTTCGTAACAGAAACGGCTTCAAGAACGTCTTTATCGTAAGACACGTTCATTCCGAAGCCCATGATACCGTGATTATTGTTGATATAAACCGGTATTTCCAGATATCCGTTGTTATTGGAAATTCTGTTTTCGGTGTATATTACAGAAGGTTTATCGGCATACGGATTTTTAATGGTTAAAACTGAATCGACGCAATCTGAATCAACCGAATCTCCGTTTACAAAAGCATAACCGCAGGAAATCGATATTTTTTCTTCCGACTCTGCGTATTCCGCCGTTTTGAAAACAACGTCGAAAAACTTACAGTTATCGGTGTTAACGGAGAGTTTATTGCATTCAACCGTCAAAACTCCGTTGCCGTTATCAGCAACCTTAACCGTATAGTTAGATTTAACTTCTTTGAACTGCAACATAGTATTGTTATAGCTGAAAGAAAGCCTGAAATCCGTCAATCCGTTTGCGTTTTCTGCATAAATGGGAACAGCAATTTCTTCGCCTGCGTTAACCGATCGGGTTTCGGAATAAAAACTGAGTCTGCCGTCATCGGGTTCTGTCTTGCTTGCAATAATAATGTTAAAATCCGAGCAAAGCAACGTTACGTCTTCAAAGTTTTCATTGAAGGTATCTCTCTGAAGGTATGAAATAGCAAGTGAATAAACGGCTGATTCGGCATTTTCATTTACAGCAAAATCAACGGTAAAAACAGTTCCGTTTTCATAAAAATTTTCATCAGCACTGAAAGTTACCTTGAATTTTCCCTCTGAAAACGCACCGCCGATACTGTTATCAATTACACCGCCGTTCAAAATACCCCCTGCGTTGACGCAAAGAGGTGTAAAAACGTCTTTGTCATACTCAACAACGATGGAAAAGCCCATAATGCCGGGATTATTTTCCATAACAAAAGGGACAGATATTGTTTCACCTGCCGAAGCAATGATATCAGAAGACTGAATACAGGCACCGCCAGATAAAGCGCCCGATTCAGAGGAATATCCGTCCGGTTCTTCTGCAAACGCTTTTAACGAAAACAAATCCGACTGCTTATAATCACACGATAAAACAGTTGCAAGTATGATTGATAAAGACATCAAAACGGCAGTTATTCTTTTAATTGTTTTTTTCAAACTTTATCACAACCTGTTTAACAGTACTCCGGAGAGCAAGAAAGGCTCTCCGGAACTTGTTTAATTAAAGAGCTTCTTTGCCAACAAGATATCTTGAAACAACTGATGCGTCGCGGTTATTGACATAGCCGTCTCCGTTAACATCCATTGCAATAAGCTGGGCTTCTGAGGGCGATTCCTTGCCCACAAGATATCTTGAAATTCTCGATGCATCTCTGTTGGTCACAAATCCGTCGCCGTCCATATCGCCCGAAACAACAACAGTAACCGAATCCAGAACCTTATCACCGTCCATAAGCTGGATAACAGTTCCCGTACCGATGCAATCATTATCATCAAGAACGTTACCGTTGATGCCTATAAACTGAAGATCATTATTAAGGAATTTTGCTCTGATTTCGCCGACAGTTTCTGTATAATGTTCCTGTGAATCTTTGTCAGTTATTACAGTAAATCCTCTGATATATCCGTAATTATCAACGCCGAGACCTGAACCGTTAACGGGTGTTATTTCATCGCTTGGATTAGCGACAACGTTGATTTTGCAAACCGCTGTTTCTCCGTTATCGGCAACAACGGCATAAATTTCAGCTGTTCCTTTACCTGTAGCGGTTACAACGCCGTTATCATCAACAACAGCAACTTTGTCATCGCTTGAAGCCCATATAATATCGGGATTTTCAACGTTTCCGCTTGTTGTTGCAGTGAGAGCATAACTGTTGCCTGACATCAACGTATAGCTTGAACGGTCAAGGCTGACGGTGACGTACTCATCTTCGGGAACATAAACCGCAGTAACGGTAACATCTTCTCTTACGTCCAGGTATTTATCCGAATCCCAGCCGACAAATACATAGCCTTCTCTTTCAGGTTTTTCGGTAACAGTTGCGTCGCCGCCGAAATCAACGGTCTTTGATTCAATAATCGAACCGTCATAATCAACAAAACGAACGGTATAGCTGTTGATATCATAATCGAGATAAAGAACGGTGTCAGATGTAACCGTGTCCTCTGCAAAACTCCACTTATCGGAATAAGTCACATCTGTTATTTCGCCTGTTTCAGGATCAATTGTTGCCTCATATGATTCATATGCACCGTCAAAAGTATATCCCTCGGATAAAGGAACAAGACCTTCGTCAACATAAGATCCTTCCTGAACGATTGCGGTATAAACAACGTATTCATCATCGTAGGAAGAAAATTTTACAATATAATCATTGGGTTTGCTTCCGTCGTTGATGGCATACCATTCTTTGCCTTCATAGCTGACGTTCATATTGAACGCGGTTGCATAATATCTGAGCTGACATGATTCACTAACTGTAATAGTTGAGGGTGAACCGCACTCAACTGCGGTTTTGCTTGTCTTGGGGTCTGAACCGTCAAGAGTATAATAAATAGTTGCCGCCTCGGTTTCGCATTCGATTGTAACGTTCTGTGCGGCTGAATACGATCCCGTCTTTACGCTGACTGTAGGTGTTGCGGTGGTTTCCACATACTCAAACTCGGGAACGATTTTACAGTCATTGTAAACCTTGTATGCTTCAACAACAATGAAATCATTTTGTTCACTTTCGGATTCAACACCCTTTTCGTCTGAAGGATCAGACGTGCCTTCAACAGAAGCAGTCATAACCTGATCGGTCTCTTCTCCTGCATATTCCGCTTTGCTCTTGAAACCGAAGAGAATATAATCTTTCTTATTGTAATCAAAATCGGGCATTTCGGGAGATTCACCGTATTTTACAGTTTGAGTATCAATAACGTTGCCGTCATAGTCAAGGAAATCAACCGTAAAGGTTTTATTCTCATATTGAGCAGTGATTACCATATTTGAGGTTACGGGAACAATTTTGTCGGAGGGACATGCATCCCAGCCGCCTGGATTCATTTCATCTGATTTGATAAGACCGAAGGGCGGGACGAGGTTATCGCCGTGCTCATAAACTTCAATCTCATATTTACCCTGAACGTAGTCAATCCAGACAACGCTGTATTTGTTCTTATCGTAAACCGCCTTGATGGGATAACCGTTTTCATTATCAAAATGATGTCTGATATTTGTGCTGCAGTTATCCCAGTGTGAGAAAGTATAACCTTCATGAACAGGTGCTTCGGGAAGAACGGCATCATCGCCTTCTTCAATGCTCTGAACAGAAATAACTTCGCCTGTCAGAGCGTCAACGAACTCAACGTTATATTTCGGTTTCGGAGCTTCGATAGTTCCCACGTAAATAGGTCTTTCGGAGCCTTCAACACCGATAACAACAGTTAAATCTCCTGTTTCAGCCGTCAGTTCTTCACGAAGTTTGTAAGCGCTGAACTCATAATTACCGTCAGCATCGGCAACGGTCTGGTCAATATGTTCGAGAGTCCAGTCGGATGCCTCGTTTACCTTATAGATAGCAAGAATGAGCTGTTTATTTGCAAACTCGTCACGGTTTCCTTTAAGGAACTTATCATCTTCGTACGTTCTCTGTGTGCCTGAGTTATCTTCAACTCTTTGAATGTTTTCTTCCTTGTAGCGATAAACGGTTCTTGTATCAACCTGAATGAGGCTTGTTTCCTTTATAGGTTCGGTAGTCCAGGTTGAATAATCCGACCATTTATTAAGATAGTAGGTATATACCGTCTCAAACTCACGGTATTCCTTATGAGTTATGGCAGAGGTATAAACACTTGCATCAGTTTTGTTGCCGCTGTTTGAAAACCAGATGTATCCGTCAGCATCATATTTTGTCCAGCCGTCAACAGACCCCAATGAACCCAAAGGCCAGGAAATTTCTTTATAAAGCCACTGTCCGGACATACCGTTTCTGTCAGCCCAGCCGCTGCTGTAACTGTACCAATACTTACCGTCATACGGATTATAATATCTGTATGTTTTATACCTGTAAACCGTGCTTGCAGCAACGTCAGTAACGGTTTTTTCGGCATAGTCATAATTCAGAACACCTGACGAAGGTTTGGTTTTTGACCACGTACCGCTATTTTTATCTTTATATGAAGTTGTGGCAGAAGCATCAAAAGTCCAGTTTTCTTCACTGACGAGTCTGTCTCTCTCTTCGGCGGATGTTGTGGATGTTTTTATAAATTCTCTGCTGCGGTAATCAACTCTTTCAATCTTGTTTTCTTCGGAATTCTCAACGTCCTTGTTTTCGGCAGTCCAGTCTGTCCAGGGATCAGCGTCAACAATATCAACAACGGTTTTGCCATTTGACGTGGGAACAAGCGACTGGAAGCTGGCAATGGCATAAATTTCCGCCTGGGAAGCAGTATAGTTTATGCCGTTTTCGCTGAGAGGAACAACAATCTCGAGTGTCTTCTTATCCTCAACAATGTTACCGTCAATATCAACGTAATCCTTTTTGAGGAAGAATGCGGCTGATTCGGTTGTTGTAACAAGCTTGCCCTGAGATGTTTTGAGTGCAACAACAACTCTGCCGTTATCAATATCCCTTCCGTAATCCGAACCTGAACTTGTATCGTTATGGACTGTGCAAGTGATAACGTAGCTGTGCGAATGTCTGACAGCGCTGACATCTGTAATTTTAATGGGAAGGTCAGGTGTTAAAGAGTCGGTAACAGCGGTAACCGTCATATTCTGACCAACGGCGCTGATATCTTTATT
>JAEIGA010012312.1_pt1 | contig 12974 bp, 17 predicted proteins | sample 9270691 | NCBI WGS metagenome assembly JAEIGA01 (sample SAMN17057246, study PRJNA624740) | gut metagenome | biome: biome; isolation source: fecal sample | host: Bos grunniens | place: China: Xizang | collected 2019 | reverse complement strand
TTCAAGGTTCTTCACATACTCCTTTAATTCATCGTGCTCCTTCTTTAATAACTCATAAGATAACAAGTCGTTAGTTTTTTCACCTTGTCCATCTTCAGCAAATAACTGAATATTGAACTTAAATTTTCAAAATTATTGCAAAAGGTATTGCAAAACCCTATATAATATGTTAAAATTATAATATAGGATAATACCTATAAAATACTATAATAAAGGAGAATTTAATATGTATAATAATTTAAAATTTAAGTTCAATATTCAGTTATTTGCTGAAGATGGACAAGGTGAAAAAACTAACGACTTGTTATCTTATGAGTTATTAAAGAAGGAGCACGATGAATTAAAGGAGTATGTGAAGAACCTTGAAAATGGGTACAACAAACAGTTGGAAGATATTAAAAATGTCATTCGCTCTGGAAATCGTTATAACGGGCAAGAAAAACAAGATAATTATAACGAAAAAGATAAAAAGGAGTTAGAAGAAGAGCTATTTGCTGAACTTAAGAAAAGATTATAATAAAGGAGGAATAAAATTATGTTATCAAATAGTGAGATTTACAAATTATTAGATTTGGACGATACTGTGTTAGAGGGAGTTCACAGTAAAGAAAGTTCCGTATTCCAACCTGCTAAAAATCAGGTAATTAATGCAATTATTAATAAAATTGTTTATCAAACCGTTGATGGTTTTGGTTGGACAAACCCTTTTAAAAAGTTTGATGGTAGACAAGTTGATTTTGGTGAAACTATCGAAAATATTTTCGTTGAAACTCCAAAAGGCTACACATTTAACAAAGATGCAACAGACCCATTTACAAAGTTTGTTACAAGTGTAAAAGTTTTATATGCATCAATTAATTATGAAAGACAATATGGTGCTACAATTGAAGATGCTTATTTTAGACGTTGTGTTTTAAATCAATATGGATTAAATGATTTAATCACTGAGATTTTAAGACAATTAACAACATCTAAGAATATTGAAGAATTTTCTGCTACATTAGGTATGTTAAATAATCCTGATTTATACGGTAATTCTGTTGTTGTTGACGAGGGATTACAAACAGAGCACAAGGAATTTGAAAAATTAAATATTTATGGATTAGGTGAGGCTGAAACCGCTAAAAAAATCACTGAAAAGATTAAAGATATTACAACATCTTTCAAGCAACCATCTAAAAACCATAATGCTTTCAAAGTTTTAAATGCTACTGACCCTCAAAGAATTACCCTTGTAATTAAGAGAACAATTAAAAATACTATTGATTTAGATTTCTTAACAGGTGTATTTAATTTAGATAAGGTTGGTATGAATGCTAAAATTATCGAAATTGAAGATTTTAGACAATATGATGATGATGGCAATGTATTTGGTGATGATATAGCATTTGTAGTAATTGATGATAGATGCTGGGATAATCACGTTGCACTTGAAGATGGTGGTTTAATTTACAATCCTAAAGGTAAATATACTAATCATTTTATGAACTTATGGAAAATTTTAGGTTTTAAATATTTCTATAATGCTGAGGCAGTAGTATTAGATAATACAGCCCCTACACAATCTACTCAAGAAACACCTACTGAACCAGAACAATCTGAGCCTGTTGGTGAATAATTAAAAAGAGGTGGATATTATGAACTTTTATAAACTTGTGTATATTAAAGGTATTTCAACGTTTGATACGTGGAGATTTACAAGTAAAGAACAACAATATGATTATTTTGATAATCTAGTTGGTGAAAGAATTGAGGATTATTATCCACCTCATTATACTAATTCAATAAGATTTGATAAAAATGATGTAGATTATACAAATTCTCGTTATAATTATATATTGTTATATTTTGATAATAAATACTATTGTTATTTTATAGATGATTTAGTTTATATAAATGAAGATGTATATGAATTAAAATTAGTTAAAGATACAATTCAAACTTATATGTTTGATGTTAACTTTAGATATGCTAATGTTAATAGAGAAAGTATTAAACGTTGGATTGATATTCAAAATAAATTAATTAATAGAGATTATCAAAGAGAAAATCTATCAAAAGAAGAATTTTTCAATGAGGCATTTACAAATTATAGTGAAGATAGAGGTTATGGAATAATTATTGAATGTACAGAAGCATTTTTTTCAGGTAGTACACCAACAGGTGTTATAACAAATATTAATTTAAAAAATAGTTTATTTACATCAGGTTATTATTATGTTTATTGTCCATTTATTAAATATGATGATGCTAAAGATGCAAATATTTCTATGGTTGATGTAACGGTGTATAAAACTGATGGTGTAACTGTTGATTTTAATTTTATTTTTAGTACAATACAACTTAATAATGCTATAAAGTCATCATATATTAATAATATATATGTTGTAAATAATTACTTTATTAGGAATTATTTATATATAACAATTGATAGAACTGAAAAAACAGTAACTCAAGAAGGTTATTCAGTTTTAACTCAATATTTAAAAATAATCCCATTTGATAGAGTTGTATTAAGTAAAGCAACTGTTGGAACTCAATCTTTACAAGCTTGTGATGGAATATTATTTAATGATTTAAACTCTTATATAAATAGAGATAGATATCAATATCCAATAATTAATTGTGAACCAAATTCGAATATTGGTGTACCTTTCGATAAAAGATTTATACCACAATTAATAGATGAAAATTATATTCATATGTATTACGGTGAAAAAGTTAATTATACAGCATATCCATTATCTAAAAGTAATAAAATTGAATTTGAATTTATTTCTTATTACGATATAATGACAGGAGAGAGATATTATAATATTTTACCGTATGGTGAAAATAAAGATAAATATAACTCCTTAAAAGTATCAACAAGTAAAGAGATTATGGAATTATTTAATGACCCTTGGGAAAAATATCAAGCACAAAATTATGCAACATTAAGAATTGGTAGAGCAATGAACGTTGCAAAACCATTGTTTGATACAGCCACAAATTTATTACCGTTTAATTTATCAAGATTTGGTTTTAGAGATATTAAAAAAGATGGTAGTATGTCAAATAAAGGAATGAGAGCGTTAGCATCTCCTGTAAGTCAAGCAGTTGGTACAGTTGGAGATATAGTTGGTGACCAATTAGATTATGTTAAAACTGAACAAAATTTAGTTCATACACCTGATACAGAACGTCAAGGAAATAATTATTCAAATGATATTATGAATGATTGTGTAGATGTAATTAGACGTATTGAATATGTTAAAGATATTGATAATGTTGCTAAATTATTAGAACAATTTGGTTATAATGTTGATAAAACTTATATTAATACAAATATATTTAATTTAAATTATAGATATTATTATAATATTGTTCGTTGTGATAATTTACAAATTGACCCTGTAGATTGTATAATCGGTAACACTGATAAAAATGATTTTATATCTCGTTTCCAAAAAGGTTTAAGATTATGGAATAAGGATAATAATAATGAAATGTATGATAATCTACAATATGATAATGTAGAAAATGATTTTATACAATAAGGAGGAAAGTATATGAGTAAACCTACTAATAATCAAGAAATTTTTAATTTCTATAATCCAGATGTTTTATTTGATATGCTAAAAATAAAAGGTTTTGGTGTTGATTTTAGATATATAAGCGATTATGTAAATACAAAAATTTCAATGTTTAAATATAAAAATTTACCTAAGGGATTAACAAGTAGAATTTTAGAAACTGCCTTATGTATGAAACCATATCTATGCTTCTATAAAAATTCTATTTATCCTGAAGGAATATTATGTCAATGGCGTCCAATTGGAGATTATGATGAATACTGGATGCCTGAAAAAGTTGAATTAGTAACATTTACAAACAAAGTTATAGCAACAGTTAAATTTGAAGAGATTGTTCAAGTTAGAGATAATTCAATGAATATTTTACCTATAATTACAATTTGTCAATATATAGATAAAATATCATATGTTGAAACAACTTTAATGAAAAATGTTAAACAAGCAAGAATTCCTGCTATATTCACTGGTTCAAAAGAACAAGTTGCTACCTTTAACAAAATGATACAAAAGGCAGAAACAAATGATGCATTTGCTATTGGTGATAAACAAATAACTGAAGCAATGGCACAATATAATTTCCAATTTCCTATACAACCTGAAAGTGAAATTGAGATTATGAAAAATTATATGAATTGGTGCGTACAAAGTTTTGGAATTTATGCAGGTTCAAGCCAAAAGCGTGAAAGAATGCTTACAGGTGAAGTTCAATCACAAAATGATTTTGTTGATATGATATACCAAGATAAATTAGACAATAGAAAAGAATTTATTGAATTGTGTAATGAGAAGTTTGGTTGGCACATTGAGTTAGTTGAAAGTTATAAGGAGTATACTGAAGAACATATTAAACTTTCTCAAGCATATGCAGTTGCAACTATTCAAAATCAGGGTAAATTTAATCCTGAAGAAAGAGGTGATAATAATGAGTGATATGGCATTTTCTACAATGACCTTACACGATGCATTAATCGCTGATAATACGTTATTAGATTTTATTAGTTTAAGCACCCAAGCACAAACTGACAAGTTCAAAGAAATATTCTCTGCCCGTTGGGATATTTATGAAATCGGTGGTGAAACAATACCATTGGCTAAAAGGTTCTTCGCTAATAAATTTAATATAAAGAAAGATTACTATCAAGAATTAATTGATGATTATGAAAATAAAATCGATTATCTAGATGGTATAATTAGTAATGAAGGAGTAAGTTATACTGAAAGTAATGATGGCTCACAAAGTAAAAATCGTATGGGCACTGAAAATACAGACTTTATAGACTTACCAAATAAACAAACTACTTCAAACTATATATCTAAAAAGAATAATACAAATGAAAGTATTTCAGAGGCACAAAGTTATGAAGATAGTAAGGCAGGTAATAAGATAATTACTAGAAGTGGTGATGTTAATATTTTAGAACAAAAGAAAGAATATCAAAACTACTTACGTAATGTATACTTAGAATTTGCTGAAGAATTCAAAGATTGTTTTGTTCTATTATACGATTAAGGAGGAATATTATGGGATGAAATACAATATTTTTGATACAACCGTAACAGTATTTGGAATACGGTTTACTGCTGAAAATTTCCAAACTGTTATCGGTATAATTATCGGTATCTTAACTCTAATAAATATTCTTATTAAGATGTTCTTCAAAATTAAGGAAGCAATCCATAATAAAAAATATGAAGATATCAATAAGATTATTGAAGATGGGATAGAAGAAATAAAGGAGGTGCCCAAAGATGCCAAAAATAAATAAAGAGGTGTATACTCAAGGATTAAAGGACAAGTACACTATATTACAATTGATGGAATATATTAAAAAATATTTTCCAACCATAATTGATACAAATAATGAATTTGTAGATAAAATGATTAAACAAGTTAATACTGAAGTAATTTCAGAAACTGAAACATCTCAAACAATTCAGGTATCTATAATTGCTGAAGATGACACTGTATTAGGAACATTTAATTATACTGTATTAAATGGAGAAAAAGGTGATAAAGGTGATAAGGGAGAAAAAGGTGAGCAAGGAGACCCAGGAGAAAAGGGTGATACAGGTGAATTCTTACCATTATATGAACATGCAATTCACGTTACCAAAGCTGATGGACAATCTTTATCCTTTGATTTTACATTTTCATTCATTAATAGAGTATCAACTAGATATACATCATTCCTTGATTTAAATTCAAAACGTATTAGTGATAAAATTCCACAGTATATTAACGCTGGAGGTTATATATCTAATAGTGGTGCTAAAGATATTATCACAAGAGTTGGTTTAGGTTTATGGGGTACTGACAGTTCTACTTTACAAGCTTCTAAAGCAGGATTAGTTTATAACCCACAAACTGAAAGATATTCATTTGATTGTGATGTTCAAGGAATTAATGATGTTGATTTAGATTTAATTTTTAGTGATACAATTACAATAATTCAATAAGGAGGAATAAAAATATGCCAATGACATACAATGAATTAAGTGATTTAGTTGCAAAAGCAGAAAAACTTAATAAAGAATTAGCAAATGCAATTAAAGAATTAACACAGGATTATTCAGGTCTTGCTACAGTAGCAAAAACAGGTTCATATAATGATTTGGAAAATAAACCATTTATACCAGCTGGACAAATTCCAAGTGATTGGAACCAAAATAATCCTGATGCTGTAGATTTTATTAAAAATAAACCAACTATACCTGCCCCATATTCATTGCCTATTGCAAGTGCAAATGTTTTAGGTGGTGTAAAGGTTGGAACAGGGTTGTCCATAGACCAAGATGGAAAACTTAATGCACAAGGTGGTTCTTCAGGACATGTATATTTACATAATATTTCTGGATATACATCAAATAAAATGTTAAGTATTACAATAATAAATAACACTCCTGATGTAATCGACAATTATGAAAAATTAGGTAAAGCATTATATGATTTAGGTTATACATCTAATTTTGGTGCTGAATTTGATGCGACTGTAAAATACGTTGTTGTAATGTATGCAGTATCTATGACAGGGTATAAAGTAGGACGTATGTATGGTTATCCAGTATCAGCATCATCAACAGGTTACAGACCTTATTTATATTATGATGGTAACCCTGAAAGTTCTATTACTCTATCACAATTAACATATAACGATACTGTAACAACTTTAATCTAACCTTGAGAATAACTCATAAGGGCTTATCACCCTTGTGGGTTTTACTGAGGGTTAGAAGCCTTCAAATGTGGTTGCAATTTCAAAGTAAAAATTATGCAGACATATCAAGGTAGGAATACCGTCTGTGGTGTGATAACCGTTTTACTGTTTTGCACACTGCAATTATATCGCTCGTTAAGAGCAAAATAAAAAGAGAGTGCCTCACGAAAGGTTAACTCTCTTTTCTTATATTAATATAAATCGAATAGGTTAATCAATAACATATTTGCATCTTTGTCAGCAAATTCTATTTCTTTGTTTGCGTATCTATATTTAAAGAATTGTAAATATCTACTTTTGAATACATCAAACCCGTAATAATTTATTTCATTATGTTCTAATAAAATTATGCAATTATTAACGTCCCATTTTCTAGAACTCATTAAAAGTAACTTATTGTTATCTCTAACATATAATTTTAATGAATAATCATTCATAACAAAATCTTTCATAAGTTTGTCTGTACTTCTTTTTGGGGATAATACAACATCATTTTCATTAAATACCTCATTATTATAATGATAATCGTGGTAAGATGTATTTTTTGATAATTTGAATAAAGGTGTTTCTTCTTCTTCTTTACGAAGTTCAGGACTATCACTGTCATACATAACTAATAATCCACGTTCTTTATTAACATATAAATGATTAAATACACGAACTTTAAAATATTCACAATATGGGTTAAAGAAATCTAGATTATTTCCTAACACTATAACTCTTATCTTTTTCTTACGGGTTCTAAATACTGTTGATATAAATTCAAAAAAATGGAACATCTCATTGTCTAAATATCTATTAACTAATGAACGCTTAATAATACCTTCATCAAACACGATTGTACAAACCTTGTCAAAGTCAACTGATTTATAACTATGTGATGCACTTAAAGAAATTAGATACCCTAAGACATTATTTCCCCAAGTGTATACACCACCATCATTTCCATCGCCTATAAACCTTGAATTATGTATGTATTTATCCATCAAATCTTTTTGCAGTTTGGTCTCCTTTTTATATCTTCTCATATAGATAAATTCTTCTCCATAATTCTTGCGTCTATTTAAACACCATATTAACCACTGAGTAGTTTTACCTATACCACGACCACCCATTATTGCGTTAAGAAACATTTCATAAGATAGCACTTTATTAACATCGTGATATTTACGACAATCTAAAGTTAACAAAATTTCCATTTGTTCAATAGGTACAATTTTACCATTACGCTTACTTCTTTTTATAATGTCTTCAATAGTTAAATCTTTTACCCCCTTATCTCGAACATTGTTTTGCATAGTACACAACCTCCTTTTACTTGCCTAGGAATTAACTTAAAACCACTTACTTTAAAACCTACACCAAAAACGTTGAATATTCCATCTTTATATTTATTTACAGCCCATTGTTTACTTAGGTTGTCCATACCAGCACAAGTTATACAATATTTAATATCACCATCTACAAACTCACTATAAACATATGTTTTTTGTCTTACATACTTACTTTGAATTTCAATACCCTCAAGTTTAAATTTTCCTAACATAATATTATCAATTAAATCTTGTGGTAATGTACCTAAAGTATGAACACTGTCAGTATCGCAATAAACAAAGTTTTCTATACCTGTTGCACAAATTGCGTCATCAATGATTTTATGTGCATAACTTGTTATAGCAATAGCAATAGGCAAGTAATACTTTGTTCTAATTTCTTCCTTACCCTTCTTCAAAGATAAGGCTTCATCCTCATCTAAATACGGGTACTTTCCATAACCTTTGAAATTTGAACCAAACTTACCATATAAAGAATTTAGCATTAACTTAGCGATAACTTTTTTAGCACCCTTAGTTGTAGATTTTACAGCGTACCACTTTTTGATATATTGTTTGAATAATGAAGTTGTAGTTTTAAATCCCCACATTTCCTCAAATTGTACAAACTCTATATCATAATGCTTTTCTAATATCTCATAATCAATATTTGATATATATAACAACTCAGGTTCTTCTTGTCCTGCCTCAGTGTAATAACTTTGGTCAACGTACATAACATTTTTCTTTAAGAGTGATGGGAGGTGTCCTTCTTTTAATTTAAAGGTAATAAAAACTTTATACAGTTCAAACTTATAAGAATTTCTTTTTGTTATCCAAATGGGTTTTCCGTATGGTAACTCCATCTCACTCATAACGTATGGATACATAGAATTTACATCAAATCTCCTAACGTTATTTATAACAAGATTTGCATACTTAGGATTTACTTGTGAACGACCTCCACGATAAGCATCTCTATAATTAGTTAAGAAATCATCATCTAAGTCAGGGAAAAAATTATTGAAGAATGGGTTCAATTCTTTATAGTTGTTATACGCACAACTTGCAGTAGTCATTGACAACATACCATTTTGTTTTATTTCCTTAAGTGCTAATGCTACAATTTTGGCATCATTGAAAACATATTCTAGTGTTTCCTCATTAATTTTGTAATTATCATAGTCAATACAACCTTTAGTCATTGGTAAATCAAAAGCTATTGCTATAGTACGAACAGGAAATGGTAATAATTTAAGACTATCTTGAATTTTTATCATTGGCTTACCACAATAATGTAAGCATATTTGATAGAATTGTCCTGTATCATCTATAAGTGTATTAAAACACTCTAAATCACGAACATAAATTTTATCCTTGTATGGAACTTTCTTATTTAATAAATAGTTAAGAATAAAAGAACCATCAAATCTTAAGTTATGGAAATACACTGTATAACCACAATATTTTTCTTTTAACTTATCAAAGAAATCTTCTATACAATCTCCCCAATCGAGAATATTTCCATTTTCATCACATATAGAATATAGCCACACTTTAACATAACCATTTTCATTATAGAATACCTCAGTAGTTGTTTCAAAGTCAGCAACTACCCATTTTATCTCTTTGTTTACATTCGCCATTTTAATTGTTCCTCCAATTCAAGAATTTTATCGTGTAACATTCTTTTTAATAATCTACTCTTATAAAAAGTATTAAAACTATATGTTAAGAATAAATTAAGATATCTACCTTTAGGATTGACAACTATTTTTATTTCACATTTAAATTTATTAGCAATATCAGTAAATTCAAATAAATGTGGCACATTAAAATCTGTAAAATTTATGATTATTGTATTAGTATATTTTTTCATATTATACCCCGTTAATTGTTAAACTTTCATCTAAGTCAGCATATAATGCCTCTTGTAACAAGTCAATATCAGTTTCACCCTTATAAGATGCAACACTAGGCAAGTCCGAACCTTTAAATAATTTCTTTTGTGGATACCAATCTTTTAGAGGTGGCAATACATTCCAAATATCTTCAGTTGTATTAAGTAAACTTATTCTACCTATTATACCAGCCCATTTATTTTTATTTGGTAATTTTTCCAAAGCCTTGATATAATTTTCACGATATTTTTCGTTTTTCTCACGCTTGTATCTTCCACTCTCTAATCCTGCCCTAGTAAAATACATTCCTTGACGCTTTAAATACTTAGCTCCTGTGGGGTCTAAAAGGATATCTTGAGTGGGGGGTGTCATTTGAGCAAGTCCTGCTTTTTTAGAATTTCTATTCATTTTATCAAAAATATCTCTTAAATTAGAATTATATGAATTTTTATAATTATTGAATTTCATTTTATTTTTCCTCCTTGAACTCTAATATTTAAAAGGAGGAGGTGTTTAGATTTTACCCTCCTCCAGATTATCATATTTTATCTTTATTCAGTTTTAGTATCTACACCTTTTGTCATTTCGATTAAATAATCCTCTAATGACTTAGTAGACATTTCAAGATGCTCAACACTTCTAAAATCTTGAACTACACAAACATCTTTTAAAGTATCCTCACCGAATTGATTTTTATAAGTTTCAGCAGTAATGAAATAATCCTTGTTACCACGTTCAACAACTGTTACTCCATCTTCACCATAAATATCATCTGTCAACTCAAGTGTAATTTTCATAGGGAATTGACAACCTGATAATAATAACTTAGCCTTACACTCATTTGTAAGATTTGTAGCGATGAAAACATCTGCCTTTGGGAACTTCATAAAATACTTATCGAATGATTGACCCTTTTTTTCTCCTTCCTTAATAGTCATTTGTTTCTTAAATAAGAACATTTCAATTTTTGCCATTTGTATATACCGTCCTTTTCTATAATTTATGAGGTGGCAATAACCTCACATTAAGGCTCGAATATTTTTCAAGCCCTATTGTCAAGTTATTAATATATCATTATCAACACAATATTTTCGTCATATTGAATAGAAATTGCTTTTACAAAACTATTAAATATTAAATCAAGTTCAGGTGTATTTATATTAAATACTTTATTATAGAAATCTTTAAAATTAATTTCTAATAATTGTTTAAATTTTGTATCACAAATAACTACTTTAAAATTTTGTGGTATTATGTACTTATTAACTACATCTTTTACAAGTATAAAATCTTTTGTCATCTTAACCTCCTAATAAAATCTTGTATGATTAACTGATTATATTGTTTTGTCTTATACTCTAAATATTCATATACATACTCAATAAAAGCGTCCATTGTAACAATGATAGAAAATTTTTTAATTATTGAGTTATATCTTTCAAATATTTTCCTAATATAATTATTTTCACTTGCTGGTATCATATCTAAATATTTATCATAATCAGGTGAAAATATTTTATTACCTATAATTATTGCAATAGGTGTTTTGTATAATAACAATAAATTAATTGTTGGTATACTTGGGGTATTGGGGGGTGTGGGGGGTGTGTTATTTTCAATTCTCAATACTGAACTTGTTTTACAATATTGCTTAAGACTATCGAAATCTTTTATTTTAGATTGTTTCATTTTTTCTATCTCCTGTACCTCGATTTTATTCGATTTGACGCAATAAAATTGTATGCAATCTATACACACTTAAAATTAAATAGCATACAATTAAATTTTATTAATTTTGTGAGTGGCTATTTTTCAAGCCACCCACGATTATTAAATTTTTTACTTGTTTGTAATTCTTAAATTGTTTTCAGTGTAATAAGGTAATTTTTTTTCTTGCATATCGCTTGAAAATTCAATTTTGTGTAACTCTTTATTATACCATATTTCAAAATTGACATTTTCAACCTTTATAAAAGTTGCTTTTATTTTTTCACCCTTACAAATTAATTTAGTTTGAACCCCATTTAATCTAATGTTTACCATACCACGAATAGCGCCAAAATCGTCATCGTTAAGAATAAAATTAATTTCGGGTAATACGATTTTAACATTTTGGTTTTCAAAATCTAGTAAACCCTTTAAACCTCCAGCAATCTCAAAATCATTTTTAATCGGTGTTAAAATCTTTTGAGTTTCACTATCAATTTTAACTACCTTTTCTACAACCTTACCATTAAATACATTTACAAATTTGTTCATATTTTACCTCCTATATTATATATTATTTTTTCGTGTGATATGAACCTAAAACACACGCTCATAGGCTCGAATATTATTTCAAGCCCTAGAGCCTATATTTTAATTATTAATAACAAAGGTATCAAAATTTACTATTAATCTTAAACCTAAAAACCCATATTGCTTAGTTTTTTTTACATATACATAAATTGTATATTTACCTATTTCACAATATGTATTATGTTTAAAATTTATTGTAGCAACATAATTATTATTGTAGTATAGAGTAACACATTTTTTGCTTTTATAGGCTTCTATTAATTTTTCTATATCCATACACTTTCTCCTTTTCTACCCCTATTATATCATAAAAAATAAAATTCGTCAAATTTACATTTTTACCTAATATTATTAGTTATGTAAGCATCTTTCATTAAATAATAAACATTGAAAACGATATTTACACAAATAATATTTCAAGACTATAACCGAATATTATTCGTTTTGGTATTATGTAAACCAAAGTAAACGCTTACATTGTACACAATTTAATATTTTGTAAACGCTTTCATAACTGATTTTATTATTGTAAACGTTTTCAATTTTATACAATTTATTTATGTAAACGCTTACAACGTGTTAGCATATACAATGGTAGAGTGCCAAGAAAACGCTTACATTTTTGAAAATTCGGCATTTTTGCTATTTTACCGAATATTATTTTATGAAATC
>JAEIGA010012311.1_pt1 | contig 12975 bp, 8 predicted proteins | sample 9270691 | NCBI WGS metagenome assembly JAEIGA01 (sample SAMN17057246, study PRJNA624740) | gut metagenome | biome: biome; isolation source: fecal sample | host: Bos grunniens | place: China: Xizang | collected 2019 | reverse complement strand
CGTTGTAACGCTCGTTCTGCGCATTATCAGCGTCTGCAAATTGTAACAGTTGGCAAATGTGTTAGCTGCTATGCTCTTTGCCTTGCCTATGTCGCAAACTTCAAGATACTGACAGGCGTTCGCCGCAGTTGCCGAGCCGAAATTCAGGTTCAAGGCGATGCTTGTTCCGAGGTTCGGAAGATGGATTTCCCTTACGGTCATTTTGTGGTCGGCACTCGCCCCAGTAAAGGTGTATGTGCTAAATGTCGTGATAGCCCCTGTTGCGGTGAACGTACTGATGTTCTTACAGCTTGCAAATGAATATTGTCCGATAGAAGTCACCGTACTTGGCAGAACGACATCCCCAGCCAGTCCGTAGCAGTAACGGAAAGCATAGTTACCTATCGTTTTCGCTTTCGGAAACTCCCACCCGTTCCAAACGATGTTAGCGTCGTTATAGAATGCATAAGAGTTGATGGTCTGCAAATTCGGGAAACTAACGTGCGTCAAAGCCGTCATATATGCCAAGCCATAAGACCGAATGCTCGTTAGCGTGTCATCTTCCACGCTTGTGACCTGATTATGCAACGCCATGACAAGCGTATCTTCACCGCCCGCATTCGTGCCTGTTAATTTCACGCCATTGACATACGCCGTCTTACCCGTGAGGATATCTTCGGCGGTCGCATCTGCGTCGCTCGTATCGTCAAACCGTGCCGTTCCACCGCCCGTCTTCGGGATTTCAAGCGCAGGTACATCTGAAAACTGCGCCCCTGCTATGGTGATGTCCTGCATTGCATATTCCCCCTCAACTTATTGATAATACTTTTGTCGTACTATCCTGTGATATCGTGGGAACTGTAGCTGCGCCCGTGGCGAGCGTTCCCGATACGTCGTAGAACTTATAGCCGTTGAGTACCGATGCAGTTGTCGCAGTCGTTCCAACTGAAACGTCTTTGACTGTTGCCGCACCGCTTACTCCGAGAATTGATACCCCGCTTTTGATGTTTGCGGAAACTATCTTTTCCTTTTCTGCGCTTGCTATGCCTACAGAGCCGCCTGTCGTATATCCTGCCGCTACCGTTACCGTACCGTTTACCGTTGATATGTCCCCCGAAACCGCGCCGTTATTCGGCATTGTGCCTGTTATCTTGCCCGATGCCACATATGCGCTTGCACCCGTTAGTACGTTCGCTTGCGCCGCCGTTGCATCGGATGTATCGTAGAATATTGCCGTACTGCTATCCGTTGTCGGGACGCGCACTTCGGGAACGCTATTGTACGTTACGCCGTTTATGATTACGTTCTTTGCCATTTTCTAACTCCTTATGATACTGTAAGATATGATCCGTTCCATGTTATAAGACCGTAATTTGACGGTATTGCTTCAACAACAACATCCCCCGTCATAACAAGTCCTTGCGTGTTTAAAGTTTGCGTCTCCGCGCTTGGGGTAACTGTATACGATCCCTCATATTTTTCCTGTTCGTATTCAATTCCGAACATAGCGGACAAGACAGGGTCGGTGTCGAAACAAACGTGTATATTACTGCTCGTCTGAAATGTCGCATTAAAAACCGCCATTATATAACACCGTCTTTCAAAACGCGACTCACGTTCGTTTTTACGATGTTTGAAGCCACGGCAGTTCCGTCAGATAATCTCGCCCGAATCTGAATTTTAACATCATATTCATCATCGAGTTTCAACGTATCTTCTTGAGTCAACTCCACCGACAGGCGTTCCGGCGTGATGGTAATGTCGCTTTTTTGTTTTTCAAAAACGACCTCGTCGTTTTGTTCATATGTGATATAAATAACGTCCGCTTCTGTCAAATCAAGATCGACGTCAAAATAATTCGTTGGCGTTGTTCCCCGAATTATCTTTTCGCCGTCTATAACATATATCGGCGATTCACATCCTGAAAGCATTTTTAATACCTCCGCTTTGCTATTGTTGTATAGTTCTGTCGAGTATCTCGACAATAATCAAAGTTAAAAACTAACATTATCCGCGTCTACTATCGAGTTGAACAAATCGTAAACGGCTTTTGCTGACGGATATTGCGTGTTCGTGGACGAGCTGCTGATCGACGTTACCTTGTTAGCGGTTTTTTCCGAGTCCTCATCGACGTCTTGAATAAGTCCTAAAACCGTCTGTTCTGTATCATAAAGCAGTTTTGCCGAGGGATACTGATCATCGGTAGAAGAACTGTCAACTGATGTGACTAAATCGGAGACGTCTTGTTTGTCATCTACCCGCCCGGACAACTGAAGAAGTTCATTTACCCATTTAGGGACGGACGGCGTCATAGTCGCCGGGTTCATATATATTCCGTCAGAAGAATCGTATGCAAGGTTACCGCCAAGACCGTTCACATAAGTACCGTTAAAACTGACCGCATCAGGGAACAACAAATATATTTTTGTTGTATCCATCGTACTGTCAAATGCCCCGGTAAAAAGCATCGCAGAACCAAGATATGAGCCGCTTGTACTAAACAAATACATCGGATGGGTTATTCTTTGAGCGTACTTGAAATAATCCGACGCAAGAAAATCGCTGACAGAACTGATACCGTCAAGGGGTCCCATCCAAGATACTGTAAAGCTGACGTTGAGAGGATCGTAAAATATCGCAAAATGCGGATGCAAATTTTGGTTGTAATACCATGATTCAACACTCCCGCCGTCAATGCCTGTACCGCCGTTTGCAATAGGAATGATATCGGTTCTATGAAACGCGTTCGGGTCTGTTGTGCCGCTTGATTCTTTCTCTCCGAAAAAGATGGTTGTGGATTGACTGTTGCTATCCCACGCGTAGACCTGATGCAAAACCGCCATATCAAATTGGTACTTGTTGTAAGCATAGCCGAGCAGAATATATATATACATCTGATTCGAAGCAAGTCCCGTGTTGGGATTAGTTGACGGCAGAGCCTGAACAAGTCCGCTTCTTTCGAGATAGTTTGAACTCGCCAAATCCTGCGTGAGCGTTGCCATCTTTGTTGTTTTGTTATAGAGAGCCTTGATAAATATGGGTTTATGAGCCGTGAGAGCAGTTGTTCCCTCTGTACCGCTTGAGTTTATGTTGAACGAATAACGGATATCGCCCAAGTACACGCGGTACAATGTATTCGATGCTACGGGATCGCCCGCCGCAACTGTTGTCGTTGATTGATAGTAATAGATGTTTCCGAACGGGTCGAACGGTTCGGTATTCAATGCCTTTGTATAGGTCGTTGCCTTGTTGCTCACATTGTTCGCCGGAACGATAGTGCCGTCTAACTTTGAGAAACAGATTTCATATCTGTATAACGAACCCGCATTTGCATTTACTGACGGCGTAGTATAATACTGTTGAAGTCTGTAAACTATCGTTGAGTCGTAGTCAGATACTTTCCAAACGCCGGTTATCGTGCTTGCAGAACTTGAATTGATATACGCACTACCTGTTGCAGTAGCATCATATGTCAAGACAAGCATAGCCCCCACACCGTAAGTCGTGCCGACCATAGTTGATACGTTACGGATAACGGGGTGTTCACCGAGTCCGTTTATGCTTAATACAGTTCCGTATGTACCGTTTCCGGCGACGGGAACTTTTACCGCGACAGTCATACCATTAAAGTATGAAGTCACATTGTTGTTCGTTGTGATCCAACGCGACGCATAGTATGGCGATACAGTATCAGCTGCAATGCTTCCGTTGTCGGTAAGATAATATATGCCATCATGCGGTAACGCGTTGATCGTGTTCGTGATGACTTTGTTCTGTACGGGATTTGTTGATGTGGTCGAAAGGGCATCGTCAACGGTGACAGAACCGCCGCCGCCACCGCCGACATCCATTTTCAGCGTTTCCCAAACTATCGCGTTTGAGAAAGAGTTATCCACGTTGTAAAATGCTCCCACCCAAACGTACTTGCCAACCGTCAATTCGCCGAGTTTAGAAGCATAAGGCAGGGTCAGTTCCGTATCGTCGCCTGACAATTTGACTTTACAAGTCGTGCCGTTCGGTGCTTCGGTAATGATTGCCTTGTAAGTTCTGAAACACGGCGCGGTTTTCTTTTCGATCTCCGCGTCCGCTACGCGTTCAATCGCTCGTTTTATGATTTCGCTTTGTGAAAGCATTTTAAACTCCTTTTAGAGTGGTTTTTTGTTAAGGACATTTGTGTCCTTGTCAATATCTTCTTTTATTACGGTTCGTATTCTACGTCGTCTTTAATCGATTGTAATTGTGCCGTTGCCGGTGATGTAAATACTGTTGTCTTCGTCGCTGTATTCAATATCTCCGGTGACTGATACGTCGGCAGAAGGCGGGATCATATCCGCGGTGAATGCAGCAAAGGCTTCGCCTTTATATAGGATTACGGTTGCAGAATCTTCAGATTGAAAACCTCCACTCGTGATTGAAGCGGTGGTGAATTCATTATCGATATTCGTGCAAGCGACCATCAAAACATATTGATTTTCCGAATTGTTTATAAGGGTCAATTGGCACGTCGAAAAATCGCTTGAACCACCGCCGCCACCGCCACCGCTTGCCGCGGTCATGGCTAACAATAATGCTTCATTCATAAGGTTGCCCCCTTATTCCGCGCAAAGTCTGCCTGTGACAGTTGCTGACCCCGCCGATATCGCCGTGAGTTTGCAGCGGAACGCTTCAAATCCCGCAACACTAACAACGGCATAAGCACCGGCGGCAGTTATGGCTTCTTTATTCTCTATCGCTTTGAGGTCAACGACATTGAGATCGAACCATTCACCGCTCTGTTTGCCCTGTACGGTTATACTTCCTGTGAACGTGCCGGAGACGCCGATTGTAAGGCTTTCGCCGTCCGTGTTCTTCAAAACCGCGCCGTTCCCTGCGGCGTTTGCTTCATCGTGGAAAGTGAAGTTGTTTAAAACTATCATTGCATTAGTCCTTTCAAATATTTTCACTCCGACATTATGTCGAAGAAATTGTCGGTGTAAATGTCGTAAATGCCGGGATATCGTTAGTCGATGTGCAGTTTATCGTCATCGATCCTGTTTCTGCAATCGGTATCGTATACGATTGTATGAGATGCCGTTCAATCGGCGAACCGTCCTTGTCCGTTCTCTTCACCGCAACAAGATTGTTTTCGGAAAGGTGGAACAAGGGAGCGCACGTTATCGTAACGGCTTTCTGAAGTATCGTCTTTCGCTTCAACTGCCATTGTGCAAGTGAGACACATTGCTCAACAGTCCAATAGTTCGATCTTGCTTCTTTGAACGTCCGTCTGCCGATGATATTTATGTTCGTGTCTGATAGCGGATCATAGTTTGCAGCTCGTCCCCATATCTCACGCTCTTCAAGGTTTTCGCCAACGATGATGATATCGTTTTTGACTTCCATGTTCTTTGCACTTTCGGATAAACCGCAAAGTAAAGAGTTTTCGGGAGAAAAAGTCCACAATAACGGTTTGTTTTCATCGGAAATATCATCCTGTGACGGATCAACTCTTAATGCGCCGGTTGCATCATACCCGATCCAACCCGCAAGAACCGAATTGAGTTCAAGCAAGACGTCCGCTACAGTTCCGTTCAGACCGTCTATCACGATCTCATGCGGCAAATCTGTATATCTCACGTTCACATTGTTTTCCGTGTCAAGATAAACGCGGTTGTTGTAATAGTCCGTGAATATGGGCGTTGTACTGTCTATCTGATCAAGAGGATTCGGCGTGTACTTGTAGTCGTACCGCGAGAATTTAAGAACGCTTGCCATTGCTTCAAAGATGTTCGTGTTCACGCCGTCTGTTACACGTTCAATTCTCATAGTTGAATCCAACGTACCGCCGAGATCACCATTCAGTCTTGCCCATTTATCGACAAGCGAATAAGTAACAGATCGTTCGGACGGATTGACAACGGTTTGCGGGTCTTCTATTTCAAACACGCCTTGCGGCAGGAGGAATTCGTCTCCATTTACGAATTCCACCCCGCCGAGCAGTCTCAAACATTTGCCGAACCATATGTGATTGAAAGCATAGGTGTACGCGCCGTCCAAGTTTGACAGTTTGATAGATGCTTTTCTGCGGACGCCGTTCTGCAACGACACGTTCAATGAACCGTCTTGCAGAAATGCCCTTGTATCAAACTGTTTCTGATATCCGCGCTTTATTCTGTTTCCGAGAGTGAACGCCACGCTCCCGTCGGGCTGAAGAAACTCAAGTTTCCATATGATTTTGTATCTGCCGGTTGCAATGAGATTCAGATAATCGGTGTATGTTGCCATAGGCTTTAATCACTCCATTCTGCATCAAGCGTCGTCTGTATTATCACGGCGTCAGATGCGTCTGCCACCTCTTGCCACGGAACGGAAACGGAAACTTCCTGCGGTCTTGTTCCCGTGTTTATTGTCTGCGTTATCGGTGCTGACGTATGAACTTCATACAGATTTCCTTTTGTGTCTTTCAAAAAGATATGATTCTGCGACAGAGACAGTTCGTACAGTTCGTCCATCTGCTTTGCACTATCCTCATATCCGTTGTTGCTCCAATTGGAAAGCAGAGCCGTAAGCGTTCCGCTTTTCGGTGAAACGGACGTTCCCTGACGCAACGGATACCGCGTGAAGTTCGCAAGGAAGTTCGGCGCATTTCCGTTCTGTACGCCGCCGCCGGAAAAGTTATTGCCGAATCTCCATACTTTGACCGCATGGAATACGTTATCGTAATCCGCGTCTTCTTTCGCTTCGATCAGATAGAACGACGTGAGACGCTTACACACGTCACCCGTTTCTGCCGCTGACGAATACGCGCCTGTTTCGGTCGAAAGATAATAAATGCGGTACTTGCTATCCGTCATAGAACGGAGACTGAAGTCTTTTATCTTCGTTCTATTGAATGGCAGGGTATACAGTTTAGTGAGTATTCCCGTCTCTGTATCGAGTCTGTATATTGCGTTGCTTGACGTATCGGAAGTTTCGGAAGAACCGCCGTCAAGCGTTCCGTTGAAGTTGGCAAAGAACGCCGCTGCTCCATCGTATGCCGGTGTCTGCGATACCATGTAGTCATAGTTGGCGTTATATGTGATATAAATCCAATCGCACGTTACGCCCGACGGAAGAATGACAGACAATATACCCGGCATCTCACCGGCACTCATTTCACTTTCATCAACGGGTTTGCTATCAACTCCGATTCTCACATTGTTGATGAAATACTGCCATCTTGCTTCGGACGGCGTCATTGATATAATCGCGCCTTGAGTGCCGAACGGTATCTCCGACGATGTTTCAAATCCGTCTATGCTGATGTCGATGTCGGTATCGTTCTGCGTTATAGTCACGGGATCATCCCCATCAGTTTCCAATTGAAGCAGAAGCTGCGAATAGTCAAGCGGCAGATAGTAAAGTATCGGGAAATATGAGAAGTACCCCGATATTAGCAGATTGTCTGTCGGGTTGAAGTCAAGCAGACCGCTGCCCTCCGGGATCGCCGTTGTATTATTCAGCAGATTGCCTACATAGTTGATGTTGTTGCCTGTATCTACGCAATATGCCTGAATACCGTGTGACGTTGTGCTGAATACAACATAGCCTTTCCCCGACGCGTGATTTGCGTGCGTACCGACAATGACTTGCGCGTCCGTTACCGTTCCATTTTCGTCAAGATATCTCATAAATGCGAGAGACGGAGTGCCTATAGCATAGTTTCTGAAAACCGCGGGCGTACCGCCTATGATAGCCGCCAAATGCTTGCCGTCGTTGACGAAAGCAAGACCGGTTACGTCAAACCCTGTTAAGCCGTCAATATCAAGGTCGCCCACAAATATGGGCTGAACCATTGCGCTTGTATCTTCCTGATAGTAGGTAAATATTCTGTTCCCGATAATAACTTCACGCGTTGAATCGTATGTCGGATATGTGGCTATCGCGTTTACTGTTGCGGGAGCGTCCGTTATTTCAAGGCTTTCGGCTATAGATGCTCCCGAAAGTTTATGAATGTATCTTCCGTGGAACAGATAAAGCCCCGCGGGAGAAAACGCGGACGGATAAACGCCGCCGTTCGGAATATCCTGTGCATAAACGAACAAATTACCCAAATGGGAATATATCTTGTTGTCGAGGACTACAAGATCGCCGTTATCGCTTATTGTGATATAGCGTGCGCTCTGATTTATTGTTGTCATATAAGTCAGAGTCTTGCCCGAAACGGAATACGCGTCGGTACTTGAATATCCGCTTATAAGCAGATAAGAACCGTCGGGGCTGAATTTAGCACACCTTGTGTTGTTATTTTGAAACGTCTGTGGAAGTTGCGAGAATAGACCGTAGACGTTGCCTTTCCACGCATATGAAATAGTAGGACCGGGAAATTCCATAATACCGCCGTTTACAGAGTTCCATGTTATATTTCCCGTACCACTTGTGGTTATCTTACCGTTGCTCATAGAGTAGTCACACGTTGCCGTTCCGGGAATGTCAACTGCCGCTTGCCAAGACAACTTGATTGAACCATCCGCATCGGAGCATACCGCGCTAATGCCTGTCAAAGCAGTACCGACGTTGTAGTTGACGTCGAAATATTTCCATCCCGTTGTTGCTTGCACGCCGTTTTCCGTTTCGATTGTAAGTTTGATCGAATATCCGTTGTCGCCGCTTATGAATCCGTCGTAGGTATAGGACAGAACGCCTGTCGTTATCTCTCCCGTGTCATCAACGATCGCGCCGTTTCCGAATGAACTGCCCCGCATGAGCTGCCAACGCGCCCACTTAATACTGTCGCCCTCTGCTTGAGAGTATGTAGCCGTAAATGTCTCTGCAACAGTTGAAATAGAGCGCGGGGGATAGAACGATATTGTCGGCGGCGTCCTTGTGATGAAAACGACCTCTGAATTCTGCACAACTATTTCGGGAACACTCACGCCTAACAACGGGTTGCCGCTGATACGAATGCTTGTAGAGTCATAAGAAGACGAGATAGTCGCATACGCGGTGCTTATATGCCCTGCGTTGTTGTAGTTGAATACAAGCAGATTGCCGTGATGAACGTCAATCGCAGTTCCGCTTGCCAAATCTTCCGGGCAAACAAAGGTATAATAAACACCGCTGATGCCGAACTGACAGATTTGCCCCTTTGAAATAGCCGCAGAGATCGTAAACCTTGAAACGCTGACGTAATCATAAAACTGATATATCTTCATTTTGTACTGATTGCCGTCATTCAGATCGAATTCGTGTCCCCAATCGCCGGTGGTAGGATAAGTAAAGGGAGTAATATTTCCCTTTTCATCAGTACCGTAAGCGGGGCAACCCGTTGTGGTATAATTCGTAGACGTTATGCGGTCGTTATCGTCTATGATATCGATCTGATATCCTGTCAAAGCCGACGTTCCGTTTATCTGCCAAGTGATATGAACCGTATCGCTTTCTGCAACAGTTCCCTGTCCCACACCGGCAAGTGATGACGGGGTTATATTTGAGGGCTGATATAAAGCCATTGTTTGCTCCTTTCAGCGTTAATGTGTTAAATCGAAATTTCTGAATATGTCTGCAAGCGATGATCTCTCGGCAAGTTCTGCCGGAATCGGGATGCCGTTTACGACGTAGTATGTGTTGTTGTCAACACCACCGCCGTGGTTTGTATACGACATACCGCCCGGTGCAGTAAGTGCGCCCGTAAGAATTCCTAATCCGCTTAAACCACCCGCTCCGAACATACCGCCTAACCCGGAAGCAAGCGACGAAATCTGCCCGGATAACTGCCACGGATCGTATTCCAAATACTTGCTTACAATGCTTTTTACGGAATTTACTGCATCCTCTGACACGCCGCGCTTGCGGTATTCGTCAATAACGGTGTTGACATCGCTGACATTAACAGAACCATTTTGGAACAGGGATGATACCGCACCGTAGAATTCGTCTTGTAAATAGGTGTTGAGAGCCTGTTGTGCGCTGATGACCGCCGCATTGGATGCCGCCGCCGCGCTTGCACCGGCAATTGCAGTTGACAGAGCATTCTGTATGCCCGTTCCCCATTCACCGCCGCCGTCCTCGCCAAACCACTTTTTGAGGATTTCAGCGACTTTACCATTATCAATCCCGTCTGCAATGGCGTCTTTTATCTCTGCAATCGCTTGCTTTTTGAGATAATCTGTAAGGGAATCAATGGCTTTCTGTACGTTCTGCTCTGCTTTTTCGACGTCTTGGATCGATTTGTCTACGGTCTTGACCGCATCTTCGACTTTTTCTGTGGCTTGCCGCACTTTTTCCTGTGCAGCTTCGACATTCTTCCTATTCGCCTGATATTCCCACATTCCCGTCGCGGCGTTGAACACGCGCTCTGAACGGTTATTGCGGGCGTACTCAAGGTCGTCCTGCGCTTTTTGCAGATTGTATTCCGCTTCTTTTACCGCCTGACGTTTTTCCTCTACGTTTAGTCTTGCTTCTTCGACTTTGGCACGGGCTTCTTCGATGCTCTGTTGCTTTTCGGAGATACTATTCTCTACCTCAAGCCCGGAAAGGTATGCATCAAACTCGCTTCTGATATAGTCCGCTTTTGCTTTGGCAATCGCTTCTTCAAGAGCCTTTTGCCTTTCAAGTTCTTCGTTGACTTTCTGATTCTTTGAAAGCAGACTGTCTATCTCATCGACAATATCAGAGTAGTCGTCTTTAATATCGTCAAGGTTTGTTGCCTGATCTTTCTGTGTATCAAGAGACTCTTTCTCTAACTCATTCTTCTCACGGTAAAGATTGAGCAAGTCTTTAACGCCGGTGAGCATATCCTCGGAGATCAGACCGCCGCGACGGAATGCCGTAACTATATAATCGTATGCGTTATTCCAATCCGCATTTGACTTTATGCCTTTTGCACCCTCGTCGGTATATAGCCACTCATTGAGGTATTTTGCCGCATTCGTATTGACAAACTTGTCAATACCGCCTTTGTTTTCGGTAAGCCATGCGCCAATGTTTTTATATGCGCTTGAGTTAAGAATTTTATCGGCTTCTTCGTATTTTCCCTCACGCAAGAGTTTAATATAATTCTCTTGCATTTTTTCGTAAGCAGCCTGATACCTACGATACATTTCAACTGTGAGGTATTCGCCGTAATATCCCTCTGATTGCGCTTTCATGACCGCGCCCATGCCTGTCAATGCGCCTAAATCAAAGCCAAACGCATTGTCGCCCGATCCGAAGTCTACAATCGGAAGATCTTGCAACAGTTCTCTTGACGCGTTTGCCGCGGTAGCAAGTTCAAGAGTATATTGACGGAGTTGCGCTTGCGTTAAGGCATTTACTGCCTTGGCATAATCATAAGTACCCTCTGTAAGACCGTCTAATGCCCCCGCTTTTTCGCCCAAAAGACCGATGATTTCTTCTTCAATCTTTTTGTGTTCTTCCGCGGTGGTATTATAGTCTAAATATTTCTTGTAGAGAGTTTCTAACTGTTCCGCTTCATCTTTATGCAGATAGTATGCGTCTAACGCAGCTTGGTTGGCTTCTCTCGTCTTTTGTGCCGCGGCGTCGATAGCACCCGCAATGGATGAAACTATTGTGGCAATGGCACTTAACGCCGCCATTACATAGTTGCCGCGGAGTAACGAGAAAGCCGTTCCAAGCAAAGTAACCGCAGTCCGCAGACCGCCGATGTTTTCTAAAACAGTAAGAAGAAGATCAGCAATTTCTACAAGGTCTTTACGGAACTTGAGCAGACCTTGGTCGTCATTGGCGAGTTTATGCCAATGAGCCGCAAGTGCCGCCGCACGCTTCTCATAGGTGTCCATTGCCTTTTCATTCTCTGCGATTGAATAGCCTTGAGATGTGCGGGCGGTTTCCGCAGCTTCCTCGACGGTATCCATATTCTGCAACAGAGCAACGAAATAGTTTTTACGGAACGTATTTGCCGTACTGAAAACGCCGGAAATATCGTTAAAGATATCACCGAGTTCGCCCTCAAGTTCTTCTTTAAGTCCCGCGCCCTCACCCGATTCGAAATACTCTGCAAGAACGTCGAGTTTTTCGCTCTGTTCGTAGGTGAGTCTGTTTATCTCTTTGGAAAGTGCCTGCCATATATCAAGCACGTTCGCCGCGCCGATCTTGTACTGTTCGACAACTGCGGCAACTTCGGGAGAAAGTGAAGCGTATGTTTTAAGTGCTTTTTCTTTGGTTGAATACTGAATAAGAGCATTAGCCGCAGTACCGATGTTAGCACCGCTACGACCCGTCGCTTTTGAAAGCGTGGTGGCAATGCCTATCGTTTCATCAAGGCTTAAACCGGCGAGAGAAGCGGACGAACCCATTCTCTGCAAAGCCGCCAAAAGTTTTTCCGTCGTGACAGGATAACGGTCAGCCGTCTTATTCAGTTTGTCTATAACGTCGTTAAGGTCTGTGGCTTGCAGTTCAAACTGCGCCATGACCGCGATCAGACCCTCTGTTGCCTGTGACGAGTCAAGTTCTGCGACGTTCAATGCAAGCAGAGCCGCCCTTGTTGACTCTATCGTGTCAACATATGACAAGCCGGTACGCGCAAAGTTTGTTGCGATATCGGATACGTTTGCAAAAGACTGACCGTACTCTATCGCAAGATCATACAGACGGTTGGCAAGGTTCTGATTGCTTACAGAACCGTCCGGCAATACACGCTGAATGGCGATTATGCGTTGCTCGGTTTCCGCAAGGGTTTCGTTGACATCTCTTATTGCGTTACGGATAAGACGCAGACCCGAATAAAGCAGTCTTGACGTAATGGAAAACTGCATAAGAGTATCAAGCAACGATCTTGTGCGTGTAGCCTGTCTCTCTATTTCGTCCGTTGCTTCTCTTGTCGCTTGCGCGGTTCTCTGTTGCTCTCGTGCGAGTCGTTCTTCTTGTATGTGAAGTTTCGCAGTTTCCTGCGCGTTTTTAGTGCGCTGACGGGCTATTCTTTCCTCGCCCTCTGCGAGTTGTTGTTTCGCCCTTATGATTGTCTGCGAACGGTATCTTTCTAACTGTAATTCTGACTTTGCTTGCTGATCGTTGGCTTTT
>JAEIGA010012310.1_pt1 | contig 12975 bp, 15 predicted proteins | sample 9270691 | NCBI WGS metagenome assembly JAEIGA01 (sample SAMN17057246, study PRJNA624740) | gut metagenome | biome: biome; isolation source: fecal sample | host: Bos grunniens | place: China: Xizang | collected 2019 | reverse complement strand
GTCAAGCATACAAATACTTTTTGTCCCAGAATATTTTGGCACCCGGTACTGCATTCTGTTTTTGATTGAAAAGCGCAGCGGTATTTTCTAAATCTTTTATGAACAGTAGATGATAAGGCAGCCCCTTACGGATTCCGAAAGGGTAACATGGAGTGACTGGAATGATGAACAACATTCCTTATCACTATGAAATTACATTTACCGCTTTCTCTCCTTCGGGCGCTGCCGGTGGCTCTTATGACTACTGCCATGGCTGCGGAAACTATCATCATCAATAATATGAAGCCCGAAGTGGCAGAGGATGAATATATTTATAATACACACTACTATCAAGCTACAGATTGCAATCTCCAACTGAATGGAAACTGGTGTCCCGGTACTTTCACTGATGAATACGGCGACTGGGCATATATGCAATTTAACTGGGAATCTTATTATGGGAGTTCTGCACAGAATTACACTTTATCGGGGAACGGTATTTTGGGGCCTTTACACTCTTCCTGGTATGACGATAATTTTTTCTTCAATATAGTTGGAGTGGGGAAATATACCATTGAGACTGGTGTTACTTTAAAAGAAGTTGCCTTGCAAGTTAGTGGGTCTTCTAGCTGGGACGATGAAGCTCTCAATCTGGAGGTGGATATTAATGGCTCTGTCACTGGGCTGGCACCGGCATTAATGGTTCATAATGCCATTCTGGACTTGCGTGATGCGACGATAAGTGGCAGCATAATACAATACGGCATAAGCGGTGATGCTGTTATCCGGATGAAAAATCTGAGTATTACGCCTACAACAAAGTTAATTGTTGAGGGAAATCTGGGTTCGCTGGGGAACGGTGCGCGTATTGAAGGTGATTTGACACTTGCCGGCACATCGTTCAATATCCAGAAGGAAACAACATTCACTGAATGGAATGATCCTCAATATGAGAAACAGGGATATATTCTGGTGAATGGGGATAATCCGACCCTGACGGTTTCCGGCTCCATCACCATTAGCCGAGCCACAACAATCCTGTATTTCTCGGGGGCGACAGATTACGACGAAAACGGTAATTGGGTAGAAGGCGCTGGGGAAGTAGACCCGACCATACCTTTGTTCATTTGCAATGAAATCAATGAGGAAAATTTGCATTTGCTGGAACCCTATGCCGCAAAGGAAATTTATGACTATGAGGCGGATGAGGGATATACCTGGTACAAGCCCTTGAAAAATGAGAACTGCTATTACTACGCCGTAACGGGTAATGATAATCTGGTGTATGTGTATCTGGGGGATGGTTCCATAACTGCCGGGCCAGATGAAAACGATATTGTAGTAGGCGAAGGTCAGGATGTTGTTCTGGGGGAGCAGAATATGCCTTCCAGCGAGAATCTGGTCTGGCTCAATGGTGGCACGGCCGATGCCAGCGGGCTGGCGGATGAATTGCTGAGCAATGAGATTATTCTCGGTAAGGAAGGTGGTACCCTGTTAACAGCAGAGACCCAGACCATGTCACTGGGCGGAAATGGGTCTGTGAATTACAGCATTGTATCTGCTACAGGTAGCCAGGCCGCAGCCAAACTGGAAATCGGTAAGACTGGTTCAAGCGATGTGTTGAAGCTGAATGGCGAAAAGTATGAATCAGCCGTGGTGAACGTCAACAGCGGCACGGTTGTTATCGGCGGCGATACGACAGTAGGTCTGGGAACTGGCTCAACGGAGATGATTCTGGCTGCGGATACCAAGTTGTCTAATGAGGGCACGGTGGCAGCAGATATTACCAGCAAAGCGGGTAGTACAGTGACGAACTTGGACAGCATTACGGGCAATGTCTCACTGGAGGAGGGGGCGATGTTGAATAACAATACCGGGAGCAGCATTACGGGTAATGTGACAGCCAAGGGTAAAGTGACTAACTATGGCATCATCACCGGTACAATCACAAGCACTGCTGAGTTGGTGAATAATGGTACCATTGCCGGTACGCTTAATGCGGAGGGCAGCGTATCCGGCAGCGGCACGTTTGCCGATACCATTCTCGCCAGCACTGCCAGTCTGCATGTGGGTAACAGCCCGGGTTATCAGTATCATGAAACGCTGACCATCAACCGCGGGGCTACCCTTTCCTTCAGCATTGATGGTGCAACACCGGCAAATGTGAACGAGAATGGCAGTGGTACCCACTCTGCCCTGAAGGTCGGGATGCTGACCATTGAACCCGCTAACGGAACAGAAACGGTAACGGTGAAGGTGGATGTGACCATGGGCATTCTGGCAGCTGGTACGGAGCTGCCCGCCCTGACGCTTATTTCATTCGATAACTCCAATGCTGACGAGGATGATTTTACCCTGGATCTGCAGGATAAGTCCGGACTTCTGGAGGAGGGCTCCACGATTACGTTTGAAGATGGAGAGTTGAAGTTCAATGCCACGGTGAGCAAGGCTGCCCTTGCCGCGCTGATGGACAGCAACTCTGCCAATATGGCCAACACGATGTGGGCTTCGGCCAATGCAGTACATGAGTTTGCCCGCACGGCAGAGAACCAGTTCCTCATCGGCATGCCGGGGCAGACTACCTTCTGGGGTGCGGGTATCGGCAGTTTCATGAACGTGGGCGGTGACCAGGGCTTTACCAGCAATGCCGGCGGCTATGCCGTGGGCCTGCAGCATGCCTTTACGGAGAAGTTCCGCGCGGGTGTGGCCTTTGGCCAGATGTTCGGCGACTTCCAGTCCGACGACAAGCAGCTGAAGGTGGACCAGAAGGCACTCATGCCCGCCTTCACGGCACAGTATGTGACCAAGACCGGTAAAATCAGCAGCGTTACTGTGAGCGGCCATGTGGCATACGGCATGGTGGAGAACGAGGCTGAGACCTACCAGGCCGGCACTTCCGGCAAGGCAGACTGGGATGACGAGGTGCTCAACATCGGTGCCCGGGTGGCATGGAATGTGCAGCTGGGACGCGTGACGGCAAGCCTTTTCACCGGGCTTGAATACCAGAGCGTGGATCAGGATTCATTCACCGAGACCTTCACCGGCGGTGAGCGTGAATACCGTAATGGTTCCATGAGCTCGCTGAGCGTGCCCTTTGGTCTGACGCTGACGGGTATTTACGAGATGGAGGGTACCAATGTGCTGGCTACGGAGCTTACGCTGGCATATGTGACCGATATTTCCCGCGATGACCCTGAAGTGCATACCAGTGTATATGGCTTTAACCGCGTGGGTAAGGGGTCGGATCTGGGCCGCGGCGCATTCATGATGCAGGTTGGCGCTAACTGGATGTTCGATTCCACCTGGAGCGTGGGTGCATTCTATGCGCTGGAAGCCCGCAGCCACCAGGTGAACCAGTCGGTGAACGCTGCGCTGCGCTGCTGCTTCTGATATAGGCTGTGAGCAGTTAAACTTCATGCCCGGCATTGCCCACGCGCGCAATGCCGGGTGTTTTGTGCCCTGGTAGGTGAGCTGTCTAATGGGGTGTGCGGGGCGGGCCGTTTGCATTATCGAAGCAAGGGGCAGTTCCCCATGCTCATAGCGGCAGGAATGAAGGTCTGTGCTCCGGCACCTGGTGTGGATACAGAAAACGCCCGGTAGCGTGAACTACCGGGCGTGTGGAAAAAAAGGGAAAGTTGTGCAGGGCAGGGAGGAAATCAGGCAGCGATGCCGAAGTGGCGCTGGATGTCCTCGAAGATGCGGTCGCGAAGACGACGGGCTCGCTCAATGTTGCGGGTCTTGAGCGAGAAACGCAGGCGCTCAGCCGTGGCATCCGGTTTGTGCACGGTTACGTGGCACCACCACACGCCGCGGTTGTTCCACAAGTGGTGGTTAAGGTTGTCGTCGTTGATACGAATCGCGATCTTGGTCTGTTGCGGGGTCATTTTCTTTATGTAAGCTTTAAAGGTAAAGGCAGGGGGTCAAACCCTGCAGATGGTGTCCGCGTTCGTTTGTGAACCGCCGCGCGGCACCTCCGGGTCTGGCGTTTTGATTGTAGACGCCGGGGGTAGCCGCTCCGTTCAAAAAAAGCAGCAGGATTTAGTATAGAATCCCGGCTTTCTTGAGGGTGTTGTAGGCGCCGTTCTTGGAGATGGTGCGCAGAGCCTTGCAGGAAAGCTTCATGCGGAGGTAGCCACCCTTGCCACCGTTGAGCTCGGGCACCCAGATGCGCTTCTCCTGGAGGTTGGGATACACAGTGCGGTTCACCACCTTGGTGACGTGACGGCCGATACCACCCTTCTTCTTGGCAAGACCGGAACGATGAATGCGGCGGCCCTTGTGCGGCATGGCAAATGTGATGTTGCAAATACGGGACATAAGATGTTCTAGGTGATGTTAAAAATTAATGCGGTGCGCTATTTTACACAATTTGGACGCTGCGTCAAGTAAAACTACAAGGAAAAGGGTAAAAAGTTCAACGGGAGGTGGTGACAGAAAGTGATTTCAGGGGTAAAATGAAAATATTTTTGTATTTTTCAAATAATTTTCGAGTGCCGGGACGCTACATTGACAAAGCAAACAGCATTCTGACCATGAAAAAGGAAATGAAAAGACTGGCGGTGGCAGCGTGTGCCGCACTGGGATTGAGTTCGTGTGCGGTGTATGATTACCCGATGTATACGAGCGGTTCCATAGGTGTGAGTACACACGGGGTGAGCACCTCAGTGTCGTGGAATGATGCGCGGTATGATGTGAATGGTTTTCCGATATTCGGGTATTCGTATGGGCAGCCGGTGTATGGGTATACTTCTGCCGGCGTGGCGATTTTCAGCTTTCATGCACTCACGGCGGGGTGTTGTGTGCCCAGCTGGGGGCCGGCGCACTGGTATTGCGGGCATTGGCATTACCCGCGGCATGTGCACCGCGTGAGCTGCCCGGTGCGCCACCCGGCCTGGCACCATCCCGGGCGCAAGCCGGCAGTGGCTCACCGTCCGCATGTTGCGGCGCATTCCAGACCGGTAATGCATCACAAACCTGCAGTGCAGCACAGGCCCGCAATGCAGCACAGGCCAGCAGTACAGCACAGACCCGCAGCGCAGCATAAACCTGCGGTGCAGCACAAACCCGCGGTGCAGCACAAACCCGCGAGGCAGCACAGACCTGCAATGCCGCATAAACCGGCGGGCAGACTGCAGGCGGGCAGACCCGCCGGGCATGCAGGGGCTGAGCGTCCGGCAATGAACAGGCCGCAGGCCCGCCCGCAGATGCAGCGCCCGCAGAGAAATCATGCCGCGGTGTCACGCCCGCAAGCCGGTGGGCAGCGGCCGGCCATGCGGCCGTCCGGTGGGCGGCCAGGGGGTGGCAGCCACCATGGTGGGCACCGGGGCGGGCACAGGCGCTGAGCGCGCAGCTTCCATTTTTTCCCCGGTATGAAGTAACAAGAATCCCCCGGTTCTGCGCGAGCAGAGCTGGGGGAAAATGCTGCAGGTGAAGCGTGTTCCTTACAGCTTGCGACCGAATGCGAGGCGGTCGTATTGTTCGTTTGCGTAGCGGTGCTGCGGGTGGCTGGTTCGCATGTAGGCCTCGTGCAGCGGGTGGGTGGGGTCGTGCGCAATGCGGTGTGCTTCGCCTTTGTGGTCGGGCTGCTGGCCGGTGTGCAGCGGGGCTTCATCCATAAGCCCGGCCATTTCCAGCATGAGCCTGGCGAAATCCGGGTTGGCGCGCAGCGCGGGGTTTTCCACCAGGTTGCCCAGGTTCACGCCTGCTCGTTCGCTCATGGTCTTGAGGAAACTGGAGATGGTGTCCAGATTGCTTTCGTAAGCCGGTCCCCAGGTGCGTTGCAGTTCCGCTTCTGCCCGGGCCACAGCCTGGGCTTGTTCCAACTGGCAGCGTTCCATGAATTTGCGGCCTTCGCTGGTGTAGCGTTCAGCGAGTGCAGCCAGTGCCCTGGGTGGTACGCCGTATTCGTATGCCACGCCGCTGAGCTGGTTGACGAGTTCTTCGTCCCAGAGTTCATCCGGCGTATGATCGGGGCGCTGCATGGCGAATTCCTCTGCTGTGGCGGGAAGCCCCACTGCCGTGCGGAAGGCTGCCATGCGGGCAGAATCTGCGGTGTCCGGGTATCCGCGCAGTTTTTCCAGGTGGGCGTAGCTTTTGGCCAGCGCCTCCGGGCGTTGGAATTTGGAGAGCGTGGCCGCGAAGGGCTGCAGCTCTTCAAATCGCGTGAACCAGCCTGGGGTGAAAGCGCCCTCGGCATCCATGACCGGAGCAGGGGCTTCATCCTGCGGCATGGGGGTGGGTTCGTTGTCTTCTTCGTTGTTATGCATCTTGTTCATGTTGGGTTGGTGTTGCTTCCTGCCTTGCCAGCTCGAGCTGGTGGCGAATGACAAGGAAGATTTCTCTGTGCGCATCGCGGCGCATGGCGTCGAGCGGGTCGTAACTGCCTGCCTTGCCCTGGAAGACCGGCAGGTGCGTTTCAAAACGCCTCTCCAGGTCGGCCAGCACCTGGGCGCCTGCTGCCGAATCGAAGAGCGCCAGCAGGCGGCGGCGTTCCTCGCGCGCCTGTTCCAGTTGGGGGTTGCGTTTGTAAATCATGGTGCGGGGCTGGGGGGCTGGGCGTGTTCCATGGCGGCGGCTTCGCGTTTGCGGCGTGTGCGTTTGACGCTTACTTCCGGGCGCAGCAGTTCTTCCGGCACGCCATCCAGGCGGGCTGCCAGGCGGAAGGTGCGGTCAAGGTCCACGTGGTCGAGCAGCTGGTTATCCAGCCCGGCCATGACCTGCAGGCGCTGCAGGGTGCGGGCAATGCCCTCCGACTGGAGGCGGCGCATGACCTGTGCGATGCGACCCTGGTATACGATGAGCGGCTGCTCGATACCGGGTTCGCCGTGGCGGTCTGGCTGCAGTACGGTGGCTGGTGGCTGCGGGAAGCGCCCCAGCCGGAACAGCAGGGCAAAGACACGCTCCATCAGCGGGCGGAAATCGCTGGCAAAGAGTGTGAATGAGGGGGAGAACAGCATCACGCGCTCGTTCTCGCGGGCGTATATCTCGCTGGCGGTCATCTGCTGCTTCTGCTCGCTCCATAGCTCCAGCATGGGCAGGAAGAATGCGCGGCGTATCGATTCCTGCTTCTGGCGCAGGCGGTCCATGCCCACGTCGTACCGCCCCTGGGTGGCCCATTCGCGCGGGAAGCCCAGGCTGGCGCTTTCGGGGTTGATGAGGGTGCGCCCGCCGGCGCGCAAATCCACCTCGCCTGCCTGGTTGGCAAGCTCGAGAATGCGCGGGAAGGCGGCTACCTCGCCCAGCATATCCAGGATGCGGTTGAGGAATTGCGCCTGGCGGATATCCGGGTACACCAGGCGGGCCGGGGCAAGACCGTACACCCCTTCACCCCAGCGCAGGAAACGCGTGACCATGTACGGCATTTCGCGGTAGCCGCTTTCTTCAACGGTGCACTGGTCATCCAGGCTGTAGTAGATGCTTTCGAAGGGCATGTTGCGGGCGTTGTCCTTACCGCGCTGGCGTTTGGTGCGCGGGCGCACGACGTGGAGGAAGCGCAGGCTGCCTTCGTGCGGGTTGCGCGAGTTTTCCACCATGGCGCGCCCGCGCGGACCCAGTGCCCTGGTGCCGAATTTGGCGGCTGCCTGGTGCGGGGAAAAGGTGAACTCGCGCATGTAGGTATCCATGGTGCCTTCATCGTTTTCTGCGCACACGAATTCGCCGCAGGGGATGTGGCGGAAATGCAGGCTGCCGCTGCGGGTGCTGCCGCAGTAGAGGCAGCCGGTGCCCAGGCCTACGCGGTCCAGGAAACACTCGTGAAGCTCGGTGTAGAAATTGCTCTGGGCGAGTTCGCGGTTGGCAATTTCGGAGCAGGTGTTGTACCAGGATTCCGCCTCATCGCCGGCATCCTGCAGCGGGCAGCTCCATTTGAACCACAGTTCGTTGCTGGGGGTCATGTAGCTGAGGTGGCCGCTGGCCAGTTTCTGGCAGGCTTCCACCGCGGTTGTGTCGCTGAGCTGGTGGGCGGCGGGGGCTTCTGCGGTGTCAAACCCGCCTTCGGTGTGCTGGCGGTCCGGCAGCACATAGTGCCGCAGGGTGTCCCACCAGCTTTCCCAGGGCGCGCGGGCGGCCCTGAGGCTCTGGTAGCTGTTGAGTATCGTCTGCATCAGCCCAGGGTAGCGTTACCGGTGTTGCCGGCTGTGGTGGTTTCTTTCTGGCGTTTTGCGCTCAGAATGGTTGAAAGCAGGCCCTTTTTCTGGGCGTTGAGCTGGTCTGTTGCCTCTTTGGTATCGTTTGTTGCGGTCTGGGTCACTACCGGAATCGGGGTGGCGGCCGCGCTGTAGTTGTTACTGCTGCTGAATCCCATAATGGTATGATGGTTGGATTGATTGTTGAAAGCAGAACTCGGACCAGGGCAGGCGGTGTGGCCTGGTGTTGCGCAGCCCGCGCTGGAAGCAGAGCCAGCGCATGGGCGGAAGCCCGGCTCCCAGGTTGCGGGCCAGCGCGAGGTCGCCCACCATGAGGTGGACATACCACGCATCGGCTGCGCGGGAAACCAGCGGCAGATCCGGCCAGGATTCCGGCTCATTGCTGCAGACGGGCTTCATCAGCGCCACCAGCCGGGGCATCATCAGCACAACGCCTTGCGGGTGTTGCGCCAGTGCTGCCAGGTCGGCTTCCATGTCGCGCCCGGCGGCGTGATAATATTCCAGTGCCTGTATTCTGGCATCCGTGTTCATGTGGCAGACTCTAAACGGAAGCGGGCGGAGTAGCCAGCATATTGCAGCACCCGGCAGCGCGTTCCATGCTGATGCGCCCTCCGTGCCTGTGTATTCATTTGCCAGGAAAGAGGAATTGTGCCAGAGTTGCCAGCATATCATTTGTTTACCATGACAACATCACCGGTTAATACCCCACTCACCCCGCTGGATATTTGCAACCTGGCGCTCAGCCGCCTGGGCGAATCTCCTGTTACTGAATTGAATGCAAACGGCAGCCTGCCTTCCCGCCTGTGCTACATGCACTACCACCCGGTGCGGCGCGAGGTGCTTTGTGCGCACAGGTGGAGCTTTGCCACCGTGCGCACTACCTTGTGCAGCGCAGAGGATACCCCCGCCCCGGAGCATACGCACCAGCTGCGCCACTCTCTGCCGCAGGATTGCCTGCGTGTGCTGGGGGTGAATGCGCGCAGCTGGACACTGCGCGGGCGCGCCGTGTATGCCCCGGTCAAGGAAATAAAGCTGCTCTACATTGCCGATGTGGAGGATACTGCGCTCTTTGAACCCCTGTTTGTGGATGCCCTGGTGCTGCGCCTGGCCTGGAAACTCTGTATCCCGCTTATCAACAGCACGACTGCACGCCAGGCGCTGGGCGAGGAATACCACCGTGTGGCGCTTCCTCAGGCTGCTCATTTCAATGCGGTGCAGCATATGTCGAATGATTCGCACCCGCTCTACCGCCTGTGGCGGCAGAATATGAGCAGCCGTAACGATGCCTGACCCCCCTTTGCCAGAACGATATGAAAGCTATTGATTTTGCCTGCCGTTTTCTCTCGCGTGTGCAGAAGGATAATTTATCGCCTGCGGCGCGGCTGGTGCTCATCGCCGTGGCTGCAGGGCTGGAGGATAAGAGTGATATTGCGCGCGAAACCGGCTTGTCCCCCAGCGTGTGCACCAATCAGTTGCGGCATCTGGAAATGCAGGGAGAGGTGCGCTGCGTCAGCATGCTTTCGGAGCGTTATGTCATGGCTCCGGCCGGTAAGGATCGCCTCCGCCGCTTGTTCAATTTCCATTCCCCGATTCATGGCTAGAAAGAAATTCCTCAGCATCGCTGAAAAGCGTACCTGGCTGGCAGATATTTTCCGGGATATAACCGGGGAATACAGCCAGGCTGATAAGTTCAAGGCAATGATTGAAGATACCCGCCTGGCTATGCTGGATGCGGATGAAGCAAAAAAAGAGCCCCAGCAGGGCACGCTGCCGGGAATTCCCCAGGAGTTGCTGCGCCACCTGCCGCCGCCTATGCCGGATTCCTCATCATGAGGTGGTAAGTGCTGCGCTGTGGGTGGGACGCAGTGAAAACGCTGCCACTATGTGGTTCACCTCTGGTTTGCGGCCTGGCGGCAGCAGCACTTCCACAACATCCATGCGGCTGGGGACCTCGCGCCCCAGTCGCCGCAGCCAGAGACCGGCTGCGCGGCGCAGCAGCTTGCGTTTGTGTTCATTGATACGCCGGGCAGGGCGGCCTGCCCCGGTGTGCAGCGCGCTTTTCACTTCAACAAATACCAGCACATCCCCCTTGCGGCAGACAATATCCACCTCGCCGCTGTGCCCCATGCGGAAACGCTGCCGCAGTATTTTGTATCCCTGCGCGCGCAGCCACGAGGCTGCCACCAGCTCACCATATTCACCCAGATAGCCGCCGCGGGGCGGTGTTTGTTCAGCCCAGGGGCAGTTCCAGTTGTGTAACAGGCGCAAACGTGCGGCGATGGTGTATCGTAATTCCATGGTCGTGTATGGCTTGCATGTGTGCCTTGGTGCCATAGCCGGCGTGGCGGTCAAAACCGTATGCCGGGAACTCGCGGTGCAGTTCCTGCATGTAGTGGTCTCGCCACACCTTGGCCAGGATGCTGGCTGCGGCAATGCTCAGGCAGCGCGCATCGCCTTTCACAATGCTGCGGCCGGGCAGGGGAAAGCCCGGCACAGGCAGCCCGTCAATCAGGCAGAAATCTACCCCGCCGGACAAGCCTTCTGCTGCCCGGCGCATGGCCAGGTGTGTGGCGCGCAGGATGTTCAGCTCATCAATTTCCTGCACGGTGGCCTGGGCTATGCATTTCTGCACGCTCGTGTCCTCCATGAGCGCGGTGTAGAGCAGTTCCCGCTTGCGGGCGGTCAGTTTCTTGGAATCATTGAGCCCCGGAAGCTCATACCCCTGGGGCAGAATGACTGCCGCTGCCACCACCGGACCAGCCAGCGGGCCGCGCCCGGCTTCATCAATGCCGCATACGCGGGCAAACCCTTCGTTGTGGGCGGCCTGTTCTTCTGCCATATCCGGTGGTGTGGTGGGGGTGGGTGTGCGGCTCATCTGGTTTTCGTGTTGCGGTTTTCCTGTGCCTGCCGGCGCAGTGACGGGGGCAGGGGTGCGCCCTCTTTCTGGGTGTACAGGGCTTCAATATCATCCAGATACCGGCTCATGGGCGTTTCGGGGCCCGGTATGTCCTGCCGGAGCAACCGCATGGTTTCCAGGTAGGAATTAAAACTACGGCCGCGGGCTTCGCCGGTGAAGGTTATTTCGTACCAGTCCAGGTAATCGCGCCCGCGGATGGAGGCAGAATAGTAGGCACGCCGCAGTTCCTGGAGCGGCAGCAGGCTGTTCTGCATGGTATCCGGGTTGGCGCCGGCTGCCATTTGTTCAATGACGCGGCAGTATTCGGCAATGATGGAGCGGTAACCCGGGAAGCAGGTGTACCCCAGAGATACCAGCTGGGAGATGGATGGGGCGATGAACTGCTGCCAGTTGGGGAGTTCTGCCAGTGCGTAGGCGTTATCCAGCGAGACCGGGCGCGGTGTTTTGCTGCCCGGGGCAAAGTACATGATGGTGAGCGCTTCCTGCAGCATTTTTTCTGTTTCCAGGGGAGTCATGGCGTCCGATGCCTGCGGCAGCGAGAGCTGCGCCAGCTCCACCGCCCACCATTTGTTCAGCAGGGTGCGGTCTACTCCCAGTTCGTGGAAATGCGCGGTGAGGGTGTCCTCTGTCGGGCTGTCATCCAGCGCGGCGTTGGAAATGAGGTTTTTGAGCTGGGCGGCGCCACCCTCTCTATCCACCAGACTCATAATCAGCACGCCGCAGGATACCTCGTACACCTCGCGGCTGGCGGCATCCTGCTCATCTGCTTTCACCATGGTGATGACTTCTTCCGGCGAGAGCATTTCCGCGCGATCAAATAGCTGGCGGTATACGCGTTTGTCTGCCTTGCCGCTTTTCCACAACACAGCCTGTTGCACACCTGCCACCAGCCATTCGGGAATTTCCACGGTATCCGGGTAAGCCTCGGGGTCCACATCCTGCAGGGCGTATTGGTACAGCACCATGCGGATGATAGCCTTATCCATGCGCGCCAGGTCAATGCCACCGCCTGGGTGAATGCGTACCTGGAAGTTCGGCTGCCCTTCGATGATGTTGATGCGGGTGCGAACCGGGTTGAGCACCGGGGAGTCTGCGTGCCTGCCTATCAGGCGTATCGAAATGGGCCAGCGCAGGTTTTTCTCCAGCTGCAGAAGTTTGCGCATCTGGCCGTACAGCTCATCTGCGCGGGTGGCAATGGCACCCATGCGCAGTGAATCGCCGCCGCTGACCGAGAATAACTTGCTGTGGGAAAGTACGTGTTCATCTGCATCGGGCAGGAAACCGGTGAATCCCTGCCGCTCATTTGCCATGGCGGCGGCAGCGGCTTTCTTATCCGGCGTAATACCGCGCTCTGCCGCTTCTTTGAGCAAGGCTGCCTCCTCCGCCTGCCAGTCTGCCTGCTGCGGCTCTTCTGCCACAGCTGCAACCAGCAGCGGAAGCACCGCCACACCTGCCCAGCGTTTCAACATGCACACATGCTAGCAGATACACACCGCTGCCGCAAGTTCAAACTCTGTTTGCATGCGCCTTTCCAACTATCAGAACCGCAGACCCACGCTGAGCTGGAGAACCGGGTAAACGTGCAGATTATCCGCTATCTTGAAAAAGTCCCGCCCATCCTCGCGGATAAACGATTCCACCTGGTGCGCGCCTATAGCAATTTTTTGGCCATATTCGTTGTCATAGCGAATGTTGCCTGCATGTCCCACGCGCAGGTTGCCACTACCCATGTAGTTGATACCCAGGTCTACGGCGTAATAAAAAAGCCCGGATTCGCCTATGGTATCCGCATAGCCGATGCCCAGGTAGGGTTGCAGGTGGTTCCATTCGTACTTGCCGGAGATTTCCGCATCGCCATTGATAATCCACCGCTGCGAACCCACCATGGTATCAATCTGGCCGCCAGCCGGCATGGTGAACCGGCGTTTGTAGCGC
>JAEIGA010012309.1_pt1 | contig 12975 bp, 11 predicted proteins | sample 9270691 | NCBI WGS metagenome assembly JAEIGA01 (sample SAMN17057246, study PRJNA624740) | gut metagenome | biome: biome; isolation source: fecal sample | host: Bos grunniens | place: China: Xizang | collected 2019 | reverse complement strand
GCTACCATTATTCCATTCTGCAGAAAAATCAGATTGTTTGACATTCCTGCTTCTGCCGGTATTGGTAATTTCTTAGATGGTGATAATTTTACAGAAATCGAAGTTGGAGAAGAAGTTCCAGAAACGGCTGACTTTGGAATTCGGATTAGCGGTGACAGTATGGAACCAAGATTTGTAAACGGTCAGATTGTGTGGGTACAAAAACAGGAAACATTGAACAGTGGGGAAATCGGCATTTTCTTCTTAGATGGAAATGCCTATTGTAAGAAATTACAAGATGACGAAAAGGGACTTTATCTTATTTCTCTTAACAGTACATATGAACCGATTGCGATTACTGAAAATCAGACATTCAAGATTTTTGGGAAAGTGGTTGGATAAGAAAAGAAACATAAAAGGAAGTGATTACATATGGCTATTGCCACTAATTTAAAACAAGTACGCATGGAACGCAATCTCCTTCAGGAAGATTTGGCAATCGCCATCGGTTCCTGCGGAAGAACCATTGGACGTATCGAGCGTGGAGAAAGAAATGCTTCTCTAGAACTTGCTTTACGACTCGCCAGATACTTAGAGATACCTGTAGAGGATTTGTTTAAAATAAATGAATTATAAAAGTGGAACATCTAAACATGAATTTTTCTAACAATTTAAAAACCTTGAGAAAAAGAAAAAATCTCACTCAAAAACAATTAGCAACTCATCTTTGCCTATCACGTTCTACAATTGCCGGATATGAAACTAAATCACATCAACCTGATTTTGTTACTTTAGAAAAACTAGCTATTTACTTCGAAGTATCCATCGATTACTTAATTACAGGAAAATAATAACGAATGCTTGGCTGAAATGAAAAAGCATTCGTTTTTTTGAGATATAGTAAATAGACTGCAACGAAAATGACTCCTCAATACAAAGACTCTCTTTCTATTATCTATACTCAATTTGTTTTTGGGTTGGAAAGTGAAGGTGAAATCACGTTTTACCAAGTTTAAATAAAATTAACATCAATTCTGGAGAATTTCGCTATGCCTCCACTTTCCATATATGTTCAACTAATAGTAGAACAACAAACTTATATCTTCGAGTAACTCAACGCATCCACTTCTTGAACAAGGTAACGCTTCTTCTCGCCAGATGCATTCTTCTGTAACATTAATTTAAGTCAAATACTACAATTTTACTATATTAAAAACAGCAAACACAAGTGGTATAGAAACACAAGCTAAAATGTTAGTTATAAATGCTACACCCGCTCCAATTTCACAGTTTTCATCGACCAATTTAGGAAATACAATAGTATTTAAACCACACGGCATTGCGTATAGTAAAATAGCAGACTGCATAGTCTCAATTCCGAAAAAACGAGATGAAATAATCCCCAGTAAAATCGGAATAAGAATAAGTCGTACAAATGCCAAAATGTAAATAGTTTTCTTTTTCAACATATTTCTCAGACTAAATCCAGAAACCACGATACCAGCTAAAAGCATGCTTACCGGTGCCATGCAGGAACTTGATTTAACAAGAAAAGAATATAAAAAATCCGGAAGTTGTATGTTTGATAATCCGATAATCATCCCTAATACCATTGAAACAATGACTGGATTGACCATATTCTTCAATGTCAATGGTCTTTTTGTTAAATTAGAAAAGCCAAAAACATACACATAACACGAAACAGGGATGGCGAACATCATCATATTCATCAAACCCTTGGAACCAAGAAATGCTTCAGCTAGTGCATATCCCATATACCCAAAATTGGGAATCATTAGTGAATATTCATAAACTTTTCTATCATATGCATCTTTTGAAAAGAGCTTTGCAGCAAAATGCATTATGATTGATAAACATAAAAGAATAATGATAGAAAAAACTATAATTTTATAGTTATCAATTACGTATTTCGGTTTGAAATTTGAAGAATATGTCTTAATAATATTACATGGCAAAAAGACATACACCAACAGTTTTGAAAGAATCTGGCTATGCTCTGACCGAACAATATTTGATTTGCACAATGTGTAACCTACAACCGCAAATAAAAACAGTATTATAACTTGTTTAAATATAATAATCATAGGGTATTCTCCCTTTCATTTTATAACTACTATTGCAATTCACTCATTAATTTTTTGCCTTCTTCAATAATCAACTCTGCCACTCCGGCTTGGAAATTCGAACTTCTCGCCTCATAACCACCTTCATCATACGCCTCTTTCATTGGGAAGTACCCTTCACTTCCATTTGTAAGACAAGTAGGCAACACCAAGTCCCATCCTTCTGTGTCTTTGAGTGCCCGACCAATTCCAGTAAATGGCTCACCCGGAATTCCTAGCAATGCAACATTGCCAATAGCAATTCCACTCAATTGCATTTCAAAACTCTCCGGCCCATGCTCAAGACGAATCATACGTGCAGCTTCTGCTACAACAGTAGTAAGCATCATACCTGTATATGGTATCTCTTCGTCCTTTCCGTGCTCATGTAACTCATTGATACGATATGCTTCTTCCATATCTTCTTTACTTGGCATGTTTGACGGAATCTGAATGGTACGATTCCAACAATGTAATGATGCAACATCTGTGTATTTCACCTTATCATATGCCTGTAATACACCGCCGGCCACCACTCGCCCCATGTATCTGGCATGTCCGTATCCCCTGGATACATCATCAAAATCCATAAACATATCATTAAGATATCCACCTTTCGGATGGACATTTACATGGTTTACATCACCTTCTGCTCCATTAAAGAATATACATTTTACATTATCCAAGCTCTTCTCCACTGTTCTACGCAAAAAGCCAGGCCAGTCAGCAGAAATCTTGCTTCCTCCCACAGTATCCGGATGGTCAGCAAAATTTGCTAACACTATGGTCTCAGCACCCTCTCGATCAAAACGAAGAACACTGACTCGCTCATCAACATCTCCGATAGGTGCCACAATATTCGGGTTATTTACTCCAGGATTTGTCATAACACTTCCATCTTTCATACGGAATCGACGGATAAAGGCAATATTTGGAGCATCTCCGACACCCCATCCCATTTTTGCAGGTTTTAAATCACCTAATGCCATCTGTGCTGCATCCGCCATCTTTCGGAATACCATCTGGTAATATTCCTTTTCTAATATGTTCTCTGAATCCTTTTTCAAAAATGGTCCCGTGTGTGTATGGGTAGCGTGTATGTATATTCCTTCATTTGGTAAACCTGTTATTTTGGAGATGTTTTTTTTGTATTCCGATATAATCTCCTGCTTAATTCCACAATGATCAATACTAAGAAGAACTACTCTGTCTTCACCACAAGAAAGAGCAAGCGCATTGATTTCTAATACATCCAAGATTCCCTCCGCGTAACGAGGCTTATAATATCCTGCTACACCTATGCCAAGCATCGGTGTGATGTCAACTCTGCTAAAACCAGCACATAATCTGTTCATTATTATTCCTCCAACAATTTTTAATCTTTATCTCCCAAAATTCCCCAGCTTCGCCGAAAACGTTTCCACATAGGTATAATAGCCACCGCAATCGCGAGAAATGATGCTATCAATATGGTCCACATAAAAATCACTGCATTCCATCCAAAATGGTCTGCAATATATCCACCACCATAAGTTGCAATTGCCATACCTCCCGTAGACATACAATTTATAATTGCACCAACTGTAGCTGTAAGTCCAATATCTCTATATCGTGCAGGATAATTGAGCGACATTCTTGCTGATGAGGCTGTCAGCAATAGTGTTGCAATAAACATCAAAATAATAACCGCTGACACACCCAGGTTTGAAATGTCGTTCAGTAATAAAATTATTGTAAGCACTGGGGGCATCACAATAAGAAGAGAATATAAATCCGCCAAATCATAACTCCAGTATGCCTCATCAAACACCCTTGTTTCGCTTGGACTAGTCAGAACATTTCCATCCATACTAATACTCAAAAGTAATCACTCCATTTTCTGCTTCAACTACATTTCTCGCCTATCATATCAAATCTCAACACCCTAAAAAATAATTAAATACTATTTACCGTAAACAATGTTCCCCACTGCGGATGCAAGACCGCATATCTTTCATCGCCTTGCGGGGAATTAGCCCAATAAGAAATACGTTCTTCTTCAAGTTCGTAAATCTTTTCTGCTCGACCCTCTAAATATTCCTTTAACATGATTGTTACTGTTTCGATTCGAGAAATCAAACCGCCGATACGTACATCCAGCACCTCGAAACCAAATCCTTTATTCTCCTTGAGCCAAAGAGTTCGCATAGTGCTATAAAATTGCTCCATATCTGCTTTGATTTCCTTTAATTCCTCTATAAAAGGATAAAGAAGTTCTTTGTCTCTGCTTTGATATGCCTCATATAATCGTTTTCCATAAGTTGCTTTACGAATCAAAACCTTACTTAACTTAGCATAATTTTCAAAAATATAAGAGAATACACTCTCCCTCTTTGCCAACTCTAGAAATTGCACATGCAACTTCTCAAAGACTCTTCCTGCATGTTCTGGAATATGATAATCCAACAAACCAATCAAGAAATCATTATAAAACATGTATTTGTTTGCATTACTCTGCTTGTCAAGTTCCGGCATCACATAGTTCAAGCGATCCGCAAGCTCCCACTCCTCATAGGTATATCCGGTAAGTGCCTTTATCACTACACTCATATCCATATCACATGGATATAATAATTGTGCTGTATACCACATTGATGGAATCGTTGCATACACCGAACATTCATCTCCATTATCACCCCATGCAGTCATTAGGATATTATCCACACTATTTTTTTCTGCAGCATTTAATGCGGCAATTGTAATCTTATTGGAAAATGAATTATCTGGTGCAAAACCAAACCATTTCCACAATCCTCCTGCATACATGACCTTTCCGGCATATTCCTTCAGAGTACTCATTCTCTTATCGTGATATTCCGTATCCGCCTTATAATAATCCCAATATATTGGCATTTGACTTCCATCAAAAATAGCCTGCACATCTTTTTTCTCACATTCTGTCTCATAGAAAGCATCGGCCCAAAACTCTGGTTCTACCTCTTCCTCTTTGCAAATCTCAAAGACTGTCTTTAGATGTTTCAAATAAATATCGTGTTTCGATTGATATCCATAGGTGTCAATGTATTTACCACGTCCTAAGCGAAATGCCTCGTCCGTCCCTATATTAATACGTTTGCTATGAAAAACCTCTTTTGAGAATTGAATACACTTGCGTATTAATGCATAAGTTCTTTCGTCTCCTACCAACAAAATATCATCAATATCCATATGAGCACAATATGGACTCCAATTGGCCAGCTTGGATAAATGTGCTAAAGCTTGGATGCAAGGCACCATCTGAAATCCAAAAATATCAGCAAATGCCACAATTTCTTCCAACTCGGCTCTGCTGTATCTTCCTCTCTTATAGCCAAAATACGGCTCATTCGGCAACTCGTATGTATCTTCTGTGTATAATTCCAAATAATTATAACCTGCTAAGACTAAGAGACAGATAAGACGTTTCACCATATCCGGTTTTGCCACTGCATTTCGAGAACAATCCAACATAAGACCCAAATTCTTTGCCTTGACCTCGATTTTATGTCTACCGTCAATCATACCTATGCTGCGTGCTAAAGCCATATAAAAATGTAACTTTGTATCATACGTAATCGTAATATCGCATCCGTTTTTTTCTACTAAAATACCTTCTCCCTGTATTCCTTGTACTTGAAAACCATTATCTCCTCTGGCAAGAAAACCATAATTTTCCATAGCCAAAATTCCTTTTTGTATATCTATCGGTAATTTACTACAATTTAATACCATCTTTTACTCCTTAATAAAGTTATCAATTACTTATTTCTGTTTAAATTTGGATAACATCATACCCGTATATGGAAGATCATCATCTCTACTTATAATATATTAGTAGATATCTCCCCAAGTAATATCGTCTTCCAATACCTCTTTATCTTTATCTACTTTTTCATCTTCGCCTTCTTTGTTTTCTCCAGACTTGTCCTCTTCTGTCTTATCAGACATATTTGTATCGCCTGTCTGAGTATTAGAATTAGGCTCGTCCTCCCACGAGCCTGATGCATCAGAAGTATCTTCAGGTGCTGTTTCATCCGGCTTTAATATTTGCAATTCCGACTTACCTGCTTCTTCATCTTCAGTATTAGTATTCTCATTGTCATCTTTAGAATCCCCATTATCTTTGCTCTGTTCAGTCTTGATATCGGAATCCATTTCACCTTTTTTCTTGTTATTATGAGTGGTAAGAATTATAATCCCAACTATCAAAGCTACGAGAACTGCAAGTACTACAATTACTATTCTTTTATTCTTTAGTAGTTGTTTGAACATATTTTGTATCCCACACTTTCTTTACATCTACATAATTTTCATTCCAATCACAGAATTTATTTGGTTCATTTACGATGTTGAAATCTACTTCTGCATTTGTAGTCAATTTTTTAAAGCGAAGATTGGCATAAATCGTCTCGCCTTTATCATCATACATGCCTATATCAACCTGATTCCCAATCATTTTCACAAGTGTACTTCCGTCTTTGTGACTGTATGTCATTTTTGAAAAAATTCTACCTTGTTCAAATTCAACAAACTGCAGATCATCAGCGCCGTTGCCAGTATATGTTATATCAACAGCACCTGCTGCTACTTGCTCTCCTCCAAGGAGATTCACCGGTACATTGATAAGGTCAAGATAGTCATCTTCAATATGTACATATTTTGCAAGACCGTTTACCTTCGTCCCATCTGTTGTTATCCAGTATGGACGGACATAAATAATTAAACTTGCATTACCTGCATAATCGATAGCTGACAACTTCCAAACACTTAAAAACTCTGATTCTCCGCCGAAAATTTCATTTGCAGTTTTAGTTTGTTTTCCTTCTTTTATTCCTGTGTAAATAGTGGTTGTCTCTGTTGGTTCAAGAGTCGGATTTTCAAGTGTTCCCCCTTTATAAACTCGTATTGAATTTGCAAGATAAATATCAAAACCGACCTTTTGATAATTTTCAGAATCTAACGAGGACATCACTCGAACATACATCGGATTATCTTTGGTAATATCACTTGCGGACTCAATTGGATTCTTTCCTTGCTCTACACCATTCTGTGCTTTCACACTCAACACCTGTGCTGGAACAAATTTTGCATATGCACTATTTGGAACTTGTGTCTTTAATTCAGCTTCTGTAAGAGGTGTACTCTCATCCCCTGACGCAAACCAACCACCAAATACATACCCCTCCTTTACTGGAGCTTTTCGTTTTGCTTCATCGCTATTCCAGTATTTATTGATATCATATTCGTCATAATTCAGATAAATCACTTTGTCTTCTACCACAACCGCATCTGCCTGTTTTGGGCATACAACAATGCCTATCACAAGCATTCCTACAGCAAATATAGCAAATGTCAACTTTTTGAAAATTCTCATTACTTGTTTATTTTTCATGATTCGTACTCTCCTTTCTTAATTTGCAGGTGTCACCCATGAGCCTCCTACCGGCGAATCATTACCACCCTCATAAGTGCCTCCATTGGATGCACAAATCACATCTTCGGCTTCATTTTTCAGGATTTCCATTATTGGTTTTTCGTATAACATTCTATTCTCCCTTTTTTTTCATATACATCTCTACCCCTGCTGTAATCCCAGAAGGTGCTTGATAAAATTCCATTGCATTTCCCATAGAATTGTAGACGGTAATTTCCAATGTGTGTTTCTTGCATATGTTGTCTAAACCAAAAACATAAGGTGCAAAACTACGCTGACCGATTATTTCACCATCTAGTTTAACAATACAACCATTATGTACTTCTGGAATACTGATAACTCCCGTTTCATAATCCAATATATTTTCCAATGATAAACAATAGGTGACTCTTCCTGAATAGAATGGATGTCCCTGTTCACACCATGATTTTGACATACTCAAAGTTTTTGTTCTTTTATGTAAAATCACTCTTGCTTCATTAGGAAGATACTTAAGCAAACTATACTGTGCTGGGTCCGCAAGTACCGTATATGCATCTTCACATTCGAGACGCACTCCAAAATCGCCTTGCAGGAATATTCCATCTTTCTCCGACAATAAGCTTGTTATATTCAAAGTAATCGTATGCTCTCCAAGTTCTGTTCCACTTCCCAACTCATACATCCAATACACATCATCAAACACTTGGGTTTTCTTACAAGCCACGATTAAATGTCCATCTAACAGAATACTTTCAATTCCTTCATTGTGACGTGAAGATACCAACAATTTTAATTCCCGAACATCTGTATCGGCCACTTGATAGGTAAAAGAAATGCTTCCTTCTTCGAAATGTTTTCCAATCGTTTGACCGCTTGTGTTTTTCCAATATTCCAAAGGTAATAAATTTTTCTGTTCCCAAATGACAGGAACTTCGTCTGGCACCTCAAACTTTTGACCTTCACATGCAAGGGATTCTTCAACAACAATTTCTCCTGACTGTGTAAAAAACTTCATCTCACCTGACTGTAATAGGATAGGATAACTATGCTCTGCTATATGCAATATTCCCTTGATTTCTTTTCCATCTTCAATGTTCGCAATAATAACCAACTCCATGCCTTCGTCCAAATGACGACGCATAAAATGTGGACTTCCATCACCCTCGTAATATAGATTACAATCAATCAACTCTTGTAGCTTGTTCAATTCATTTGCACGAATAACAGGAATACCCAACTCTTCTAGCACCTGTGCACGTTTACCTTCTAATTGCGCTCCTGTATTAATAATTACGTCAAATTCGTTTTTATTAGCAACAATTGACTTTACATCTGCAAGAACATATCCATATGGCATCCGGTTCAACTTCTCACAGACCTCAAAAAGTTCTCTATTCTCTGTTCTTCCTTCCCAAATATCATCTGTGATATCTAACACAGCAATCGGAGCCCTTAATTCCCCTAAAGAAGCGTAATAGCAATTTCTTGCCAGCGTATCATTCAACTCTTTTGCAAAATATTTCAAATTGCCATGAGACGAGAAAATTGGTGGAGCAAAATATTTAGTATCACCCAAAAGTCGATGATGATACGCATGCGGAACAATAAATGTAATTCCCTGCATAATTTGCCATGTTGCAATTTCTCGTAACTGTTTTGGTGTTGCGCCCCAGTTTGTTGCTGCAAACATTTCGCACATAGCACCTTTTTTCTTATACAAAAATGCTGTTGACCCTGCTTGCTTTGCTCTCAAATCTCCATAGGTTTTATAATATTCAGGATTACATATGTTTGCATCATCACCACCCCAAGAAACCTTCGGATGCCAATACTCATCCTTACGCATATGTTTACCACCATTAAGTTCTAACAATTCCTGGTCTGTCCCCGGGTAATCACAATTACTCTCTATGTCAAGAGCACGACCCTCCGTGTACAAAGAACTTCGTGGTGCCTCACCCCATGTAAATGGGGATGTGTCGCTAGTATGGAAGGTATACTCTAAACCATGTTCTTTACACCATTTATAATTGGCTGCAAACCACCCTTGATATAGATGCCCCGCATGTTCCCAATAATCTCTAGCTTGTGTAGATGGTTCCTTCTTTAAAATTGATACCAAATAAGGATTGATATCATATCCATATGTCTCCTCAAAACTCTGCGCAAAGTTGTTTGACCATGGAAAATATTCTTTCTCCGGAGAATCATCCGCAAACACACGAAAGCTAACTCTACGGTTATCCGCATCAGAAAAGAATCCACAAATTGTCTTTCCAAAATGCTCTCCCACTTCTTGCAAATAGGTTTCATATACATATTGCTGAAACAACTCCGCACTCTGTGGTTCTTCAAAAGCCGGAAATCCCCAATTCAACTCTTCTACAAAAATGCTGTCATCTTTTAATACCAATCGTTTTTGCTTTAGATGTGGATATTTGTCCGGGGTAATTCTTCCACCCGCATTTCCTGGTGGAAAGTTGAATCCATCATTAATCCAAATCTTTAAGTCAAGTCCACTAGCAACCCGAACAAAATTTTTGACCATAGCAAACCATTTATCACCTAAATATTCATCTGCCATAAATCCATGTGGTGGCTTATTAAATAATACAATTCCTCCAAACCCCTGCTCTTTTAGATTTTGTAACGAAACATATATAGAGTCAAAGGACAGTTCCTCCGCATCTCGTGTCGTTATAAAATAAAAAGGAATTGGTCGAAATTTTTTGATATTCTGTTCTTCTGGTAAATATTTCATAAATAAATTTTCTATCTCCTTTCAATTCCAAAACTTTCATTCCCATTAATGATTTTGACATGTTACATGTTATAATGTGACCTTTTAGATAGTGAGATAATACATATTACTACCTATATTTGCCTATTGAACATACGCTCCTCACATGTTATAATTTGACATATATAAATTGAGGGGAGAATGAAGCATGGATTACTATGAGGCTATTTTGCAAAATAAAAATTTTATTGATTTTAATCCTCTTGCATTTGGTTTTTGTACTTGTCCCGCAAATCGCGCACTCAGTATTAGTGATCGTCATTATTGTTTGATACATTATATTGTGTCTGGAAAAGGTACATTGTATATAAATAATACCTCTTACACGGTGAAAGAAAATCAAATTTTCATTATTCCAAAAAACACAATTAACAGTTATATAGCAGATAATGATGACCCTTGGACATATATATGGATTGGATTTGACGGACGACTAGCTTCACAATTTAAAAATCTACCTCCTGTAATAGATTTCCATTCTGATCTTTTTAATAAGATGACATTAGTATCTGACATTGGAAGTATGCAAGAAGAATTTTTAGCAGGAAAACTATTTGAGTTATATTCCGTTTTATTCTCCAATAATAGTATTGACATTGTAGTTTCCATAAAGAATTATATTAATTCTAACTATATGTCCCCTAATATTTCTGTTGAAAAAATTGCGCTCACTTTACACCTGAATCGTTCATATTTAACGCGCTATTTTAAACAAAATACCGGCATAACTATTCAAGCTTATTTAATTCAAACACGCATTTCTCATGCCTGTAAATTATTACAATCTGGACTTTCTGTAACTAATACCGCAAATATGGTTGGCTATTTAGATGTGTTTAATTTTTCAAAAATATTTAAAAAACATGTTGGAATAAGTCCATCGGATTATCGTCATTCCAACTCACATGAGTAAAGATAGGGCAACGGTGTTTATAAACCGGCGCCCTATTTCTTAATCAATTTTCTTTTTCTCTTTTGTAAGAAAATAAATTAACAATATACCAAAAGAAATGCCAACTACCAGATATATTTTATACAATTCAGCACTATCCATTGTTAATGGTGAGTTTGCACTCCCTGTAGGCTTACTTGTTCCTGTTCCTTTTGAATATGCTTTTAATTCTTCTTTCCAGTTCTCCGAAAAACCAAACATAGCAAAATCAATTGGTATCATCAGGGATTTAATTGTAAGTTTAGAAGTTTTATTAGAGCTATAAATACCTATTCCACTTCCCATGTATTGAGCATAATCCTTCAGATAAATATACTCATTCTTGTATAAAATATCATTGAACCATACTCCTAACTCTACATCGTCTTCTAAACCATCATTATCAGAGTCTACAAACTCGACCGAAATTCCCAATTTGAATTCTGTGTTATCAAAACTTGTCAAGTTTGTTCTCTGAGATAAGAACTCATAAACTCCGGTTCTCTCAGACGTATCAAAAATCCGTAATTTATCTCCGGATAAGGTGATCGCAAGTCCTGTCCAACCATCACCTCTTCCTCCATAGTGTAAACGAATACCTTTTGCTCCAGAATAAGTTACCATACCCGAAAAATAAGTATTATCAATACTCATAGGATAAGTACCTTTCTTTGCCAAATCGTTGTTTTTGTATCCATATGTACCATCTGCAATACCAAAATCTTTAAAAGTGATTTTCTTCCAATCTGGATCAATTGGTATGAGTTCCTGATTATCTGACTCAAACACTTTTGATTTAATGGTCACCTGTGCACTCTGACTGCTACAATATATACCCAAGCCGCTTCCTACCATATACTGAGCATAATTCCTCAGATAAATATATTCATTCTTATATAAAACATCATTTATCCAAATACCAATTGCTACATCATCTTTTGAACTATCTCCATCAGAGTCTACATAATTCACACTGATTCCAAGATTAAATGTTTTATTAGTAAACGTTTCAAGTCCAGCATCTGCAGCTTCAAATATATATGCAGTTGTTTTACCAGAGGCATCAATCATCTGAAGCGCACCAGCACTTGTAACACTGAATTTTAGTCCTGCCCAGCCAGAACCGGTACTGCCACCATATCTAATATCAGCCTCCGTAGTAAGTGCTATATCACCGGTAAAATAAGTACCATCTAAACTTCCGGAATATGTTCCTTTTATTGCCAAGTCACTGTTTTTGTAGCCGTATACACCATTTGGAATTACAAAATCTTCAAAGGTGATTTTCTTCCAATTTGTATCAATTGGTATAATTATTGGGTCTTTAGGTTCAAGGCTTGACTTAACTATTACTGTAGAGGAACTCCATCGAGGATAAATGCTCATATAACTTCCCATATACTGCACGTAATCTTTTAAGTATATAAACTGATTATTATATAGAACACCATCTATCCATACACCAATTTCTACATCATCTTTCTCTTTGTCATTATCTGAATCAACATAGTTTACACTGATTCCCAAATTAAATTGTTTGTTTTTAAACGTATCAAATTCAACAGCACTTGCCAAGAAAGTCTGTGGAGTAAATTTTCCGTTACCGGTACTATCTTGCATATAAAGATTACCGGCATCATTAACTTGAAATTGAATACCACTATATTTAGATGTAGCTCCATATATAATTCCCGCATTACTCATTGCT
>JAEIGA010012308.1_pt1 | contig 12975 bp, 9 predicted proteins | sample 9270691 | NCBI WGS metagenome assembly JAEIGA01 (sample SAMN17057246, study PRJNA624740) | gut metagenome | biome: biome; isolation source: fecal sample | host: Bos grunniens | place: China: Xizang | collected 2019 | reverse complement strand
TGATTGAAGAGCAGTCGCTTTGACCTCCGGATCATAAGGGCTCGATTCTGTTGGGGTAACACAAAAGAGAGAAATCCGAAATTATTGCCAATCGGCGATGGTTTCGGATTTCTTTTGTTTTTCGGTGATTTATCATGACGCGCCGCGACGTGGGGCATCAGGCGTTCCGATGGAACACCGCAAGATCACCGCCCGAACATCCTTTTGTAACCGTGATGCCAAAAACTAAAACGAAAGGATATTTATTATGAAAAACATTACTTATACACAACGTAACGGAATCTATTACCCTGATATTGAACTTCCCGAACATACAAACTACACTCTCGGCAAGTATTCAAATCTACATCTCGACTTTATGAAGATGCATAGAAGGGGAAGATGTACGACATTGTTTGCCGAGGGTCGATTAAACGAATACCTACACACTATTGATATTCAAGAGGATAGCCGCACCAACTCAAAGGAAATGAAAGAACTCCTCGGCTATATGTCGCGTCATCACGAGGACTTGGAAAAGAGCTTTACCGACGAACAGAAAGAGATATTTGAAAAGTTCCACGATTTTTGGGGCGAGTATATGAGCCTTGGTGAAGCATCCATCTTTGAGTATGCTTTCAAGCTCGGTATGCAAATTGCTATTGAAACATTAACCGAATAACGCACGGCGGCGAGGCTCGTCCTCGCCGTCTTTCCTGAACTCGAACAACAATTTTGAAAAAATATCTAAAAATTAGATATAATATTGACTTTATCGTGTTGATGTGATAGAATAACTTATATATGATATTTTCCAATAGGAAGGTGATATTATGGCTGTTTGCTACAAAAAATTGTGGAAACTTCTGATTGATAAGAACATGAACAAAACCGAGTTGAGAACCGCAACGGGTATTACGACCACTGCACTCGCAAAACTCGGAAGAAATGAGAACGTTAATACGGAAGTGCTTGTGAAAATTTGCAAGGCGCTTGAATGTAACATTGAAGATATTATGGAAATCGTGGGGGAAGAATAAATGATTATGAAATGTTTTAATTGTGGAAAAAACACAAACGATTATTTGTGCCCAAGCTGTCGTACGCAAGAGATTTTAGATAAAATATTTAGCGAGATTCGTTTTTACAATCCGGAAACTTGTGAAAACGTTTACCTTGCGGAGTATGTGTCAACGTTAACCGAAGAGCGTGCAGAACGCAACTGCATTCCTGAAATTCTTGACTTATTTCCATTTAAAATAAGTGAGTATTATCTTTGTGTATACTATTGGATTTGCGGCAAGGAAGAGTTTGAAACTTCTTCTGTTAAGTATCTTGATAGCCACGATTGGGCAGAAGAAAAATCCCAAACCTTGATCTCCTATCTGCTTAAGAAGTATATCCGCAATGATTTTATTAAGCCCAAGATCTATTGTGAATGGATTGCAGAGTCGGATTGTGCATATGCCGAGCTGTATCTTGCCGCATCTACCTATTTCGGCATGATTGCAGAATACGACCTTTCGGACAAGGCGGCCGACAAAGGTCTTACCTGCGATAAATTCCTGTATTCGTCCAAAGAATATATTCAAAACAGCCTTGAAAAGCAAAAAGCGGACACGCTTCGTTACCGCACGAAGAAGCCCTATTGGCCTACTACCGAGGAGCGTCGCAGAGCGGTTGCAATGTTTTATGACGAAAAAGGCATCACATATCCTCGTATTGAAAACAAGCCTTCAAAGATTCCGGAAAATGAATTTTTGCCGATTGGCGAGTGCTTGGATGCTCCTGACGACTATTGTGCCTTCTGGTGTGCTGAGGCGTATAGCATGTCTTCTGTGAAGCCGATATATCAAATAGCCGCTGTTAAAATGAAAAATGGCGAATGCCATGAAGAATTTCAAAGCTTTATTCGCCCGTGGGATGGGGCGACCAGCCGTAAATCAGCAGCAAAAGATGCAGAGGTCTCCCTTTCCGTTATTGAAAGTGCCGAGGACGTAGATCAGGTTATGGCAAAATTCTTTGATTTTGTCGGAGAGAGTGTACTCGTTTCAACAGATGCGCTCGGAACGCAGGCCAAGCTTTTATGCCGCGCGGCAAGATATGCGGGAATGAATCAGCTTCCTTGTGAATTATACGATCTTTTGGATCTGGCAGCTGAAACCGACAGCAGGTTTGACCTTGCCAATAACAATCGCGCATACCTTTTGAGGACATTTGAAATCGAGGAAGGAAAAGATGCTCTTACAAAAGCACACGCAAACATTGCGCTATATGAGGCATTGAAAAAATATGGCAAATAATATTTCCCTTACCGATGCGCAAAAAAACGCGATATCTTGCACCGGTGGACACTTGCAGATTATCGCTTGTGCAGGCTCGGGCAAAACGGAGGTCATTTCCCGCCGTATTGCCAATATCCTTCAAAGCAAGCCGGACGTTAGACCCGAGAATATCGTCGCCTTCACCTTTACGGAAAAAGCGGCAGAATCTTTAAAAAGTCGTATAGAAAATGTCTTTGGCAATCAAATTCCCGGCATGTACGTTGGCACGATTCACGGATTTTGCAAACATATATTGAACAAATATACCGAAGCCTTTGCAAATTTTAAAATTCTTGAAACGGTAAAGAACCACCACTTTATTAACCGATATGCAGAGCAATGCGGTATGTCTGATTTGGCGTTTAAGCCGTGCCCTCTGAATAACAATCTTTTTTTACAATGCATAGACAAGTTGATTGACGATTGCGACAACAAAGAGAATTGGAGCGATGAACAACAATCCGTATTAGAAAAATATACCCGTTGCCTTTACGACCATCATTATATTGATTTTTCGCTGTTGCTCTTTGAAGCATTACGCCAAATTGAGACAAATGCATCGGTGCAGGAGTATCTGAATAACATCAAGTATCTTGTGGTCGATGAATACCAAGATGTCAATGATCTGCAAGAAAAGCTGATACGCGCAATGGCAAATCACGGTGCAAACGTGTGCGTTGTCGGTGACGATGACCAGACGATCTATCAGTTCCGAGGAAGCAACGCTGATAATATGATCTCTTTCTCGAATAGATATGAGGGAGCAACCAAGATACGGCTTGAAGAAAACTTCCGCTCTCAAAACGGAATTGTCGACATTGCGGCAAGGGGGATTCGAAATAATCGCCATAGACTTGACAAACAGATGATTGCCGGAGCTCCGAAAGCCGAAAGTACGATTGAAGCCCACGGATATTCAAACGCTGACGAAGAATTCGCCGCTGTTGCAAAAAAGATCGCCGAGCTACATGATGACGGATTGACCTATAAGGATGTCGCCATCCTGGTTAGAAAGGGCAAATATGTTCCGAAAATAGCAAATAAACTTGCTGAAAGCGGAATTCCGTTTGTTGCCGATAGTGCAGAGGATTTCTTTGGCGGAGCATATTTCAGACGCTTGGTGGAAACCTTGCGTATTCTTGAAAGCATCGACAAAGCGGCTCTTTACGAGCAATGGAAGGATATCGTCGACGGAACGCAGTTCAATATCGGCTTTAAATATCTGCGTAGCTGTACACGGGGCGGTTATTATCGCCTGAGTGAAATTTTGCGAGGCTTTAGTGAGACAATTGATTTTCTGAATCCGTCGGCAAGCGATTTGAAGGTGAGAATCGAGGACCTCGAAGGCATATCTACCATTCTTGATGATTACGACGAGATTTACGGTGATTATCAGCTTTCCTACAGAATATCGGGATTGCTTCGATTTTTGGGCGAGTATGCACGCGAGGAGTATAAATACCATAACTTCAGAGAAAATGCCCACGACGATGCCGTTCGGATTATGACCGTGCATAAATCAAAAGGCTTGGAGTTCCACACGGTATTTTTGCCCCGACTCAACAAGCGAGATTTTCCCGTCTCCAATATGGGCGGCAAGAAATACTATCACGTGCTTGGCGGCATGTTTGCTGAAAACAAAGGCAAATATGATTCCGATATCGAGGACGAGCGCAAGCTCTTCTACGTTGCCGTTACACGAGCAAAGAATAATCTGTTTCTCAGCTATACCTTTGAAAAGCAAGAAGTATCCTGCTTCGTTGCCGAGGCGGCAGAATCCGCGTGCTTGAAGATAGACAAAAACGATTTGTGTTACGAACCACCTCGCGCAGAACGCTCAACGAGGAGCATTTATAAAGAGCAATCTGCAGGTTATGACGACCAAAGACAACAGTGGGAGCAGGAACGTGCCGAAAGAGAGCAATACAGGCAACTCGTGGCTTATGCGCGAGAAGCACTGTACGAAGATTATCACGTGGCAAATCATTTTTGCCCGGGCATTATCTTAGAGTTTTCCGATATTTGCAAACAAGGCGATGAAGCCATTCTTGCGAAGGCTCGGGAAAAAGGACTGATATAAACAAAAAACAAAGGAGATAAAACATTATGATGACTGGCGAGCTGAAAACTAAAATTGAAAACATTTGGGACATATTCTGGTCCAGCGGTATGACCAACCCCCTTACCGTTGTGGAACAGATTACGTATCTGCTTTTCATCAAAATTATTGACGATAACGAGCTGAAAAAGGAAGCAATGGCGGCGGCGTTTGATATGCCCGTAGCCGATCCGATCTTTGACGAGGCGCACCAGATGTGCCGTTGGAGCAAATTCCGTCATCTTGAGGCGGAGGCAATGTATAAAAACATGACGGATAACGTATTCCCGTTTATTAAGAGTGGCATCACTGGCGGCAAGGATGCGGCATATTCCAAATACCTTAAGGATGCACTTTTCCTTGTTCCTACAGCCCGTGTACTCACTCGCGTTGTTGATGCGCTTGATGATCTCGATATGAATAACAAGGATATTATGGGTGACGTGTACGAGGTTCTCCTTTCCCAAATGGCGCAATCGGGCAAAAATGGTCAGTTCCGTACTCCCCGTCATATCACGAGGATGATTGTTGAGCTTGCAAAACCTACCCTTGAGGACGAGATCTGCGACCCCGCTATGGGCTCGGCAGGATTCCTTTGCGCGGCTACTCAGTATATTTCGGAGAACTATAAGACCGAGTTGATGAGAACCGAAAACAAAAAGAAATTCAATACTACTATGTTCACGGGATTTGATACCGACCAGACCATGCTCCGTATCGGCGCAATGAATATGATGCTTCATGGAGTAGAAGAACCCACCATTGCTTGGCAGGATTCCCTCTCTGAAGATAATGTTTGTCGTGATAGATTTTCTTTAATACTTGCAAATCCGCCTTTTGCGGGTAGCCTTGATAAAGAGGCGGTTTCCAAAGACCTTTTGACCACCACCTATACCAACAAAACCGAGCTTTTGTTCCTCTCTTTGTTCGTACATATGCTTAAGGTTGGCGGTAGATGTGTTTCCATTGTTCCGCAAGGTGTTCTTTCAAATGACTCTAATGCTCATTTGGCGATTCGTAAGGAGCTTGTTGAAAACCAGCGACTGGAGGCGGTGATCTCTCTGCCCTCGGGAGTGTTCCACCCCTATTCGGGTGTTGCGACTGCAATTTTGATCTTTACAAAAACAAATCACGGTGGAACGGACAAAGTGTGGTTCTATCAGATGAGAGCCGATGGACTTTCCCTTGATCCTCACCGTGTGCCCGTTGATGAAAACGATATTCCCGATATCATCGCTCGTTTCAATAATCTTGAGGGAGAGCATCTCCGCGAACGCACAGAGCAGAGCTTCTTGGTAGATAAAGAGGAGATCGTTGAGAAAAATTATACTTTCTCATTTGGAAGATATGCCGCCATTACACGGGCGGATGACGATGGGGAGCATTTTGAAGAAAAGATGGCGAGACTTACTGCCGAACTTTCGGAGATGTTCCAAAGATCGCGCGAGTTGGAAAATGAAATTCGCAAAAAGTTAGGAGCTATTGGATATGATGTGTAAATTATCTAAAACAACAGAGAGTGAAGATGTTACACAGAAAATACATTGGATAGGAGGGTTCAAATATGAGCGTTTGGAAGGAATGCACTATTGCAGATTTGGGTACAGTTGTAGGTGGAGCAACACCGTCAACGAAAGATTCTGCAAATTATGATAACGGTACAATAGCTTGGCTTACGCCCAAAGATTTATCAGGATATCAAGGGAGATACATATCTCACGGAGAGCGTAACATTACTGAAAAAGGATTGAGAAGTTGCTCAACTCAACTAGTGCCGAAGCATACTGTCTTATTTTCATCTCGTGCGCCTATTGGATATGTGGCAATAGCAGAAAGCGAGTTGTGTACCAATCAAGGATTCAAAAGCGTTATTCCGAATGATGATACCGATTATCTGTTCCTATACTACCTCTTGAAATATAATAAAGATGCTATCGAAAATATGGGATCAGGAACAACATTCAAGGAGCTATCAGGCAATACAATGCGAGGAATTCGTGTTAGAGTGCCGAGTGATATAGAAACACAAAGAAGAATCGCAGGTATACTTGGAAGCGTAGACGATAAAATTGAGCAAAACATTGCAATAAACAATAATTTACTTGAACAAGCACAGGCACTTTACACCTCTATGTTCATAACCAATGCCGATCCAAGTTGGCAACAAGGACGGTTGTCCGACTTGATAACGGTTAGATATGGTAAAGACCATAAAAAATTAGCAGATGGCGTGTATCCCGTGTATGGTTCGGGAGGCATAATGCGTTATGCAGAGCGTCCTTTATACGAACACGAATCTGTCTTGATTCCTCGAAAAGGCACGCTCAACAACGTCATGTATGTTAACGAGCCATTTTGGTCTGTTGATACTATGTTCTATACAGAGATGCGAATGCCCAATGTGGCAAAATTCGTCTACCATTTCGTCAAATCCAAAGATCTCGCTTCGCTAAATGCAGGCTCTGCCGTTCCAAGCATGACAACGGACATCTTGAATGCAATGGAACTATTGATCCCCTTTGAATCGGCACTTGCAGAGTTCGAAGCTATTGTCGCTCCAATGTATAGATCAATAAAAGATAATGATATTCAAGTTACCCAACTCGAAAAATTGCGTAATTCGTTACTTCCAAAGCTTATGTCGGGCGAGCTTGATGTATCTGAGGTTGAGATTTAAGCCGCTAAATTATTGTTTGCCGTACTAATTAATACTCACCAGAGGCGGGGAAAATAATAATTCTGATGTGGAGATTTAATGATCAAATGAAACCGAAAAATAGTTTTTTCAAACAGGTGTTGTCATTTGTTGTGATGCCTACTTTTATTACAAGCATTATAATGCTTTCGGGCGCAATAATTCTGATATTGATTTCTAAAGCATTATTTTTAGAACATCCTTGGATTTCGAACGTGATGATATCCGCTTCATGCGGAATTATTACCGGATTGGCATTGTATTTCTTAACTAATTTGCGTTCAAATTCTTACAATAAGTTAAAAAATGAATACAATTTGTTGATAGAAGTAAGAAATGAGTCCGCTAATATTGTTAGAGATTCAAAATATTATTTAGAATGCCATTGCCTATGGAATCGGGAAATAGAGACCGACGAATTCTTCAAAACAATTTACGAAGGTACCGAAAAAGTACAAGGTGTATTGATGGACAAAATTTCGTGGGAACTGTACCGAGAAATGGGATTAGAGGAAAATGATCCAATTGATTGTGGATTTACTGATCGCCTATGGAAGAAATACGTTGAAACAGAGGACACTGATGAAAATATCGATGAGTTGCTAAATATGGTAATTGAAAGCCATGAGAGATTGATTGTATTATTAAAAGACCCGATTTTAAAAAGAAAAAATAAATTGTCCAAATATGACAAATATAACATTTAGGAGGACTTACAATGAACTTCACCTATCTATCATCCTTCCCGCGATTTAAGAAGCTTTATGAATACTGCTCGGAGGCGGAGGAGTTTGCCATTTCAAAACCGAATATCAGCGCGGCGTCGGCTCGCAAGGCGATGGAGTTCATTGTCAAGCTCATTTATCAGGCGGAAATTGACAACAGCTACGGTCTTACCGTCTTTGAAATGATCACCGACGCGCGTTTTGGCGATTTTGTGGGTGATCAGTCGCTCATCAACTCGATCCACTACATAAGAAAAATGGGTAACGTGGCGGCGCACGATGCGTCCCTTACGTCCGACGATGCTCTTAATACCCTCGACGAGCTTCATTTCCTTGTTGGTGAGTTTTCCATTATGCTGGGGCTCATCAAGGACTATCCGCAGTTTGTTGAGCCTACGGTTACCGCCCCCGTTACCAAGGCGGAAGTCGAGAAGGCGGAGGCAAAGCAGACCGAAAAGGTAGAGGTGCCCGCAGAGCTTATTTCCGAATTTGCTCCCCGCATGCGCGACACTCGTTTCAACGTTCAGCACGGACGCGACGAGAGCGAAAACAAGCAGCTCTATCTCCGCGCTTCTCTACGTGAGGCGGGCTGGGCGATTGCAAAAGTACAGAATCAGGCAATGCCCGCGGCGGCATCTCTTAATCTTATCCTTGATGACGGCGACACGGTGGACTACGTTCTCTACGGACGCGACAACCGCCCCCTTGCCGTGATCGAGTATACCTCTACCAATCAAAATCTCATCGAAGGTAGAACAAAAGCCATCGAAAAAGCCAATAAGATGGCTCAAAAATACGGCTACAAGCCCGTTGTGTACTACACCAACGGCTATCATATATACGTCATCGACCAGCTGGGCTACAAGCCTCGCCGCGTTTTCCAGTTCCACACCATTGAGGAGCTGGAGCTTCTCAAGCTTCGCGCGACCATGAGGCTTGATATCTCCGATCCTACGATCGATGATAACATTACAAACCGCGATTATCAGAAGCAGGCGATCAAGTCCGCGTGCTCGGCGTTTATGCAAAACCGCCGCCACGCGCTTCTCGTCATGGCAACGGGAACAGGAAAGACTCGTGTGTCGATCTCGCTCGTTGACGTATTGATGAAGGCAAACTGGATCAAAAACGTGCTGTTCCTTGCCGACAGAACCTCGCTCGTACGTCAGGCACACAAGAACTTTAACAAGCTTCTCCCCAATGTTACCACCTCGGTATATTCGGGCGGGAGCCTGAATCGTGATCCTAACGCGCGCATTATTTTCTCGACCTATCAGACGATGATCAACCTTATCAACGACGATACGCGCGAGTTCGGAATCGGTCGCTTTGACCTCATCATTATCGATGAGGCGCACCGTTCGATCTTCAAAAAGTATAGTGTGCTTTTCCACTATTTCGATTCGCTTATGATCGGTCTTACAGCAACCCCTCGTTGCGAAGAAAACAGGAGCACCTATCAGATGTTTGAGCTTCGCGACGGTCAGCCCGACTTTGCCTACGAGCTTGAAGAGGCGATCGAGGACGGCTATCTCGTCGGTTTCCATGTGATGGACAAGACCACAGACAAAATGCGTCGCGGCATCGTTTACGATGAGCTGACCGATGAGCAGAAGGCAGAATTTGAGGATAGCTTTGCCACAGGTGACTATCTCGGCACGCCTGACGATTACAGCGGAACTGTCATTGGATCCAAATTGATTGGCAAGCGCGTGATCAATCTCGGCACGATCGACGCGATGTTGAATGACCTTATGAAAAACGGATTGAAGATCAATGCAGGCGACAAGCTTGGAAAAACGATCATTTTTGCTGACAGCCATTTTGAAGCGGAAAAGATCGTGGAGCGATTTCAATACTTATACCCTCATTTGGGAATGGATTTTTGCAAGCTGATCGACTGTCATATCGACAATGCACTGAGTTTGATCGATAGCTTTGGAGAACGGGATTCGTTGCCGCAGGTTACCGTCAGCGTGGATATGATGGATACGGGAATTGACGTTCCCGACGTTCTTAATCTCGTGTTTTTCAAACAAGTTTATTCCAAGATCAAATACCTGCAAATGATCGGACGCGGTACACGTCTTTGCAATGACATCTATGGTCCGGGCGAGCATAAGAGTGGATTTTTGATCTTTGATTATTTTGATAACTTCCATTATTTTGCTACAAGGAACACGTGGACAACGCTCAACGATTCGCAAAGCAAAAAGAGCATGACAATGACGTCTCAAACGGTATTGATAAATCGGCGCAAGCTTGCGATTTTGAGATACTTGACCGAATCGAGCAAGCTTACAACGTTTGACGAAAAATACCGCGACGAGCTGAAGGACTATTTTGTTACTGCGGTGAGAGATCTGAACAATGACGATCTTGAAGTGCAGTATAATATGGCGTACGTCAGCAAATACCGCACCGCTGAGATGTGGAATCATTTTAACAACGATAAAATCGACGAAATCAGGGCTCATATTTTGCCTCTCCTTCCGCCTGATTCTGCAAAGGCAAAGGTAAAGAGCTTTGATCTTCTGATCTACGTCATGGAATCCCAGATCCCGGTACGTATAGAAAACGGTAAGAATATTCGAAAAATTCGAAACGGATTTTCAAACGTGGGCAAGGCGCTGACCGAACGAATGGAGGCATTGCAAAAGCTGAAAACCATTCCGGCAATCGTACAAAAAGAGGCGAGAATCAAATCGATGATCGACGGGGATTATCTGTTTGACAATTTCTCACTTGAAAATTGCGAGAAGGTTCGTCTTGAGCTTCGCGATCTGATGCAGTATATTCCCGATAAAAAGGAGTATTACGTGATCAATGCCGATGACTATATTATCGAGGGTGATGACGGAGGCGAGGTTGTAAAGGAAAAGACCTACGCCGAAAAGGCTCGCGAATATCTTTCGCAGACGACCCCCGCGCTTGCTAAAATTCAAAATCTTGACGAGTTGACACCTCAGGAAAAGCAGGAGCTGAATGACGTATTTACCGTTCAACTCGGCACGGCGGCAGACTATGCGGCGTGGTCTAATAATGCCGCGCTTCTTCCATTCCTCCGTGTTCAGCTTGGTATCACGGATGCGGCAATTCGGACGAAATTCGGTGCGTTCTATAACGAAAACACACTTGACGGCGAACAGATGGAATACATGGCGCAGATCATCAATTATACCAAAGAAAACGGCGATATTACGTTTATGGATCTGCAAAAGATCAGCCCCTTCTGCGATGTGGACATTATGGAGTTGTTCGGGCCGAAGATCGTACATATCAAAGCTTTAATTAACGGCTTACACAAGCCCGTCATGTGAGGCAACTATGGATATACTTAAAATTTTAGAAGAATCGGCGGAATCGCTGTATCCCGAGGATCTCGATTTCTTTGAAACAGAGCTTGCAACGGGCGGTTATAAAGCCGATTACGTAAAACAGTGTCGCTCCAAGCTGATACAGGTCAGAAAATGGATGAACGGCGAGAGCGATGCCACCGGTGAAACAGAAGAGCCGGAGCAGTTGAACAAGGGTAAGGTATTTGTTTCTCTTTCAAACCTCGCACCTGAGAACGCAAATGCGGCACTTGCAAATAAAACACCGATGGAGCTTTTCAAGGAAGATCTGGCAAATCTCAGGCATCTCAGTAGTTATAAGAGCGAATTTAAGAAATTTATTGCATCTCACGAGCTGGTTGATTCCGATTTCGTGGATAATAATTACGGATTGTTTGAGTCTTGGGAGATTGGCGCAATCATTTCCGTCAAGCAGATGGGAGAGGCGTTTCTCGAAAAATATTTCGGGGCGCTTGATCTCGAAAAGGTTGCGCGTTATCAGGAATTTTCCGAACAGTTTTTTATGAAGCATTTTTCACAGCTTGATACAGTGATCGTGCTCACAAAGGGCAAAAACGTATGGCGCAAAAAGGAAAATCGTTCCAAACAACTTGACGTATTTCTACGTTTGAAAGGAATTAAATTATGATTTCAATTAACGAAGCAAAACGACTTATCAAAAGAGCTTTGCTCGCAAATATAGTGTCCGCAAAGCAGAACCTTGCTATTACTCCTCTCGTTTCGGGTAAGCACGGTATCGGTAAATCGGCAATGATCAAAAGCATTGCGGCTGATCTTGGCGGTGTTTGCATTACCGTGGAGGGTGGTACGCTGAAAGAGGGCGAGATTACGGGACTTCCGTATCAGTATAAGGACGAGAAGGGGCAAACTCGCTTCCGTTTCTTGCCATACTATGCCATTGAGCGTATTCAGAATGAGGAAAAGCGCATTTTCGAGGAGTCGGGAAGGATACTTGATGAAAATACTGCTCTTGTTGGCGACGAAAACCGCTATGCCATCAACGATATGACTCCGGAAGAGCGCGTCGAAGCAATCAAGAGTGGAAAAGTGCATCCTGTTATCATCTTTATCGACGAGATCAACCGTACCGAAAACTCGGTGTATAAGGAGCTGATGAACATTCTGCTCACAAGAAGCGTCAACGGCTACGAATTTCCGTGGTGGGTGCTTTTTGTCGGTGCGATGAACCCGTCAACGCAAAACAGCATTTATGCCACCAACGAGATGGATCCCGCACAGCTTGACCGTTTTATTAAGATCAAGGTGGGAGACAACTCGTCGGAATGGCTCAAATACGGCAAAAATGCGGGAATGTCGCCTGCGATTTTGTCGTTTATTAAGGATAACCCCAAGTGTCTTTCTTCGTCGTCGAAAGACCTTGATGACGAGGAAAAGCCCACTCCCTCGCCTCGTGGCTGGGATATGGTGGACACGCTTCTCAAATCCGAGCCGATGCTTCGTGATTTCTTCACCGAAAAAGAAAACGACCCCAAGGTCGTTGAGAAGGATATGAAGAATCTTGTCACGGCAAAGCTTGGCGCATCGGTAGCAACCATGTTCTTTGCAAGTCTTGTATCTCAATCCCGTGCGCTTTTGCCCGAGGAGATTTTCGGTGACGATGAAAAGCTTTCACAGAATAAAAAGACACTGGAAGGACTTTCTGCCGCAAAAAAGGTACAGACCTGCGATTTGTTGCTTTCATTCTTGAAAGAAAACATCGAGTTTATGATGCTGGATAAGAAGAATTTTGAAAAGGTCAAGGCACAGCTTACCGTCCTTGTTCGCACGCTTGATTCTT
>JAEIGA010012307.1_pt1 | contig 12976 bp, 8 predicted proteins | sample 9270691 | NCBI WGS metagenome assembly JAEIGA01 (sample SAMN17057246, study PRJNA624740) | gut metagenome | biome: biome; isolation source: fecal sample | host: Bos grunniens | place: China: Xizang | collected 2019 | reverse complement strand
TCGGATCGAAAGCGCATATCAGGATGCTTGAGTCAATAGGTCTGCTGACCGCAGAAGAGCTCGCGACCTTGACAGAAGCTCTGGACCAGATCCTCGGTGAGATCAATGCAGGTGAATTCGTCCTGGAAGACGACGTAGAAGATATCCATTCTCAGGTCGAGCTTCTTCTGACCCGCCGCTTGGGCGATATAGGCAAGAAGATCCATTCAGGCCGCTCCCGCAATGACCAGGTTCTTGTGGACGTAAAGCTTTTCCTCAAGGACGAAGTACTGACTATCCGCAACGAGGTCCTGCAGCTCTTCTATACCCTCCAGAATCTCAGCGAACAGCACAAAGATGTGCTTATGCCTGGCTATACTCATGGACAGGTCGCAATGCCATCATCATTCGGTCTCTGGTTCGGAGCATATGCTGAGGCGCTAGCTGACGACATGTACATGCTTCATGGAGCATTCAATGTGACGGATCAGAACCCGCTTGGATCAGCTGCAGGTTATGGCAGCTCATTCCCTCTTGACCGCCAGATGACGACAGATCTTCTCGACTTCGGAAATCTTGACTACAATGTTGTTGCAGCACAGCTCAGCCGTGGTAAGTCAGAACGGGCAGTAGCCTCAGCAATGGGAGCAATAGCATTGACACTCAATAAATTTGCAGCGGACTGCTGCATGTACATGAGCCCTAATTACGGTTTCATCAGGTTCCCTGACGAACTCACTACAGGATCCAGCATCATGCCTCACAAAAAGAATCCGGACGTATGGGAAATCATGCGTGGTAACTGCAACAGGATCATGGCGACCGAAAGCCAGATAAGCATGCTATGCAGCAACATGCCTCATGGCTACCACCGCGAGTTCCAGCTGCTCAAAGACATCCTGTTCCCAGCCCTCGAACTCATGCACAAATGTCTATATATGGCCGATTACATGCTCCAGCATATCATCGTTAAGGAAGGCATTCTCGACGCACCGATATATGATTATCTCTTCACCGTCGAGGAAGTGAACCGACGTACATTGGAAGGCATGCCGTTCCGCGACGCTTACAAATCCGTAGGTATAGAGGTCAACGAAGGCCGATTCAGCTATCAGGGAGCATCCGGCAAGACCAACGGACAGCTCACACCTGCCGATCTAAAGCACACTTCACTTGGCAGTCTCGGCAACCTCTGCACGGAGCAGATCAAAACCAAGATGGAGGCTGCGGCAAGATTTTAACATCCGTTTACGGTTAAACGTTCATAATTACGATATCTGATAGCATTTTTCGTGTAATAATAAGAAGATTTCTATCAGATAAATCGTATATTTGGGTCATGCATTCCGCCTCATGCTATGGGGCAACAATGGTCCAAACACTAAAGCTATGAAACGAATAACCGCATTTCTTGCCTCATTGCTTCTTGCAATGGGAGCATTGTCAGCTCAGGAACTGAGCAATTTTTCATGGGGACAGAGACCGGTAGTCTCTCCTGAAATCCAAAACGACAGCGTTACATTCAGGCTTAAAGCCGATTACGCCACCATCGTAAAACTCAGCGGCTCATGGATGTCTGGCTGGGACGCAGCCATTGAAATGACTCGTGGGGAGAACAATGTATGGTCCGTGACAATTCCTGCTCCTGAACCGGAGATCTACACCTACAACTTCATCGCTGACGGCGTATCCGTGAACGATCCTCAGAACGTATTGGTCCAGCGTGACGGTTCCCGTTACCTCAGCATGCTTCTCATCGACGGTGAACGTTCCGAGAATTACAAGGCTGCAAACAAGAGAGGTACGGTAAGCCATCCATGGTATGACAGCAAGCTTCTCGGCATCAATCGTCGCCTTACAGTCTACACTCCATATGGATATGAGGCCAATCCTAAGGCAAAATATCCGGTTCTGTATCTTCTTCATGGAGCAGGCGGTGACGAAGAGGCTTGGATATCAATGGGACGTACAGCTGAGATTCTCGACAACCTTATCGAGAAGGGCCTTGCAAAGCCAATGATCGTGGTCATGCCTAACGGCAACCCGGATCAGCAGGCAGCCCAGACATTCAATCTTCCTACTACAGATCGTGACTGGAGAAATCAAGACAACCGCAATCTTTACGTAAGGAGTCTTGTAGAGGAAATCGTTCCTTTCATCGAAAAGAATTACCGCACGGTTGCAAAGAAGTCACATAGGGCAATCGCAGGTCTCTCAATGGGAGGTGGCCATACAATCACTGCTTCAGGAATGTATCCGGAAAAATTCGACTACATCTGTCCTCTTTCAATGGGAGCGAACAAATCTCCGGAGCTTGACGCACAACTTCAGGGCATCAAGAAAGCCGGCTACAAGCTTTACTGGCTCGCATGCGGCAACACAGACTTCCTCTTCGAACAGGCAAACACACTCCATAACGCACTTAACGAAAACGGTCTCGAGCATACATATTATGTAAGCGAGGGAGGCCACGTATGGGCAAACTGGAGACTTTATCTCAATACATTCGTTCCACTACTTTTTAAATAGCAACTGATGAAAAAGAACGTTTTGACAGGATTATTCATCCTTTGTGCTTTAGCAATGCAGGCACAGCCTAAATTATCAAAAGACAATATTGATGAGGTTCTCGGTGCGATGACTCTCGAAGAAAAGGCAACCCTGCTGGTCGGTGGCGGCTGGGGAAGCATGAATGCGGGCAGCATGACAGCATCAGCAACCGCGCTTGTACCGGGAGCAGCTGGAACGACAAGAGCTGTTGAACGCCTCGGCATTACACCGTCTGTCCTTGCGGACGGACCTGCCGGTCTGCGTATATCACCTACACGCCACAATGACCCTGCCACATACTATTGTACAGGATTCCCTGTAGGAACCGTCATGGCAAGTATGTGGAATCCGTCTCTCGTACAGGAACTTACCACAGCAAAGGGTAACGAGGTCCTTGAGTATGGTGTTGACGTACTCCTCGCTCCGGGCCTGAACCTCCATAGAAACCCTCTCTGCGGCCGAAACTTTGAATATTATTCTGAAGACCCGCTCCTTACCGGAAAGACTGCCGCTGCATATATCAACGGAGTACAGAGCAACGGTGTCGGCGTCAGCGTAAAGCATTACGCCGTAAACAATCAGGAGGTGAACCGCATGGAGAACGATTCACGCGTCAGCCAGAGAGCGCTTCGCGAACTCTACCTCAAGGGTTTCGAGATCGCAGTGAAGGAAGCAGCTCCATGGACAGTGATGTCATCATACAACAAGCTCAACGGAGAATATACCCAGCAGTCATACGACCTTCTTACCACCATCCTTCGCGAGGAATGGGGATTTGACGGTATCGTAATGACAGACTGGGGCACAAAGGAGGGCACAGTAAAGGCAGTAAAAGCCGGAAACGACCTCATGGAGCCTGGTGCCCAGGTTGAAATCGACCGTATAACAGCAGCCGTAAAGGCCGGTGAAATCACACAGGAAGAGCTTGACAGAAACGTACGCCGCATGCTTGAGTTCATCGTAAGGACCCCACGCTTCAATGGCTACAAATATTCGAACAAGCCAGATCTGCAGGCTCATGCAGAGCTTGTACGCAAGGCTACTCCGGAAGGATTGGTACTCCTGGAGAACAACGGTGTGCTTCCTTTGAAGAATGTCAAGACTGTAGCTCTCTACGGAACAGGTTCATATGACTTCATCGCAGGAGGTACTGGTTCCGGAAACGTGAACAAGCCTTATATCCGCAATGTCGCCGAAGGCCTTACCGTAAACGGACTTGAAGTGAACCAGAGCATCCAGACATGGTATGAGCAGTATATCGCTCTTGCAAAGACCAACCTCAGAAACAACGGAGCAGGCTCAGGCATCCTCCTCGGCGATCCTGTCATCTCTGAAATGGAAGTAAGCCGTGACTTCATCGAAAGGATGGAACCAGCTACAGACATCGCTATCTTCACACTCTCAAGAAATGCAGGTGAGGGCGGTGACCGATATGCACTTGATGGCGACTGGACCATAACAGGTCAGGAGCGCCAGCTCATCCAGACTCTCGCGGATGTATACCACGCCGCAGGCAAGAAGTTCGTCGTAGTACTCAATATCGGCGGTACAATCGAGACTGCATCATGGAAACATATTCCGGATGCTATCCTTCTCGCATGGACTCCAGGTCAGGAAGGCGGTTATGCAGTTGCTGACGTCCTCTGTGGAAATGCATATCCGTCAGGAAAGCTCCCTATGACATTCCCTGTAAACTATCTCGACATTCCTTCGTCTGCGAACTTCCCATACAACCACAAGGAGTCATCCGGATCACGAGATTTCTTCCGTGGAGGCCAGAGACAGAGAAAGAATGTTGACTACACAGAGTATGCGGAAGGCATCTATGTAGGTTACAGATACTTCCAGTCTGCAGGCGTTCCTGTATCTTATCCGTTCGGTTATGGTAAGTCATATACGACATTCGAGTACAGCAAGCCGGCAGTCAAGGCTGCTGCAGACGGATTTACCGCTACAATCACCGTAAAGAACACAGGTGCTTATGCAGGAAAGGAAACTATCCAGATTTATGTTGCCGCTCCTGCCGCCGGACTTGAAAAGCCTGCATACGAGCTCAAGGGATTCGCAAAGACAAAGGAACTTGCTCCTGGCGAGTCGCAGACTCTCACAATCGCTGTCGATGCATATACATTGGCATCTTTCAACGAGGCCACATCGGCATGGGAAACAGCAGCCGGCACATACAAGGTGATGTTCGGTGCTGACGCGGCTGACATCCGTGCGACTGCAGACTATAAGGCAAAGAAGGCACAGAGCTGGAAGGCAAACAATGTCCTTGCTCCGGCACAGCCTATCAATGAGCTTTCTCTTCAGAAATAAAAGATATCTTGAACAGGCAAAGCCAAACAACCACATGAACATGAAAACAGTATTATATCTTCTTGCGGCGGCAGCAATGATCACAGGCTGCGCTCAAAGTAGGATATCGCCTCAGGACAGGCTGATCGTAAACGACAAGAAAATCAACGAGATCATCTCGCAGATGACTCTCGAGGAGAAGGTCGAAATGCTCCACAGCAAGACAAACATGTCTTCTGAAGGAGTTCCACGCCTTGGAATCCAGGACATCAAGTATACTGACGGTCCTTTCGGCATCAGAGAAGAGAACGGTGACGGTTTCCGTCCTCTCGGATGGACTCTCGACTCAGCGACATACTTCCCTACCGGATCTGCACTTGCCGCTACATGGTCAAAGGAAATGGCCTACAAAAACGGATGGGCAATGGGTAAGGAGGGACGTCTCAGAGGCAAGGACATCATCCTCGGCCCTGCAATCAATATCCAGCGTCTCCCTGTAGGAGGACGTACATACGAATACCTCAGCGAGGATCCTGTTCTTGCCGCAAGACTTTCAGTGGAATACACCAAAGGTTCGCAGGATGCCGGAACAGCAGTATGTCTTAAGCATTATGCCCTCAACAATCAGGAGACTGACCGCGGAAGCGTGAATGTGATAGCAGACGAACGTACCATGCGCGAAATCTATCTCAAGCCTTTCGAAGCAGCAGTAAAGGAAGGCGGCGCCATGTGCGTGATGCCAGCATACAACAAGGTAAACGGATATTACTGCTCTGAGAATGCACATCTCCTCAACGAGATCCTCCGCGAAGAATGGGGATTCAAGGGAATGACCGTATCAGACTGGGGCGGAACACACAGCACAATGGGTGCGGCTCTCGGCGGTCTCTGCGTACAGATGACAGGAGACAACTATTTCGGCCAGGCGCTCATCGATTCTGTAAGAAACGGTGCTCTTGACGAGGCTGTAGTGGATGCAAAGGTTCGTGAGATCCTACGTCTCCGCTTTGCGATCGAGCCGGTTCCAGAAGATGTGGCCAATACAGTCATGACTTCACAGCCTGAGACTCAGCAGATTGCATACGAGATCGCTCAGAAGTCAATCGTTCTCCTCAAGAACGAAGCCGGCAACCTTCCTATCTCCAAGGACGTGAAGAAGATCGCTGTGATCGGCCAGAATGCAGTACTCACCACTGCAGCCGGAGGTATCGGAGCCGGCGTGAAGACTCTTTACGAAATCTCGCCTCTCGAAGGTCTTCAGGCCCGCGCTGGAGAAGATATCGAGATCGTTTATGCTCCAGGATACAGACACTATACAATGAAGATGGGTTGGGGCCAGAGAGCACCTCTGGGACCGCTTGAAGCAGCATCTGCCGATGAGCCGGCAGACCAGAAGCTCCTTGAAGAGGCTGTAGCCCTTGCAAAGGACAGCGACATGGTCATCTTCTTCGGAGGCACAAACAAATCAATCGAGACCGAAGGCAGCGACCGTAAGAACATAGACCTCCCATGCGGACAGAACGAGGTTGTGAAGGCCCTCTATGAGGCAAATCCGAACCTTGTAACAGTGCTTATATCCGGCGGTCCTACAGACCTCCGCACCCTCGACCAGTATTCACCGGCAATCGTACAGGGATGGTGGAACGGTCTTGAAGGCGGTACCGCACTTGCAGAAGTCCTTTTCGGAGACATCGCTCCATCAGGAAAGCTTCCGTTCACATTCCCTCTCAAGCTTGAAGATTCCCCTGCATATGCAATGGGCAACTTCGGTCAGAACGAAAGCGAAGACCTCTTCACCCTCATGTACCGCCTCGACGCCACCGGCTATACTCGCGAGCAGATCCAGGAATACATCGCAAATCTTCCTGACCCTGAATCGGTTTACTCAGAAGGCATCTTCGTGGGTTACAGATGGTTCGAGACCAGGAACGTTCCGGTAATGTACGCTTTCGGACATGGTCTTTCATATGTTGACTTTGAGTATGGTTCACTTACATGCAAGCAGAAGAAGGACAAGATCCAGGTAAGCTTCAATGTCAAGAACCTCGGAAACATGGAGGCAGACGAAGTAGCCCAGCTTTACGTCAAGAGAATCGGTTCCAAGGTCGAGCGTCCTCTCAAGGAGCTTGAAGCATTTGACCGCGTGACTCTCCAGGCAGGCGAGACCAAGAATTTAACTCTCGAATTCCCTGTAAGCGAACTTGCACATTGGGACAATGAGACCAACCAATGGGTACTTGAGCCGGGCAAGATCGAAATCCTTGTAGGATCATCATCTGACGACATCCGCCAGAGAATCGAGACTGAGATCTGATTTCCCATAATCAAATTTGCCTGAAAATGTACGATTTTGACAGAATCATAGAACGCAAAGGTTCAGGAGCCATAAAGTTCGATGCTCTCGGGAATGTTTATGGGAAAGAAGACCTGATTCCGCTCTGGGTAGCGGATATGGACTTTGAAACGCCTCCATTCATTACGGATGCCTTGCGCCAGAGGCTGGAACACTCCGTCTTCGGATATACGGCACAGCCTGAAGATTATTGGTCTACAGTACGCAAATGGATTTCAGACCATCACGGCTGGGATGTGGAGTGCAGCTGGATGACATATATTCCGGGAATCGTAAAAGGTATCGGAATGGCCATCAATGCTTTGCTGGAAAAAGATGAAAAAGTCATCATCCAGCCTCCTGTATACCATCCGTTCCGTCTTGTTCCACAGAAGAACCGGAGGGAAGTCGTGTTCAACCCTCTGAAGGAGAACAAGGACGGCAGCTATTCCATGGATTTCGACAATCTCGAGAAAGTCTGCGACGACAAGTGCAGAATGCTTATACTGTCCAATCCTCACAATCCTGCCGGCATAACATGGGCTCGCGAGACTTTGCTGAAGCTTGCTGAATTCTGTCACAGGAAAGGGATAATCGTCATTTCTGATGAGATCCATTGCGATATGGCTTTGTTCGGCAACAAGCATATTCCTTTTGCAAGCGTATCTCCCGAGGCGGCGGCATGCAGCATAACATTCGGCTCTCCGTCAAAGACATTCAATATCGCCGGTATCGTAAGTTCGTACGCAATTGTCCCAGACAAGGAATTACGCGAACGTTTCTTCAGTTGGCTTGAGGCCAGCGAGCTGAATGCGGCACCTCTGTTCTCCCCTATCGCGACAATAGCCGCATTCAAGAACGGAGAAGAATGGCGTCAGCAGATGCTCGAATATGTTGAAGGAAACATAGAGTTCATTGAGGAATACTGCAGGAAATACATTCCTCAGATACGTCCTGTAAGGCCGCAGGCTTCATTCCTTGTATGGCTGGACTGCAGAGGACTGGATCTGAATCATGACGAGCTCATCGACCTTTTCGTAAATCAGGCAGGACTCGCCTTGAATGACGGAGAAATGTTCAATCCGGGAGGAAAAGGTTTCATGCGCCTTAACGTGGGCACATCAAGAGCCATCCTCATGAAAGCCATGGACAATCTTAAGGAAGCCATTTACAGATAAAAAAAATCAGGTTCGGGACTAACGTCCTGAACCTGAAAGATATACTGTCAGAGCCACACCGATCATAGTCGGATAATATGTGGCTGTAAATGTGTCCTTGACCATCGGCCAATAATCGACCATATATGATGCCGAGAGGTCAAAATGTCCGAAACCGACACCGACTCTACCGCCAAAAGACAAAGAATTCGGTTCATATGTCCTTGTCGCATGCGGATCGATCGGATATCCGTATGCCGCTTCCGGTGCCACATACATATAGAATGAGCTCTTCTTCTGCCTGATCAGATTGAACTTAGGAGCAGCAACAAGACGGAGCTGATGGAAATCATACTTATCTGAAGCATCCTCCTTGTTTACAAAGGACCAATATCCGTATCTGGCTCCGAATTCAAAGTTGAGGAAATTCCTGTTATCACCTATACTGAAAAGGAAATGCCCCCCATAAACAGGTGCTAAAGCCTCAAGCGGGTTGCTTACAGCTGCTCCGATTCCGAAATTGAATCCAAGATTGCTTCCGTTTGAAGACTGTCTGTAACGCATCTTTTGCGCCTTCTTGCATGCCTTGACCACAAACTCCTTTGTCTCGTCAGTCTTTGCATATGTAAGCATCACCTCTACAGGAGTACCGGCAAGATAACTTGGAGTAGAAGCCATGAGATATGCAACTCGGTCCGACACTTCATTACGCTTTTCGCTTTTAAGGAAAGTGTTGACGAATTCCATTCCTCTTGAGATAGCCTGCAGGTCATTTCCTGCCTTCAGATAGTGGTCGTACGCCTTGAGTTCCTTATTCCTTTCACGCATGGAGATCATGTCATCCGGCAAGGCCATATATCCCTCAGCCCTTTCCAATGCAGCGAGAACCGAATCATAATCACCGGTCTTCTCAGCAGCTTCCGCCGTCAGAATTTCCAGTCTTCCACGCGCCGCATCTTCATATTCCTTATACTGCGCCACTGTCTTCAGATACTGCTCATAGGCCTCCGGAGTATTCTCTTTCAGTGCGGTCTCCCAGATTTCAAGATCCATTTTCCTGAGTTCAGCCTCCTCGATCGAGGCGATATTCCTTCTCGCATCCGCTGCATATCTTCCCTGCGGAAAGTCCGCCAGATATGATTCATAAGCCTCAACGGTATTCAGATACGTTACACTGCTCCATTTATCATCCTCAAATCGAAGAAGAGTCTCACCGTCCATCACATCCATAACAGGCACAGACTGCCCCTTGCGGGAAAAAGCGACAGGTACATTCTCCGATCCCCTCACACAGATACCCTTAAGGACATCCTTATCCAACGTAAGATAAATCACTGAAATGACCTCTCCTTCAGACTGCTGATGAATGCAATAGTCATATCCTCCTGGCACACCGACCTCATACTCGTCCGACTTTGCCATATCCTCAGCAAAGCAATGAATGAAGAATATATTGCCGTCTTTATGAAGCTCACCGATAGCAGAAGACGTGTCCTCCATATACAATGTAGCATCCGCCGAGACCTCCCCGATCACTCCGGTCCACTCTCCACATACTGACTCCAGTCTCTTCAACCTTTCCTGAAGGACATCTGCCATGGTTTCCTCCGACTTATTCTGGGCAAATGTATCTGATACAGACACAATAAAAAAAAGGAATGCAGCAAATGCTGCCGAAAATCTAACCATCTTTACAAAAAAAATTTCTGCAAAGATAGTAAAACTAAATCAAGCCACGCTAACCAATCCTCTGACACGCGTTAATTTTTCCTCCTCTTCTGTCAAGATAACCTCTTCATAGAGACGGAATTCCGGTGTGGAGATCTCTCTGTAGATCAAATCTTCATCTGATTCATCATAGGCGAATCTACGATCTGCATCAATACGAGCGTCTGAAATAGCTCTGGCTGGATCGGAAAGATATTCCTCGATAAAGTTACGCATGGCAGTCATTGTTTTAAAGGTTCATTATATTCAATACGCTGAACCAAATCAAATGACGGGCCAAAACTAAACAATTTTTGTAATATTCTTACAGAAAATGTAATTACTGTAAAGTGATATATCTTCTCAGTACCTTTCCCTTGCGATCAGTCTCGATGATAAAAGGCAGAGAAGACAGGTCAAAGGTATCGAAAAGCCTCTCGGCCAATGCCGGATCAGAGGCCGTAATCCTGTCAACATTTACCATCAGCACACGAACTTTGGAATCGGCTGCGACAAGAGCCGCTGCAGCAGCTTTTTCCGCCTTGCATATGTTACAGTCCTCAGTATAGAACAAGATTATATTCTTATTGCCGCGAAGCTTCCTGAGATTGACCAAACCAGACTTTGACTTCTTGGCTGAAAGCATATCGCCCGGCACCTTGAGAGACGGCAGGCGTGTACCCGGCTGAGCCTTCAGGAGCAGGTCATCCAGCATTTCGGCAAATCCTACGACCTTCAGCGAATCATCATGGGTACGCCATACATGATTGTCGGCAAGTATCATGCTGTCCAGCACATGCTTGAGTCCTTCCTTATATCCTTCTCCCTGACGACCTGCAAGATAATACAACAGATCTCCAGTAAGCTGTCTGAACATCACCGTATCTCCTTTCTGCAATGTAGCGGATTCTATATAATCTGCCAGAGAAACGATATCGGACTTTTCCGGTCTTTCCCCTGATCCCTCCAGAATTCCAGAAAACATGGCCTCAGATTCCTGGCTGCCATACTCAAGCTGAACTTCATCAAATATGTCATGAAGCATCATCGAAAGAGCCTGCGTATCCAGGCCACGGCCAATTATGACACCGTCAGGACGTATCAGGAACATCCTTGGGGTCTGGATCACTCCATATTTACGCTGGAAATCCGAATCAAGGGTCGGGTCCCACATATGCATTACGGTTGTGTTTGAAACGTCAAAGGACAATCTGTCTGATACATACTCCTCCCACTTCTGACGATTGTCGCCCGCATATACTGCAACAAAATCTATCGGAAAATCCTCTGTTTCAAGGACATTTGACAACATTATGCTCTCCAGCTTGCATTTGGCGCAATCTGCATCATAGAAAAACAACACCCTGTATCTTCCGGACTTGTCCCCCTCGGCAAACAATTCGACCAGATTTCCATCAAGTGATTCCATGACAAGTTCCTGCGCCTTTTCCCCTACCAAAGACAGACGGTTGAATTCGGCAAATATCCTGGCATTGAAAAAGTCCATCTCATTGGACATCTTTACCTTTCCGGGAGCAAACCACTTGTCATAAACATGGACAGCTACACCTTCGGTACCCATGACAGGCGAATCAAAGAAATGTTCATATACTGTACATGCAACAAATTGACGCACAAGAGAATCGGATGTACTTTCAATAAGAAAATCCGCCTCTGACTTCTGTACGTCAAGGCTCTCATACTTCAACGCTTCAAAGTATTCAGCCAGCTTTGACTCCAATGCATTACGCTTCGCGGAATCCAATTGCTGTGCAGCTCCCGATATAGAGAACAGGAGCAGCAACGACACAATGGATGCTACGATTCTTTTCATAATTCTACTCCTTCAGGAACAAAAAGGGATGTATCACCTCCATGTCTGAGCAGGTCACGCACGGCTGTCGATGAAATGTGCGCAAATTCCTGTGCTGTCGGTATGATAATGGTCTCGATATCCGGTGCAAGCTTGCGGTTTGCATCCGCGATCGATCTCTCTGTCTCGAAATCGATCATGTTTCTGACTCCTCTCACGATATGACGGATGCCAAGTTCACGGCACTTGTCGATCGTAAGGTTGTCATACTGGATGATGCTGACACCCTCCAGACCGGCTGTCGCCTGTCTGATGATGTCAATCCTTTTCTCGTTAGGAAAGAATCCCCTCTTATCTATATTGACTCCAACAGCTACTACTACCTCATCGAACATGGTCAAAGCTCTTTTGAGAATGTTCAGATGTCCTGCTGTAAAAGGATCGAATGATCCCGGAAATAATGCTTTTCTTTTCATGTTATAATTGCCAATCTATCGGTTTCCGGCCGCTTGCAGCCAGAATATTGTTCGCCTGTGAGAAATGCCTGCATCCGAAAAATGCTCCACGGGCCAGAGGGGACGGATGGGCTGCCTCAAGCACGCAATGTCTGGAACGGTCTATAAGATCCTTTTTGCTTCGCGCAAAATTTCCCCAAAGCATGAAGACCACACCATTACAGTTATCTGATATATAACGTATTACCGCATCAGTGAATTGTTCCCATCCTATCTTGCTGTGAGATGCCGCCTCTCCGCTGCGGACGGTCAGGACTGCATTCAGAAGCAGGACTCCCTGGCTGGCCCATTTCTCCAGATCAGGATATCCGCTCATCCTTATTCCAAGATCTGCTTCGATCTCCTTGAAAATGTTCTTTAGCGATGGAGGGGCAGGCATATTGTCCGGAACCGAGAAGGAAAGCCCGTGGGCCTGTCCGGGCCCATGATACGGATCCTGACCAAGAATCACGACCTTGACCTGATCTACAGGCGTCAGGTCAAATGCCCTGAATATCTGGCTTCCAGGAGGGAAAATCCTTTTTCCCGAAGCCTTCTCTTCATGAAGAAAACGCACCAGCGATGCGAAATATGGTTTCTCAAATTCGCCCGCCAATGCGTCTTTCCAACTTTGTTCTATCTTTAC
>JAEIGA010012306.1_pt1 | contig 12977 bp, 15 predicted proteins | sample 9270691 | NCBI WGS metagenome assembly JAEIGA01 (sample SAMN17057246, study PRJNA624740) | gut metagenome | biome: biome; isolation source: fecal sample | host: Bos grunniens | place: China: Xizang | collected 2019 | reverse complement strand
GTACCGAATTCAACGAATGCAACGTGATCGCTTGTAACACGAACAAAGCCTGCGTTAAGTGTAGGAGAATAATATCCGTCTACACCTGAAAGCAACGCTCCCGTTGCCACTGCGCCCATACTGACTATCTTTATTCTTGCTATATCAGCACCGAAATCAGTTAGCCTTTGCACAAACAAACGAGTTTTTTTCTCAACGTCCTTTTGATACTCACGTACCTCGTTTATAGCCTCTTGTATGCTCTGAGGATCAAGCTTTGCCTGTATTGCCTTCACGATACGTTCACCTTCTCAATGGCGTATCTGATTGAGTTAAGAGATTTACTTACCGCTTTTACGATATAATTATGTGTGCCGGTGGTGTCCTTACCATCCAGCCACAAATGCGTGTATTCGTCAATAGGACAGCTCATATCGTGGGTTGACATTTCTCGGTCATATTTTAGATCCGCACCAAACGCCTGTTCAGATGCTTCGCCCTTATTCCCCGATAAAGTGATTTTCATTTGTTGGGGTTCACCGTAGGTTTTTATATCCTTGGTATTCCCCCACTCATCCTTATCACTTGATACGTTTAAGAGCGCATACCAAATGGTTTGTTGATTACGTTTCAAATCTCTCATACAACACCCACCTTTGGTACAATCTCCCTTAATAAATCCTCGGAAACATTTGCGCTTGCGTATGTACGGCTTATACCGTTTTCGCTATGTGCGATTTCACCCTCTGCGCCGCGTTTAGCATACATTTCAACGGCAATACGGATTTGTAGGTCCTTATATCTATCCTCAATCTCTTCAGGATAATTACCAAATGGGAAGCGCCTAGACAGAATGACTGCCTTTGCGCTTTCCAATATATCCTCCAGCTCTACATCATTTACGTTTTCTGTGATTCTTATCTTTAAGCGTTCAAGCTGTGTCATTCTGTCCTGCCCCCTTTATTTATGCGCCCTTAACCATTTTTACTACCTTAGTAGCATCAGTAAGAGCAGCTAAATAATACTTTCTGGAAAGAATAGTATTCTTACGGATATTTGCATCCCCTGAATCCCTAGGAGGCTGTTCAACCTCAGTACCCTTCTTATTGAAAAGTGTTACAGCTTCCTTTGTTGCGATTATGATAGTGCCGGGAACAGCATCCTTCTTTGTATAAAGATTTATACCTGCAACGGTACCAACATAACCGTTCTTAGAAAACGCCTCAACATACTTAAGATCTTCCTTAAGAGCCTTTCTGATAATAGCCATATCAGCAGGAGATACAAAACCAAACAGCGTTACGCTTTCAAGGTTTTCAAGGTTCAGCTTTGCCTGTGCATCAACGAAAGCCGCAAAGTCAAATGTAGTAGGCGCAGTTGTAAGGGTTGCCTTATTGAACTCTGCAAAAACCTCTGCATTAACGGTATTGAAAAGGTCTGTACCCATATGCCTTGTACCTACAGGAACAAGCATAGGATCTATCATTGCTTGCTCATCATAGTACTCAAATCTGTTCTGAGCCATAAGGATTTCATATTCCTTATTCTCATAACTTACTTCTATGCTCTTGGTGTTACCTTCGCCCATAGCAAGCTTTTGAGTACCGTCAGTTGCAGAATATACGTTGATTCTTCTTTTCATACCGGGAACGCCTTCAAGTGAATTATCCACGGTACAAAACTGCTGTAAATCAAGGTGGGAATTATATTGATCTTCTACCTCGTTTGACAGGTAAAAATTGTCATAAATAACGTGTGCCATAAATTAGCTACCTCCATAAATTTGTTTATATTGTTCGGGGTTCTTCTGAGAAAATTCAAACCTCTCCATAGGCGACATTTTTCTCAAATCTTCCTTCGTCAACTCCGTACCACTTGAACCCGCTGCCGGTGGTATAGGAGAGTTCTTCAAGGCTTCTGCAAGCACTGCCTTTTTCTGTGCTTCAACGAACTTTCCGTGTGCCTGAATAACCGCTTTTGCATCGCCGTTAAACAGTGCCGCGGCAACCTCATTAGCAAGGTTTTCATCATAGCCTATCGCAATAAGTCCTTTTGCATTTTCGGCAATGGCTTTATCAGCCTTTAACTTTTTAAGTTCCGATTCCATATCGGCGAATTTTTCAGCATCCGCCGCTGCTTTTTGTTCCGCTTCGGACATATTTGCCCTTAACTGTTTCTTGTAGTTTGCAGCCTCACTTGCAACCTCATCAAACCTCTTTTTAAGATTATCGTAAGCCGAAGTATCAGGCTTTGGTACTTCCACTTCAAGGTCCATAAGTTCCTCTAAAGTCATACCTTCTTTGTACTGATCACCTAGTAATGTTTTTAAGTCTGCCATAATATATGTTCCTCCTCGCGTTTGAACGGTTCTCTCCGTATTTTTTGTGATTATCGTTTTCTCTAACGTTATATTTATCCCTTGCGGGAATAAAGTGCAAAATTTTTGTTGACAAAAATTTCAAGTTGTGATAACTTATATTGCGTAAGTCATCCATACCGCTGGGAGTGCCGTTTTTTTAACGGTCCCAGTCTTGAACGGTATGTATGGCTTATTTTTTTACCCTTTTACGGGCACTAATACACACCTACAGTTATAATGTTGTTTGGGCGGCGCATCCTTAAGCTCAAAAATCTCACCGTCAAGCTCATTGCACACACCGCAGGTCTTTGAATCATCCTCTGCAACCCACATAACCTTTTTTACGCCAAGATCCTTATATACCGTCTTTGCCACCTTATCTTCAAGTTCTATTGCATACTGCTTTATTTGCTTTGTAATAAGGTTTTCAGCCGTTTTATAGCTTTGGTATGATTCTTGCGTGCTTGCCACCAATGATTCAAAAAGACGGGAATTTTTACGGTCAATCTCGTTTTTGAATACATATTTTGTAACGGGATTATATTCCTCAAAAAATTCCTCGATAAAGCCTTCATCCAATTCCCGAATGTCACCATCGAAGCCCACCTCCAAAGCTTCGGTATATATGGCCTCGCTTATTGGATCAAGGATTTTCAGAAACTCATTTTTTACTGTTTTATATATATTTTTATATAACTTATTAACGTGCCTCTTAATCTGCAAAACGTTCATTTCATCAAACAGCGCTAACCTATTGTGCCTGAACTCTCGGTGAATCTTCGTGGTTATCTTCGCCGCCGCTTCGTCCGCTATCTGATACGGAATCCTTTTCATCTTCTTCATCTCCCTCCGCATCATATAGCCATTTACCCATATAGGATTTACTGTCATTCCATACAGTCTGTGGGTCAGAATACAAGCCACAGTTCGTTATTGCTATTAACGGATGAACACCCGCTTGCAGCTGGTTCAACAGCCCTTGTGTTTTAACAAGAAGGCTATCAGTACGATTTCTGCTAAACTTAACGTCTATATCGGATAACTTAAGCGTTGCCACCTCACCCGATTCAACGGATTTAAGTATTTTTAATACAACCTTAAGCATCTGCATTTCACTTTGTATAAAGGTCTGTACGGTGCTTTTAGCGTGAGTTTCGGCTATCTGCCAACCGTTAGAAAGCATTATCGCTTGCCCCGTATTACCTCCTGTTGATTGCTCTCTGCCCGGTACACCTGCTATCTGCAATATTTGCTCATAGAGATTATCTATAAGCGTTTGCGTTTGCGCTTGATCTAACGTTGCCGTAAGATACTGTACGCTTGCAGGATTGCCCGGTTCACTCTTAGTTAAAAGCCCCAATTTATCCTTAAGCTCGTCCATTTGCGCCTGGTCTATATCACAGTTATTCATCCACAAAATGCTTTGAATAAACTGTGCCAACCCGTTAAGCCTATCGGATGTAGCTTCATTTAGCGCATCAAGTAGGGATATTACCCTCTCAAAACATCCCATACGCTCATTGTCGTATTTATATTCAATGATAGGTATCATACCTATCAAGTTAGGCTGAACACTTTTAACCTCTAATGCACCAATGCCCGTACCTTCAAGTTCAAAATACTCTGTATCAGTGTATGCGCCCACCCTGAATGTACGGTCCTCTAATTTTACATAAGACACGGCTACTGCCGGTGCCTGATATATGTCATTAAATTTAACTACAAAGGTATTAAGGGGATTAAGGCGAAGTATGTTAAATGCCGAAACACCCGTTTTTATTCTCTTTGGCAATACAATACGGTAGCCAACACCCGTTACAGCCAAATCCTTACCTAACGCTTGATCTTGGGCAATCTTGCCTTCCTCAAACATCATTTCATTAAGAATCGCTATCTTTTTATCATCCTTGGTGCTATTATCACCGCTGATATCGTTTGTCGCCCTTTGCACGTATGTAATAGGATCTCCAAACACATATCCAACCTTGAAGGTGGTTATTTCAGCCGCGTGATTCTCCACAACCTTGTAATTGATCTCAGGGCGTATTTCCTTAACCCTATTCAACACCGGCTGCACACCGCGCTCATAATTCTGCAAATATTCAATTTCCCTTGAATTTGACAGATGTGTAGAAAACGCATCACTCAGCACTTGGGAAATATTCTCTTTTGTTATGCTCTTGAAATCTGTAAATATCTCTTTTCTACCTTTTAATATCATCTGAAAAACTCCATTATTTTTTAATTGACAATTATGTAAAAATTTAATATACTATCATCTAAGATAGGTAACAGGGATGTCGATGCTCCTTTGGAGTATGGTATTCCCCACGACGCTTATCTATTGTGAACGGAGTTATGATGCGTGAAGGTTATTACACAACCGGATCCAACTTCATATCTCCGTTTATTTTTTTCTTGACTTTATACAAAAAATTAAATATACTATCATCGAAAACTGTACCATTGTTCGCTTTGGGCGTATCGCTAGGGGCTTGTTCACCTATCGGCAAAGGCAAGGTTTTCATTTTTGAGATAGGCAGCAGGTATGTCCGTACCTTAATATCGGGTGCCGTATTACCCTTAACGCCTATCTTAAAAAGCCAATGCAGTCCGTCACGCAGGGAGATATTGAAGCTATGCTTCCCCTGGCATTCGGGCTGTTTCTTATTTTTATAAAAAAAGAGCCATCAAATCCTAAAATCAAGGATTCAATGGCTCAAAGGCTCTTAATATTTAGTTCTATCTCTCTACGGCAGTACCTACACCAAACGTATATTATGCCGCTTGCATTTGTATCGGTTGATAATAACCACTTGCCACAATGCGGGCAATGTATTTTCTTCTTCATAACATATCACCTCATATATTAAAGAAAAGGAGCCTCCGATACTACCGCCTCGGAGGTACGGCGGCGAAAATGAAAAAACAACAACCAGTAAAGCAACTACCCTTCATTATTACTATACCATAAAAATACGGTTTTGTCAAGGTAAATGTATCATAATTCCGTTTTGCCGTATTTAATAATTAAAAAAATCTATTGAATATTTCCACCCTATTCCCCGTCAAACTCTGCGCATACTCAGCAAGCATAGCCATACCGTCAGGAATATCATCGTGCTTGTTCTTACCTGCCACCGTATATGAGCAAAGCATATCCATCATCTTACCATAATCCTCTTTCTTTCTATATAGTGATTTATCCTTAAACACACAATGCTCCTTCACCCAAGCTGAATTAATAATTATCTTCGTTTCCTTATTGCTTGTGGTGAATTTAGTTGTGATCTTAGTTATACCACCCAATCTTTTTATCTCTGCCTGAACATCCTTGGCAACCCTGCCACCTGCGTTATTATGCTCAAAGCGTGACATCTGCACGTTATTTTTCAGCAGACTACTCACTATCTTAGGTTCAACCACCTCAGGCAGAGAGTTATCGCACACACAATCTGTTATGTAATAATCGTTGCCGTAGATATATGCAACGGGCATAAAGGCATAGTCCTTACCTCTATCCTTGGTATCGCATACGCTTATAACCCCGTCAGGTTCTTTATCAGGAAGTTCAAAATATCTGCGCAGCTCATTTTCAGCGTACAACAGACCCTCTCTTTCTATCGGCTGATTCATATACAGCGCACGCCATGAAGCATCGTCCATGGTATCTCTCATATCGTGATAGAATGCTGTTGAAAAGCCTACACCGTTGGCATAATCAAAGTTACTTTCCTCATTCTCATCAAGCGCTGGCATAACGATAAATTTTGCACGTTTGGAATCAAGATATTTTAGTTCTATTCTTCCAATAACATCGTGAACGGACCACCTTGTAGCAATATGTAATTCAACACAATTACCAATTTTTCTTTGTCTTAAGTCCGTAGTGTACTGCTCCCACAGCTTATCCAAACGCTCCTTGCTCATAGCCTGCTCAATGCCCGATACAAGGTCATCACAGTATAGAAGCCCCTCGGCTCTTACCTTACCTGCGTTACCACTACCAATAGATGTAAACTGCAGGGTGGCAAAACGTTTAGGTGTACCAATATCAATGGCAAGATCCGCCGCATTGGTTCTTTCAATATCAATATCCTGAAAAACGTCGTGCCACAGATATTCGCCCTCAGTACCCATAATTCTTAAACACTCATCATACACACCACGCAAAAACGAATTACTATGGCTACCCGTAAGCATCGGTTTATCAGGCTCTTTACCTGCAAGCCAAGTTAAAAAGAATATGGCAAGAGTAGTTTTACCAACACCCGGCGGCATACTTATAGCCAGTACATCCAACTTACCTTCAGCCAATTCCTGCAGCGCCATTGCAACGGGCTTTAACTGTTTTCTACGGAGCAGATAGAATCTTTTATTCGGCTCTCTGTTCCATTCAAGGTACTGGCAATAACTATCAAAGTCATTGGGTGCAGCCAATAACAGAGTTTTCTTATATAACTGCCTAAAAAGTTCAGCGTGTTCAGGACGGGTATTCTTGAATTTCTTTGATTTTTCTACGCATATCTCCCGACACTTAAAGCACAGATCCATATCACCCGTCGAATACGCAAGGTCAAATATGGCCTGCACATTCTTAAATATATCGTGGGATTTTTTCGTTAGCAGTTCCTTCTTTAATTTTTCAATAGTCTTTTTATCCATATTTACCTCCAATAAAAAAAGAGCCAACACCCCATAAAGGTTATTGGCTCAAAGGCTCTTAAATATTCTAAAAATCCCCTCTACATTATCAATATTCGGGGACATATTCTATGATATAAAGTTAAAGGTTGACCAATTCCTACCTCACGATAATAACGTTTCAGAAATAACAAGGTCAACCTCTAATATTAATATACCCAATATTCAAGAAATTGTCAATGAAAATTCTATTAAAACCCAAAGTGAGGCACTAACATTGATAAAAAAGCCAACAACCCATAAAGGTCATTGGCTCAAAGGCTCTAATTATTCAATTTAATATCTAAACAAACCAAACTCTCCACTTGCTAAATCAATACCGATAAAGATAGCGGCAAGCAACATAAAGAAGAATAACAATGCAAACAACAGCTTAATCCATCTATCTTTCTGTTTAATGATTTTATTAAAGGATTCGTCCTTTGTGGCTATAATGTCCTTGTACATCTGAATCATTTGGTTGTACACATTTGCATCAACCGTTGGAACAACAACCTGGGGCGTTTCAGCAACAATGTCAACCTTAACATTTTCATCATACAGATCTGCGGTAGTTGTCTTTCCAGTCATTGCTTTCCATATATTGCTTACATCCGTTATATATGGTCTTTGCGTTACTCCATTGATTATTCTTTTTACAACCAGTTCAGGAAGTCCAACCATTTGGCCTATCTCTTTATACGTTTTGCCACACTTTGCATACATTTCCTTTAATTTATACACAATCGGTTCAGTCTGGTCAATCATTTTTTGTTCTCCTATTTTTGATATGAATTTAGCACTTTTGGCAGCAAAATAACCAAATTTGATAACGTTTTAATCAAATTTAATAGGTTTTTAATCAAATTTGATTATGCCAAAATCAAAATCTGTCAGCCCAAAATCAAAACTTGTCACCAAAATATAAGTTTTGATTCACTTGCGACAAAACTTGTCCTTGCTTATTTTTTCGCCTTGTGATATCTTATGCTCACGATCTTTAGCACATTATAAACGAAAGGAAGAAAAAAGTCAATGACAATCGCAGAGCTAAAGTTAATAATTAAGGACCTAATGGACGACACAGTTATTTTGGTCGAAGAATCTGATATAAATGAGGTGAGGACAGTGGATATTCAACTACACGCCGATGGGCGATGTCACTTGATTTTAAGTGCGCTGGAATAAAACAAAAAACAAAACCATAGGTAACAAGTAAAAAAAAAAGAAAAAAATTAATTTAAGAAAGGGTATTACTATTATGGAAACCAAAGAATTGAGACGCATTTTCAAAAACAACCTGGTACATTTTTTAGGCACTAAAGATGAACCTCACCAGAGATTAGCTGACGCCGTTGGTGTAAGCAGTGGCACATTATCTGATTGGGTGCAGGGTAACGCATACCCAAGACCTGAGCATATAGCGGCAATCGCAGAATATTTCAATATAAATCCTGGTGATTTAACCAATGATCCCAACGTTACAAATAAATTATCACGGCAAGAGCAAGAAATTCTTGATTTGTACAAATCCATTCCCAGTGACAAACAAGCCTTTGCGTTTAACTTTTTAAAGACGTTAAAGGTATCAGAATGAATTAAAGGGCAGCTTCGTGCTGCCCTTATTCTATTCTCTTCTATTTCATTTTATCAAATAAATAACTGGTCGTTTTTCAAATCAATTATAAACTCATTTCCTTTAAGATCGCGAACTGCAAGTTTAGGAAATTCAGCTTTATAATTTGAACGTAAAAAGCCTTGTTGCAAAGCATCAATAATAGGATAAATCTCATGGAATTGACAAAAATCTGTTAATTCATCCTCTTCTTCATACCTAATCAACATATCCATAAAAGAATTCATCGCTAAAATTATTCTAGTGGTTTCCTTTGGAACCATTTCCTCTTTTTGAAGTAAATAAAATTTTTCATATGTTTCAAGCAAAAGTTCTTGAGCCTCAACCTTTGAAATTCCGTCTATGCCAACAACCTTGTCAATAATTTTACCTGTCAAATCGGTCCATCTTTGTGCAAATCCTTCTATGTCCTTTGGCTGAATAACACTCGCCATAATAAAAACTCCTTAATTTTCCAATTATTTTTTGGTATTATACAACCGTTTTCTTTATTTGTCAATATCGGCTGACAAACAAAAACACACCCTGCGGTGTGTTCCTGTGTTTGGCGGAGAAGGAGGGATTTGAACCCTCGCACGGTAATTAGCCGCCTACTGGTGTTCGAAGCCAGACCCTTCAGCCTCTTGGGTACTTCTCCTTTTCTGCCAATATTATACGCAAAAATCATATTTTGTCAAGTATTTTCAAAAATCGACAAAAATCGAAATTGACCGTTTCCTTGCCCGGCACTATAATACTATCAAATTAAAATGAACGGAGATAGTTATTATGAAAGCAACCGGAATAGTTAGGCCCGTAGATCAGCTTGGACGCATTGTAATCCCCTGCGAGCTGCGCAAGAGCCTTGAAATCGACTGTGGATCACTTGTGGAAATATTTGTGGACGGTGATTCCATCATCCTACAAAAATATGAGCGCACCTGCGCCCTCTGCGGCTCTAAAAATGATTTAATCCCACACCACACACGCTGGATCTGCACCGCTTGTCGTGATGAGATTATTAAAAACAAAAGCCTCGGATAATTCCGGGGCTTTTGCATTTTATCAGTCTTTGATCTCTATACTTAAAACAATAATAGCAATTTTTATTTCATTACTTTTTGATTAATTCATCCGGGAACACAGACGCCTTGATCAAATCCTCCGGTGCAATCTCTAAAGCATCCGCAATGTTATAAAACACGTCCAAAGAAAAACTGTACGCCATATTGGGCGCTTCAATGTTACTCAACAAGGAACGGCTTATGCTCGATTTTTCTGCCAGCTTCTCCTGGGATAATCCGCGAATTCTTCGAAGTGTAGAAATAGCAATACCGAGTTGGATAAAACGGTCTCTGTTTTTGTAATCTACTTCCTTTCCCATAATTAAAACCTCACATATTAGACAATAGATTATATATACATAATTATACTCTCAGATAACTTTTCTTTCAGCATTCGAGCGTATGCACTTGACTGTATTAGTCAGCAATGATATAATTATATTTACAAATTGTCTTTGGTTATATGCATTTGCCTTAATTCATAAGTGATCGAAAGCAATGACAAAGCAAAACCCGAAAAAGAAATCCGCCTGCAACAGCAGACGGAACCAATGTATATATTAAATGTATACATTATTATATATGTCAAATAATATATCATATGTGAGACAAAAAAAACACGCATCCGAAAATGCGTGAAACATAATCATATTCTTCGCAGAGTTCATCATTCTACGGTTCTGTATTATAGCATAATGTTCCAAATTTTGCAAGTATTTTATTTATTTTTTTACTCTAATCAAGAAAATTTGATATTTTAAGTGGTTATTTATGAAGAACGACTATACAATTAAGGCGTTCAAGTAATAATTCGCCGTCAATAGTTCCGTCGGTTCCTTAATTTAACTAAAATTATACGAGTTACTTTTAAAATATTAATACACTCAAATTTTAAGGAGGACATCACTATGTCAAAAAAAGGAGAAAACATTTATAAGCGCAAGGATGGTCGTTGGGAAGCTCGATACATAAAAGCCTATCACCCCGATGGAGCCCCAAAGTACGGCTATTGCTATGGTAAAACATACCGAGAAGCAAAGCAAAAGGTAACGCTTGCAAAAGCGGCATTGGCAACCGGAAAATCCGCTCCAACAGTATCACGAAAACGACGCTTTGCCTTTTACTGTGATGAATGGCTTAAGCTGAACCGCAGCCGAGTAAAGGAGTCAACTTACGCAAAATACAGCAGTATGCTCGAAAAGCATATTAAGCCACGTTTGGGAGGGTGTCTTGTGCAAGCGTTATCTTCAATTATCGTTGAGCAATTCTCCCACGATTTATTATATGAGGAAGAATTATCACCTAAAACTGTAAAAGACATATTAACAACGTTGCATTCTATCATTAAACATATAAGCAAGCAGTTCCCTGAGCCACTTCCTAATATAGAGATCATATACCCCAAGGTACCTAAAAACGAAATGCGCGTATTGAGTAAAGACGAGCAAACAAGGCTTGTGGAATATCTGTTGACCGATATGGATGAATGTAAATTTGGTGTATTGCTTTCGTTACTCACAGGAATGCGGATCGGGGAGGTTTGTGCATTGCAATGGAAAAACATCTGCTTGCAAGAGCAAACGGTGCAGGTTAAATCCACAATGCAACGATTAAAGGATTTTAGTGAAAACAGTGTAAATAAAACTAAAATAGTTATTAGTGATCCTAAAAGTGACACCTCTGCAAGAGTGATTCCATTAACAGAATATGCCGTAAGACTATGTAAAATGCATTGGTGTGATAGCCCTACGGCATTTGTATTGACCGGAGAATCAAGCCGCTATATCGAACCGCGCACAATGCAATACAAATTAGAGCGTTATACCTCAGAATGCAATCTTGAAGGAGTACATTTTCATACGTTGCGACACACTTTTGCTACGCGATGCGTAGAGGTGAATTTTGAGATAAAATCTTTAAGTGAGATCCTTGGTCACTCAAGTCCTCGAATCACTTTAGAGCGCTACGTTCACTCTTCTATGGAGCTAAAGCGTGACAATATGAATAAGCTTGCAACTATCGGCTTTTGATTTAAGCCGTCAAAAAACTCCGTCATATATAAGTAAAAGTCCTTATTACAAGGGCTTTTTTTCATATATGGCAGAGTGATGAACTCTGCGAAAGGCTTTGTTCACAATGGTTTTGCCATTTTTGTAAACGTTGTGACTTTTTGCAGATAACATTCTCGATTGCCAATCAAGCAGAGTGATGAATTCTGCGAACAATTCTATGATGCCGGCAACCTCATAAGTCCATTGTTTTTTTGTTACCGCATTGTGTGGACTGTATGGAGGACTCGCCTGCCTATTTTTTAAAACTTGGTGTAGTGAATACTGTTCTGTAAAGAAAGGGGCGGTAGTCTTGAATCCGCAGGATATGCGAGAAAAATTGATTGCAAGAACGATTACGGTTATTGCAAACGAAGGTCTTGACAAAACCACAACCAAAGCAATCACCACAGGAACGGGCATAAACGAGGCATATATATACCGTCACTTTTCCGACAAGACGGACTTGCTGTCCAAAGCATTTGATAAGCTGGATGACGAGCTTGTTGCTAAAGTAATGCAACATCTGCCTGTGATGTATATGCGGGAGTTGGAATACGAACTGCGTTGCAGAGTGTTCTTTGAAGCGGTATGGAAGTTTATGCTTGCCAACAAAGAACATTGCCTTGCGTTTGTTCAGTATTATTATTCGCCGTATTTCACAAAGTATTCTGTTGAAAGCCATAAGGCGCGTTATGCTTCCGTTGTTGAGAAATTAAAGGATGCTTTTAAGGATGAGGCAGATGTGTGGATGATCCTCAACCACATATTGAATGTAATGCTCGATTTTGCCGTAAAGGTGCATAACGGTCAGATGCCAAGTGAGGACAACTATTCTGAGCACGTGTTCCTTGTTATATACCGTTCGGTAGAGCAGTATTTTAGAAAACCAAAGGAGAGTGTTTCTTAAATATGAAGAAAGCACTAAACATAATTAAAACAACTTTTGTATGGCTGGTAGTACTGCTTGCCGTATCAATGATGATCTTTACAGTTATCTCCGTAACAACCTTTAACCGAAACGATAGAAGTCTCTTCAATTTCAAGATGTATATCGTCAATTCTGATTCGATGGCAGCCACCGACTTTAACGCAGGCTCCTTGATCCTCGTAAAAGAGGTTGACCCCTCTACTCTCAAAGAGGGCGACATCATCACCTTTATGTCCCAAGATACCGATAGCTTTGGCGAAACCATTACCCATAAAATCCGTAAAGTAACCACCGATGC
>JAEIGA010012305.1_pt1 | contig 12977 bp, 9 predicted proteins | sample 9270691 | NCBI WGS metagenome assembly JAEIGA01 (sample SAMN17057246, study PRJNA624740) | gut metagenome | biome: biome; isolation source: fecal sample | host: Bos grunniens | place: China: Xizang | collected 2019 | reverse complement strand
TAGTTAAAATAGTTTTTTTCAATAAATACTTTATTGAATATTTAGTCTAATTTTGTTAAAATTTGAGTATTACTAGTTATTATATTATTAGAAAGGGAAATATTATGAATCTAGGAAAAACAATACAAACTTTACGAAAACTTAAAAATTTAACACAAAATGAACTGGCTGAAAAATTATTTGTTAGTTATCAGGCAGTAAGTCAATGGGAAAATGGTAATACGAATCCGGATATTTCAATTCTTTCAAATATCGCAGATGTATTTGGAATTACAATTGATGAATTGTTTGATAGACCTAAACCAGAAGTTATGGATCAAGAATCAACAATTGATGTTTCTAATTTAGAAAAAAATAAAATGTATATTGTAGTACTTGATGGAAATAAAATGATAAAAGCTATCGATTTTAAAAAATCAAAGGAAAGTTTTCAAAATATTACAATTGAATTAAATGGTGATGTCAAAGACGTTGTTAGTTATTTCTCTGTTGAAATTGATGGAGATGTAAAAGGTGATGTAAGAGCTGGAAATAGCGTTACTTGTGGCAATATTGATGGAGATGCAGTTGCAGGGGATAGTATTACTTGCGGTAATGTAGGTGAAAATGCCAATGCAGGTGATAGTATTACTTGTGGCAATGTAGGAGGAACAGCAACAGCTGGAGATAGCGTTACATGTGGTAATATTGATGGGGATGTTACTGCAGGAGATTCAGTAACATGTCAAGACATTAATGGTAATGTACGTGCGTCTGAGGTTAGATGTAATATTATTAATGCTGAAAAAATAGAAGCAGATGAAATTTATATCGATAAAGAATTGAATATAATAAAATAAAGAAAAAAACGAACAAAGAATTCTTTGTTCGTTTTTGTTTGTATATAAATTTAATAGTTATAACTTTAGTTTTCATTTACAATTAGTTGATAAAAAAACAAAAGAATGATATAATAATTAAAATATGTGACAAATATAATCTAATAAAGGTGATTATTATGGCAAAAAAGAAACCATGGGTTAAAAAAAGACATACCTTCTTTAAGAAGTTTTTACATTTGATTTTACTAATTCCTTTAAAAATTAAATATCGATTTAAACGTGATAAGTTTAAAATAAAGAAAAATAAAAGTTATATTGTAGTATGTAATCATGTTACTACTCTTGATCCAATCTTTTTAAATCTTGCTTTTAATAAAATGTTGTATTATGTTGGAAGTGACGATTTATTTAATATTAAGTATTTATCATGGTGGTTACAGTTTATTACAGGTATCATTCCTAAAAGCAAAGGAAGAAGTGATATTCAAACTGTTAAAACAATGTTGAAAGTTTTAAAAGAAGGTGGTACTGTTGCAGTATTCCCAGAAGGTAACAGAACATACAGTGGAGAACTTTGTTATATTTCTCCAGCAATTACGAAATTTTTCAAAAAAACAAATGTTCCAATTATTATTTATAATATTAATGGTGGTTATGGTGTAGATCCAAGATGGGCTAATAAAAAACGTAAAGGTCATTTAGCATTTAATATTAAAAGAATCTTAGAACCAGCTGAATACAAAGATTTAACAGATGATGAATTGCACAATTTAATTCTTGAAGAACTTAGTGTTAATGATATGCAATCAGGTAATTTATTTAAATCAAAAAACAAAGCTGAAAACATTGAAAGAGTATTATTTAGATGTCCAGAATGTATGAGTATAAATACTATTGAATCACAAAAAAATGAATTTAAATGTACAAAATGTCATACAACATGGGAATATAATGAAAACTTAACAATAACTAAAGATAAAGAACTTTATAAATTACCATATGTAAAAGATTGGTATAATGAACAAATAAAATATATTTTAGAATATGATGTTAATACTAGTGATGTAATATTTGAAGATACTAATGTTGAAATTTATTCATTTACAAGTGGTAAAATTAAAAATTTAATTGGTTATGGAACTATTAAATTATATAAAGACCATCTTGAATTTAATGCAGATACTGAAATTATTAATTATAATTTATCTGATATGGAAGGTGTTTCAGTAGCTGGAAAAAGCGGTTTATTATTTAGAATAGGTGATACTGCTTTTAAAGTACGTGATAATAAAAAATTAAGACATAATTTTAATAGTTTAAAATATGTATTGATGATTAATCATATTAAAAATCAAGGAAAAGAAGATCAACAAGAATTTCTTGGTATTTAGTAACTAAAAGGTAAAGTTTCTAACTTTACCTTTTTTTTCGAAATAAAATTATAATTAATTTATGTTATAATTTATTTGGTGATTTAATGCGTTTATTTAGTAATTTATTTAGAATAAAAACCTATAAAGAATTAGATGTAATATTTATAGGTAGAAGTAAATTTATCTTTAGTAAACTTGAAAATTTGAAAAGTATCCAAGTATTAATTAATTATGCAAAAGTAAATAATTATTTAATTTTTATTGTTGATTACATAACTGATATATATATGTATGATGAAGAAGTTTTTAATTTAGGTGATGGGTTTTTAATAATTTATAAATAAAAGTTGCAATTTCTTGACTAATGAAAACGTTTTTATGGTATAATATAAGTGTCAAAGAAAGTTTAATTTGACAAGTATATTTAGGAGGTATTTATATGAAAGTTAACATTCACGGAAAGAACAAATTTGTTGTTAAGCCTGCACTTAGAGAGTACATTGAAAAACAAATTGTACCAATCGGCGAAATGTTTAGACTTGCTGATAGTGTTACAGCAAACGTTGTGTGCAAGGAGTACGGTGACGCTAAGATTGTTGAGGTGACTATCCCAACAAAATACCTCATTATGAGAGCAGAAGCAGAAGCTGATGATATGTTTAAAGCTCTTGATATTGCAGTTGAGAAATTAGAAAAACAACTACAAAGACATAAAAAGAAAATTAATACGTTTATAAAAAAACGTGACGGTATTGGAAATTATTTTAGTGAAATTGAAAATAGCGTAGAAGATGAAGAAAAGAAAGTTGTAAAAGAAAAACATGTTGATTTAACTGTAATGACTGTTGATGAAGCAATCATTCAACTTGAGCTTTTAGGACATGACTTCTATATGTTTATTAATGAAGAAGATCACAAACCTACAACAATTTATTTAAGAAATGACGGTAATTATGCCGTTATTAGAGCAAAATAATATAATAGTTAACCCTTTTGGGTTAACTATTTTTTTATTAAATTAGACAAAAATAGACTTTAATGATATAATAACTATATATTAGACAAGGAAGGAATAAACGAATGAAAAAAATACTTTTAGTTTTTAGTATGTTTTTGATTTTTGGACTTGCTGGTTGTACTATGGAAGGCGGAGAAGCTAGTAGTATCCAAGGAATCGAAATCATTAATGAGTTAGATACTCGTGTTGTTTACTTAGGCGAAAAATTACAACTTTCTGCTAAAATTTATCCTGAACATTTTGACCAAGATGTCAAATGGTCATCAAGTGATGAAAAAGTAGCAGTAGTTGATGAAAATGGTTTAGTAACAACAAAATCACTTGGTAAAGTTGAAATTATTGCAACTTCTGTGAACCATAAAAAAGTTTCACAAAAATATGCTTTAATTGTTGAAAATAAACCTGCACCAGAAATCAAACCAACTGGTGTAGAAATTATAGCTAATCAAACTACATGTAAAGTTGGCGAAAGAATTTATTTAACTGCTTCTGTTACACCAAGCAATGCTTCACAAAAAGTTGAATGGTCAAGTAGTGATCCAACTATTGCTACAGTTGCGCGTGGTACTGTTACACCTTCTAAAGAAGGTAGCGTAACAATTACAGCAACTGTTAATGGATATAGTGAACTTGTTGCAACTATTGAATTAACATTTGAAAAAGCAGATGCTCCTGTTGTAACAAAAGATTGGCCAGATATGCCTTTCGCAACACATCAAGAATATTTTGATGCTGAAGATGAAACACCACTAAAAATTAAAGGTATCGTGGTTCATGTTAGTCCTGTTGATGAAGATACTGTAAACTATGTAATTCATAATGGTAATCGTGGATATTATGTATATGCACAAAATAGTTTAGCATTCCCAGTAGAACTTGGTAAAGTTTACGAAGTTGGTGGATTTAAGAAAAATTACCGTGGACTTTGTGAAATTGTTGATGTAGAATACTTTAACGAATTAGACGAAGAAATTGTATCTGAGATTAATGTTCTTGGTAATGTTGATCCAACTAACTTAGATGCTATGAATGAATATCACACTTCATTTGTAAGTGGTAGTGCAGTATTTGAAAGTGCTGAAGTAAGTACAAAAGCTTATAATTTCTATGCAATAGTTAATGGTAAATCTGCAACATTCAGAGTTGATCCTGCTTATATGGAAGACGAAGAATTTGAAGCTATTTCTAATATTTTATCAGCTGCAATTGCAGGTGTTGAGTTTGACTTTGTAGGACTTGTTACTGCATATGGTTATGGTACTCCTGCTCCACAAATTCAAATTACTAATAGTCAATATATTAAATTTGCTGAAGTATCACCTGAAGTATTATTAGAATCTGCATTAAGCAAAATTCAAATTTCTGAATCTGTATCACACTTAAAAGATCAAATTACTATCCCACAAACAATTCCTGGTTATGATCAAATTGCTGTTAGTTGGATTTCAGATAGTAATTTAATTGAAGTTAATACAGGTGCTGTAACACATGCTGATGTTGATACAACAGTAACATTAATAGTTACATTATCAATTGGTGAATTAAGTGTTACTAAAGAATTTAAAGTATTAGTTGGTGCTTTAAATAATAAAGAATATCAAGAAGTTGTTGTATTTGACTTAGACGATGCTTTAGATGCAAGTTCATGGGGTAACTCAGATTCTAAACCATCATACAAAGAAGGCACAGTTGTTCTAGGAACTCCTGCTTATACTTGGTTATTAAGAAATGCATTAATTGCTGCTACAAGCGGTGATAAATATCAAGACAAATTTGCTATTCGTGCACAATCTGGTACAAGTGCTGATCAAACTGCTCGTATTGAAATTCAACAAGATGGTGAATACAACTGTGTAGAATTCTTAGCTGCTATTTATGGTAGTGATGCTGCTGGATTAAAAATTAAAGTTGAATACTCATTTGACCAAGGTTCAACATGGCAAGCAACTGAATCAGTTACAATTGAAAATACTCAACTTGATACATATCAATTTATTTTACCAGAAGGTGTTAAACGTATCGCAATTGTAGTTGTTGAAAATACAGGTCGTCGTGTTAATATCGATGAAATTAAATTATTAAAATAGGAGGCTAGTACAATGAAAAAACTAATAATTACTTTAAATATTTTATTAATCTTATTTATTACTGGTTGTACTACTGCTTCTGGTAATAGTAAACCTCAAACATTAGAAATTGTAAAAGACTTAACTATCATTGATGAACTTGATTGTTATGTTGGTGATGAAGTAGAATTAAATACTAAAATTAGTGATAATTCAAAAGAACAAATTATTTGGGAAAGTTCAAACCCATCAATCGCAAGTGTAGATGAAGATGGTAAAGTTACTGTTCATAAAAAAGGTACAGTTATTATTTCTGCTTTTGTAAAAGATACACCATATGTAAATGATTCAATCTTTATTGATTCAACAGCAAAAATTGAACAATTAGGTGTAGGAACTGGTCTTTCTCAAGATGATCCAATCTTCATTGGTAATGAAGGTGATGATGAACCACTTGAAATCTATTTTATTGAAATGCAACATATCTATTCAGATTCTATCTTTATTAAAAAAGGTAATGTTGAAATCTTAATTGACTCAGGATATGAATATGATGGTACATTTGTAAATAAAGTTATTACTGAACATTGTGCAGATAACAGACTTGATTTATTAATGTTATCTCATAGTGATGGTGACCACATTGATGGATTAAAAAATGCATTAAGTACTGTAGAAAACATTTCATTAATGGTTGACTATGGAGGAAGCGGTACTGGTAATGCTTTATACGCAAGAGAAACATATATTCCTCTTGGAATGCAATATCATTCTGCATACGATTCTGTAAACAAACTTAATGGTGCAACAGATGTTTACTACTTAACTGAAGATTTCTATTTCGAAGTATTAAATACTGGAAATTACATTAAAAATACTGAATCAAGTGCTGGTAATGGTAAATCACTTACTGTAATCTTCTATTATAAAGATTTCAAATTCTTTACTGGTGGTGACCTTACAACTGCAAGTGAGTCTGATCTTTTAAAAAATGAAGATTTACCAGAAGTAACACTTTTCAAAGCACATCACCATGGTTCACATGGATCTAACTCACAAGCGTTACTTGATAAGATTAATCCAAAAGCAGTAGCTATTTCTGCTGCTCGTGCAAACCAATACCAAGCAAAACCTGGTGCTCCAACTCAAAACAATACATATAACTTAAATGCTGCATCTGGTCACCCAGCCGCAGCTGCAATCGAAAGAATCTATAAAGCACCAAGAATTTCACAAAACTTAAATGTTTTCTGGAATGCTGTTAATGGTACAATGAAATTCACAACTTATGGTGAAGATGACTTTGTATTCACAGGTAGTCAAACAATGAAAGGTTATTATGACCTATCACTTACTGGTGGCGTTGGTGTATGGAATGCTGCTATCAATGACTTTGATAATAAAGTAACTGGTGAAGAAAACAAACGTCTTCATGAAACTAAAGTATTTATTTTTAGAGATTATATTCAATATTTACCAGAATGGGCTAGAAAGCAATATTTTGGACAATAAAATAAATCCCTCTTTTTTAGAGGGATTTTCTTTTGTTTTAAAATATTTACAAAATTTGTTTAATATGCTATAATATGAATATATAGAAGGAGGCACTTGACATGAAGAAAAAACTAAGTCTTTTAATATTTATTACTGTTGATATCTTAATTGTTTTAGCAGTTATATTAATTACTTTTAGAACTACTAAAGATTATTATACAGTGCAATTTGAACTAAATGGTGGTGTTTTATTAAGTGGTGAATTAAAACAAACTGTCAAATTTGGTCAAGATGCTGTTCCTCCAGTAGTAAGTAAAGATGGTGAAATCTTCCTTGAATGGAGTGATGATTACACTAAAATTACCGAAGATAAAATCATTTATGCTTTATGGGATCATGAATCAACATTTGGTTTAGAATTTGAAGTACATTGGAATGGTAACTATTCTTTAGTAAGTGGTGCATTTGATAGTATTACTGGTGATATTTACGTTAGTGCTTATTACCAAGGACGAAGAGTACTAGGTGTAAAAGATGGTGCATTTATAAATTGTAATAGAATGAATTCGATAACACTCCCTGACGGAATGTATTCAATTGGTAATTCTGCTTTTAATGGTTGTACATCACTAACATCTATTGAGCTACCAAATTCACTTGTTTCAATAGGTGATAATGCTTTCTCATTATGTAAAAATTTAACTTCAATTAGTTTACCGGATACTGTTGTTTCCATTGGAAAATATGCGTTTAGTGATTGTGAAAATTTGAAAACAATAGAAATAGGTCCTAATATTGAAGATATTTGTGGAGAAACTTTTTATGGAATGAATTCACTTGTAGAAATTATTGTGAGTGATGATAATCCGCACTATAAATCAATTGATGGTAATTTATATTCGAAAGATGGAAAAACACTAATTAAATACGCAACTGGTAAAAAAGATGAAGTATTTACTATGCCTGATAGTGTTGAAGTAATTTCAGAGTTTGCGTTTGATAATGCAGTTAGCTTAAAAAAGATTAATATTTCGAACAATCTTTATGAAATTAAACCAAACGCAATTTATCAGTGTGAAAATGTTGAGTACACAAATCTTGATGGAATTTCTTATATTGGTAACGATACTAATCCATATTTGATATTATTAAATGTAAAAGAATTAAAACAGGCAAATGTTGTATTACCTGAAAATGTTAAAATCATATATACAGATGCTTTCAAAGATTGTACTTTGATTCAAACACTAGAAGTTGGAAAAGAGTTAAGATCAATTGGCGATGGAGCTTTTGCGGGGTGTATAAACATTAAAGAAATCCTATTACCTTTTACTTTAATAAGTATTGGGGAAGGTGCGTTTTATAACTGTACTAGTTTGGAAAAAATTACTATTCCAAGTGGTGTTCTAACAATATCTAATAATACATTTAATAATTGTATTAATTTGAAAGATGTAGATCTTTCAAAAAACTTAGAGTCAATTGGTGATAATGCATTTTATAACTGTTCTAGTTTAGAATCAATTGCACTTCCAAATACATTAGATGAAATCGGTACTGCAGCTTTTTTAGGTTGTATAAAGTTAAAAGAAATGATTGTGCCAAAAAATGTTAAAAAAATTGGAATGGGTATTGTTCAAAATTGTCAATCTTTACAAAAATTATCTATTCCATTTATTGGACCTGAGATAGATAGTACATCAAATACACATTTTGGATATTTATTTGGATCAAGTAAATATAGCAATCAAGAAGTTGATATTCCTTCATCTTTAGTAAGTGTTACAATTTCGAATGCAGTGAAACTAAATTCTTTTGCATTTTATTATTGTGCTAATTTAAAAGAAATATATTTGCCAAAGACATTAAGAGAAGTGGGTTTATCGACATTTATTGGATGTACTAATTTAAAAGAGGCTTATTTTCAAGGAAGTGCTGAAGACTGGTGTAAAATTTCATTTGGTGATTCAGCTGCTTTACCAAATTATTATAGTCAAACAATTTATTTCTTAAATGAAAACAATGATTATGAATTGGTAGAAGAAATTGTATTAACAGATAGAGTATCTGTAATTCATGATTATCAGTTTTTTAATTTTGGTGATTTAAAAAGTGTTGTTATTTCTAATAATGTCAAAGAAATACCAGTATCTACATTTAGAAGTTGTAAAGCTTTAGAATATGTTTATATTGGTGATAATGTTGAAACAATTTATTTTGATGCTTTTCATTTATGTCCATTAATTCAAGAATTTGAAGTATCTAGTAATAATAAATACTTAATGTCAGATAATGGTAACATTTATTCTAAAGATGGTAAAACGCTATTTTTTGTAAATAAATCAATTACTAATACTAACTTTAAAGTATTAGATAGTGTAGAACGTATTGAAAAATATGCATTTTATAATAATCCAGTTGAAACAATAGTATTTTCTAATAGTTTAAAATCAATTGGTGAATATGCTTTTTATGGTTGTGAGGCTTTACAAGATTTCGTATTACCAGAATCCCTTGAAATTATCGAACAATATAGTTTTTATGGATGTAAACAAATTAAAAATTTGGTTATACCAAATTCAGTAACTACAGTTGGTCAAAATTCGTTTTATGGATGTACAAGTTTGATGAGTGTAGTTTTATCTAATAAGATGGAAGAAATCGCAACATCCCTTTTTTATAACTGTTCTTCCTTAAAAACAGTTTTAATGTCTGATAGTATTAAATCAATTGGTAATTCAGCATTTAGAAATTGTCGTTTTTTAGAAAATATAATTTTATCAAATAATCTAAAATCAATTGGATCATATGTCTTCTCAGGCTGCACTAGATTAACAGATCTTTATATTCCTATTTCGGTTGAGGATATTTCACGATATGCAATTTATAATTGCCCATTATTAAATATTAAATGTGAAGCAGAACCGATGCCTGAAGGTTGGCATGCAAACTGGGCAAGAGGATATGATACACTTGTTTGGAGTGTCGAAAATCCAAGAAAGAGTAAATAAAATGGAACAAGCAATTAAATTATTAAAAGAAAATATTAATCATAAACCTTTTAAAACAGAAATTAAAGTATATGGTTGGCAAAATGAATTTGATCATACATTAATTCAAAGTGTTAGTAAATATTTGTTTGAAGATTTTGAAGTTATTGAGAATCTTGCAAGCATTGATAATGAAAATCGTCCAGGTAATATTAAATCTAAATATTATATTACGGTACATGATACTGGTGATGCTGATCCAACTCATACTGCTAAATTTTGGTCAAATACTGTTCGCGATGAATACTGGGAACAAGGTAAGTATGCATGTAGTTATCAATATGTAGTTGGTAATGATGGTACATATCAACAAATTCCCGATAATGAGGTCGCGTGGCATGCTGGTGATACTACGAAGTTTGATTATAAGTTATATCAAACAAACGTAACAGGCACTAACCCAACACCCATAATTACAATATCACATGATGGCTATTTTGAAATTGATGGTGTTAAATCAAATATTCTAGCACCACGTGTATATAAAGAAAAAAATGGTGAAGTAATTTTAGACCGTGTTGCTACTACAAGTGATATTAACGATCAAAGTATTCTTTGTAAACTAATTGATGGTGTTTATTATTTAGGTGAGGTATATTTTAACGAAACATACGAACTTATTGCTAATCGTGGTGGAAATAATAATTCTATTGGTATTGAATCTTGTATAAATGAAGGTACAGATATCTATTACACATGGCAAAAAACAGCAAAGCTAGTTGCTAACCTTTTATATAAATACAATTTAAATTTTGAAGATATCCGTCAACATCATTATTATAGCGGGAAAAACTGCCCACAAACAATGAGAATGAATGGGATGTGGGATCATTTCATGGATCTTGTAAAAACAGAATATGCATTTTGTGAATTATTAGATGAAGGTTATAAGTTTAAATTAATCCCATTAAATGATAATATTAATGAATTAGGTAGAATAAAAAAGGTTGAAGAAGCTATTAAATTTAAAATTGAAATTACAAAAGAAAATAAACAAGAAACTATTGAATTTAATTTTTAACCAATAAATTATAAAATTTTAGCGTTATAATAATAAAGAGGTGGTTTTATGAAAAAAACAAGTAGTTTAATTATATTACTTTTAATGTTTTTATTAATTACTAGTTGTAAGTCTCCTATTGTATTTGATATTGCTTTAAAAAATGGTCGTTATATTGGTGAAAATGAATCAATGAAAGTTACTACAACTTTTAAAGAAATTGATATCATGCAATATGTCAAACAAAATAACAATGTTTTAAAAGATCAAACAACCATTAATGAAAAATTTTATAAACCATTTAGGGTTGAATTAAAAATTGAAAAAGATTCTAAAACATATAAAATAGACTTATCAAAACCAGGTGAACAAAAAATAAACAATAATTATAAAATTTATTGTAGTGATAAAACGGAACTGAATTTAGAGTATATTAATTTAAAATTAATTGACAGAAATTCAGATACTATCGCAGAAGAAATTAACTGTGAACTAAAATTTTTTGATGAAACTATTACATTGCCACTTTATAATAATGATGAAAAACATCAGTTTAATATTCATAATCCTTTTAATCTTGACTTTACTGCAAGTATTAGTGAAGATAACAAAGTATATCCTGATGAAATTATATACATTAAAGTAATGAGTCATATTGAAGATATCTATTTATCTTTATCTACAAATGAGTTAGTTCAAGGAACTTTAGTAAATGAATATAATAGTCAATATTTATTATTTGAAGTTGTAATGCCTAATGAAAATCTCGATATAATTATTAATTCAGATACTTTAGAATTAGATTATAAACATTATATTGAAAATCCGCTTTATGCACGCTTTAAGAACTTTTCATTTAATAAGCCAATTGATGAAAATATCAAGTATAAAATTGTTGATTTAGGTGATATTATATATGATGGTACACTTCAAGAATTATTTGCTGCACCGTTTGGTGATCAATATTTGGTAAAGAACTATTATGGTTTATACATAAAACGAACTGAACCTTGGTTTATGTCAATAGCCAATATTACTTATTCTGATTTATATTTAGAAAATAGCAATCTATATATTACATATAATTATGACAAAGAATTTCCTGAAGTAATTATTGATCAATATATACCTGATGTTGATTTTTATGAACTTATATTAATTCCAAAAACTTGGAAAGAAAAAATCAATTTTCATACACATTATCCAATAAAAATAAATAAAATATATCCTAATAAAGAAGAACTATTCTTAACTTATGATGTTTTAGATAAAATCAAAAATGTATATATTAATGAATCCTCAGATGTTGTTTTTCCAAATAATTTACATGTTCGTGGATTGTATCAAAAAGATGAAACAGCGATCTTTATGATTACTTGTGATTTATATGATTATCCTGCATATATTGAAACTAAAACATATGGTGAATATTCGTTTTCATTTGATGCATCATACAGTTTACATGTTTATCATGAAGATAAATATTATACAATTGATGAGGCATTAGAATTAAATATTATTACAATGAACGATGTTTCAAGAGCATATAGTAGATCAAACTAGACTAATTTGTAGTCTAGTTTTTTATTAAGTTTGAGTAATAAATTGCATAATAAATGTATATTAAAATATACAAAAATGTGAATAATTTAGATATATATTGTTAATTAATAAAAATTGACTTAAATAATTTAAAGTGTTATAATATGTTAACTTTGAATTTAATAGAGGTATTTATTATGATTAGTTTACTAATAATATTTTTTGTTCTTATAATAATATTTATATTCAATTTAATTTTAAATTCTTATATTGAAGAACATTGTAATCACATCAAAGAAATTAAAAATATTAATAATAAATATAATTTCCATGATGTTTTAGAATTTAATTTTGTACAAATTTATGATAACGAACATTCTTATTTTGATATTACACCCCTAGATTATTTAATTTATCAATTAATATTTATTAAAAAAAGTGTAAAAGAAGAAATTAGAAAAACGAATGAAAATAGTAATTTATATGATTTATATATTGAAGATTTAAAAGTACTAAAAAGTATTGAATTATTTGATATTCAAACACCTAAATATATTATCCTATTAACAAAAAATAAAATTAAAAGAAAAATTAGAAATTTAAAACATAACCC
>JAEIGA010012304.1_pt1 | contig 12977 bp, 11 predicted proteins | sample 9270691 | NCBI WGS metagenome assembly JAEIGA01 (sample SAMN17057246, study PRJNA624740) | gut metagenome | biome: biome; isolation source: fecal sample | host: Bos grunniens | place: China: Xizang | collected 2019 | reverse complement strand
GGTACAGTTCACAACCCAGGTCTGAACGTAGGTATGGGTAAGGATCACACTCTTTACGCTCTTATTGACGGTAAGGTAAGCTTCCGCAAGAAGGCAGACAACAAGTCTTACGTTTCAGTACTTCCATTCGAGAACTAATTCCCGAAGGATACTAGAAAAGTCATAAAGGCAGTAATCCAAATGGATTATTGCCTTTTATTTTTTCTGGAAATTATTTAAATTTGCATGTTTTGTTCGATTGATAAAAGATTTTAAAAAACATACACTATGCTTACTCTTAAATTGCTTCGTGAAAATCCAGAGTTTGTGATTGAGAAGCTTGCAAAAAAGAACTTTGATGCAAAGGAGATTGTTGAGAAGATCAATGATCTTGATCAGAATAGAAGAACTCTTCAGGCAGAGCTTGACTCATGCCTTGCGGAGCAGAAAAAGAAGGCTGCCCTGATCGGTGGTCTGATGAAGGAGGGTAAGAGGGATGAAGCTGAGGCTGTCAAGGCTGAGGTTGCTGCTCTGAAGACCCGTTCGGCTGAAATTGAAAAGGCCTCTCAGGAGAACAACGCAGAGTTGGATTCACTCGTGGTTCTTCTTCCGAATATCCCATGCGATATCGTTCCGGAGGGAAAGTGCGCAGAGGATAATGTTGTTGTAAAGACAGGTAACGAGATTCCGGAGCTTGGCGAGAATAGCCTTCCGCACTGGGAGCTTGCAAAGAAGTACGATATTATTGATTTTGATCTTGGTGTGAAGCTTACAGGAGCAGGATTCCCTGTATACAAGGGCAAGGGAGCAAGACTTCAGAGAGCCTTGATCAACTTCTTCCTCGACTACAATACAAATGCCGGTTATCAGGAGGTGGAGCCACCGATACTCGTAAACGAGGCTTCTGGCTTTGGTACAGGTCAGCTTCCTGACAAGGAGGGACAGATGTATCACGCTACTGCAGATAACTTCTATCTTGTTCCGACAGCAGAGGTTCCTGTAACCAACATCTTCAGGGATGTGATCCTTTCAAACAACGACTTCCCGGTAAAGATGACAGCATATACTCCTTGCTTCCGTCGTGAGGCAGGCTCGTATGGCAAGGACGTTCGTGGACTTAACCGTCTGCACCAGTTCGACAAGGTGGAGATCGTTCGCGTCGAGAAACCAGAAAACTCATATGCTGCTCTGGATGAGATGGTGTCACATGTCGAGTCTATCGTAAAGGCTCTTGGTCTGCCATACAGAATCCTTCGTCTTTGCGGTGGCGACATGAGCTTCACTTCGGCTCTTACTTATGACTTCGAGGTTTACTCGGCAGCTCAGGGAAGATGGCTTGAGATCTCGTCAGTATCGAACTTTGAGTCATATCAGGCAAACCGTCTGAAGCTCAGATATAAGGATGGTGACGGTAAGGCACAGCTTGCACATACCCTCAACGGCAGCTCGCTCGCTCTTCCTCGCGTGGTTGCAGCATTGCTTGAGAACTACCAGAAGGGTGACAGAATCGAGATTCCAGAGGCTCTTCGTCCATACACCGGTTTCGACTACATTGACTAATGACAATATTGGGCATTGATCCAGGAACAAATATTCTTGGTTACGGCATCATAAGTGTGGACTCCAAGGGTCCACACTATGTCGATATGGGAGTCTTTGATCTTAGGAAGATCAAGGATCCTTTTGAGAAGCTTGCCAATATCTTTGCCGGAGTCACGGAACTGATAGAAGAACACCATCCAGACCATCTTGCCGTCGAGTCTCCGTTCTATGGAAAAAACGCTCAGGTGATTCTGAAACTTGGACGCGCTCAAGGTGCTGCGCTTACTGCTGCAGTCATGAAAGGCATACCGGTTGCTGAATATGCACCTCGAAAGGCAAAAATTGCCATATGTGGAAATGGAGCGGCTTCCAAGGAGCAGGTGGCGATGATGATACAGAAGACCCTCAAGGTGGACCTTGATCCCAAATATCTCGATGCTACAGATGCTTTGGCCATAGCGCTGTGCCATCACTACCAACTGTCAAATCCTCTGGCAGGAGTGTCGGGGAAGACAGACTGGAAGAAGTTCCTTCAGGACAATCCTGATAGAATAAAAAAATAACTCTTGCATTAAACCTATGGTTTAACAATGTGTCAAAATGACTATGGAAAACAGACATCATATCTCATTTCTCAGATCATTTGTTGCCTCTCTGGCATTGCTTCTGAGTTTTACGGCCTTCGCTCAAGGCTCATTTTCAGTGAAATTAAGATTGCTTGACTCTAAGACGTCAGAACCGGTCTCGTTTGCTACAGTATCTTTGACCGTTAAAGGTCAGGACACTGCCGCCAAGTATGTGTTGACAGATATTGACGGTAACGCTGAGATCGTAAAGGTTAAGAAAGGCACCTACGTCCTCAAGGCAGAACTTATGGGATATGTGACTCATACGCAGGAAATTTCCTTGGTTAAGAATCTTGAGCTTGGGGATGTGAAGATGGATGAGGATGTCAAGGTTCTTGACGCTGCCAGTGTCACAGCCGTAGGTAATCCGATTGTTGTCAAGAAAGATACGATCGAGTATACGGCCTCTTCCTTCAAGACTTCCGACAACGATATGCTTGAGGCTTTGCTCAAGAAGCTTCCAGGTGTAGAGGTGGAGGCAGACGGAACCATTACAGCTAACGGAGAGACAATCAAGAAGATCACCATCGACGGCAAGACATTCTTCCTTGATGACCCTCAGCTTGCATCCAAGAACATTCCTGCAAAGCTTATCGAGAAGGTAAAGGTCGTGGAGAAGAAGTCTGATCAGGCGAGATTCACAGGAATTGATGACGGTGAAGAAGAGACCATCATCGATCTCTCCATGAGACCTGGCATGATGCAGGGCTGGTTCGGTAATGTCATGGGCGGTGGCGGTCATGACGTGCCTGGAGCCGGGTCGGATATGAATGACTGGCGTTATCAGGGTGCGGCAATGGTCGGACGATTCACAGACAAGAGTCAGATCAGTGTTATCCTCAACGGAAACAATACCAATAACCGTGGTTTCAATGACATGGCCGGCAGCATGATGCAGGGCATGCGTGGAGGCGGTGGCGGAATGGGTCGTGGAATGGGAGGCTGGGGTGGCCGTAACGGTATCACAACATCATGGATGGGAGGACTTAACGGTGCCTTCACTCTTTGTGATGATGCCATGGACCTTGCCGGAAACTACCTGTACAACGGTTCCATCAATGAGGTCATGGAGGAAAGTTCCAAGATCACATATCTTGATGACGGAAGCCGTCTCCTGAACAATCAGAACGGTAATGACCGCACAATGACCCAGGGTCACAGATTCGGTATCCGTCTGGAACATGAGTTCTCTGAGAATACTTCCATCCTCTTCGAACCGCAGTTCAACTTCGGTCATGGATCATACAACGAGTTCTCAAACTTTGAGACCCTGACAGAAAGAGGCGAGGTGCGTGACTCTACAAACAAGGGTTTCTCAAATAACTTCGGAGACAACCAGAACTGGCAGACCAGCGGTTTCTTCCTCTTCAGACAGCGTCTTGGCAAGCCTGGAAGAACAATTTCTGCAAACGTACGATACAGTTTCAGCAATAATGAAATGGCCGGAAACAACCTGTCGCTTACACAGGTAAAGAATGCCGAGACAGGTGCATGGGGCGATGAAAGGGTTGACCAGCGCTTCGATCAGAACTCAAAGGGATCGTCTCTCAGCGGTAGGGTAGTGTATACAGAACCTCTCGGACATGATTTCTTCCTCGAGGCAAACTATCAGTATGGCTGGAACAGAAACACTTCATTCAAGAATACTGTCAATAATCTAACTGGAGAAGTGGATGAAAGGTATTCAAATCAGATTCTCAACCGCTCGATCACTCAGCGTGCTGGAATCAACTTCAGCTATCAGAAAGAGAAGTTCCGTGCTCAGCTTGGAGCTTCGATCAACCCTACAGACACATACAACGAGACCACAGGACACGATCCTTATCGCAGCAAGGTGATCAACTGGTCTCCGCAGGCGATGCTGAACTATGAGTTCAACGACAATACGAACATCCGTTTCTTCTATTGGGGACGTTCTTCGCAGCCTTCAACATCGCAGCTCCTTCCGGTGCCGGATAATTCAAATCCATTGAACATATCGCTTGGTAATCCTAACCTGAACCCGTATTTCAATCATAGCATCCGCGGTAATTTCGGTTATACAAACAAGAAGACCTTCACTTCGGTGCACGCGCGCTTCGGTGCCGGCCTGGTAGAGAATGCGATTACAAATGCGCAATGGTATGACAAGGCTGGAGTCCAGTATTCGATTCCGGTAAACGGTCCGGGAACTGGAAATGTGGATCTTCGTGTCATGGTGAATTCACCGTTCGGCAAGTCTGGCTTCTCGATCTTCTCGATGACATATGGACGTTACAACCAGTCGACTTCCTTCATCGGTACAAATGCCCTTGATACTGAGAAGTACTATAATGCAGAGGAGGCAAGCTTTGATTACAATGCATTCGCAAGAGACTATGCAGATCTTTCTGAAAGTGACGACTTCATCAATAACAAGACTCAGACGATGAGCTTTACCCAGAGACTTCGTCTTACATATAGAAATGATTTCGTCGAGCTTACAGTCGGTGGACGTACAAGAATGAACAAGTCATGGTACACCATGGAGAACAGTCAGCTCACAGCTACCTGGAACAACCAGATTGACGCTTCGATGAACTGGACCATCCCTGGCGGAATCAATATCATCTCTGACGTGGACTATAACTGGTACAACGGATATACGACACCTCAGGAGGATGAGATCATTGTCAATGCTGAGATTACCAAACTGCTCTTCAAGAACAAATGTACCCTTGCCCTCAAGGCATATGACATCCTTGGACAGTCTAAGAATCTTTCGGTTTCAGATTCTGCAAACTACCATATGGAGACCCGCAACAACACTCTAGGACGTTACATCATCCTGTCGCTTACATATCGTTTCGGTAACTTCGGAGGTGGTCCTGGCGGACATGGTGGTCCGGGAGGACGTGGCCCAATGGGCGGCGGACCAAGACGCTAAACTGGGGCTATTTCTTGGAAAGGAATCTGACTCCGAGCGCAAGGAACAGCAGCCAGAAAATGAAATTGCAGATGCGGCCGACAATGTCGCCGTGAGTTACAAAGAATGTCATGTCCTCGCGAAGAGGTATCTGACCTGATATTACAGCCGGCTCCCACCAAGGGGTCGGCTGAAGTATTTCTCCTGTAGGGCTTATGATAGCGCTGATTCCAGTGTTGGCGCAACGGGCGATGGCGCGACGTGTCTCAATGGCTCTTAGGGAGGCGTAGCTTAAATGTTGGCGGTATCCCGGTGTGTCACCCCACCACGCGTCATTGGTTATGATGGCCATGGCCTTTGCCCCATCTCTTACATAACCTGTATAATATTCTCCATAAACTGATTCATAGCAGATTGCGCAGCCTACGGGGATAGCGTTGCTCTGGCTTGAACATACATGAAGAACTTCTGTGTCCCCTTGTCCGATGCAGCGTCCCATCACTCCGCCTAATTTGTCGTCCAGCGGGCAAAGGATTGCAGGATATGGGGTCTTCTCTACAGCCACGACCAGCTTGTTCTTATGGAATATTTCGGTTCGTCCTGTGCCGTCTATCATCAGTGCTGAATTGTGCGATTCGCTCCATATGCCATCTCCTGCATTGCGCGCTGTATGCGAAGGTGCCTGTGCTGATTCTATGAAACTGTGGCTTGATGCTCCGAACAGCATGCTTGTGTTAGGGTATTCCTGAAGGAATGAGGCGAATGTCTTCCAGGTGCGGCTGCTCTGGATATTATTGGTGATTATGTCAGAGGTGAATGTCTCCGGAGCTACAATAAGGAGCGGTGCGACTGTCGAGTCGGCCTTTCTTTCCTGCAGGTGTTCCTGAGTCTTTTGCAGAAGCAGGCTGTTCTGCTCTGTCTGGGTCATGGCCTCGAACTTATTATACGGGTCGATGTTTGGCTGAACAATAAGTACATCAAGCTTCTCGCCTTCTGCCATGGCATCCTTGTATCTGCTTCCTATGACAGGGGATGCTATGAATGGTGCTGTCACTATTGAGAACAACCCTATGAAAGCTGCTGCCTTTGCTTTCCAGTTGAAAGTGAACCACTGTCCGTCGGATAGCGCTGTCATCATGCCGAACAATCCAAGGTTGCAGGCCCATATCCAGAGTGAACCTCCAAGGGTTCCGGTGTATTCATACCATTGAATCGCCCATGTTGATTGTGCGAATGAGTTTCCTAACACAAGCCATGGCCATGAAATCTCGGCGTCGAAGTAAAATCTTTCCCATGCAATCCAGGCCACCATAAGGAATATGTACGGCAGTGCGCCAGTGAACTTCTTCTTGCTCAGACGGAACAGTCCGAATATCAATGACATCTGGAATGCGTTGGCGAAGATCGCAAACAATCCGCCGCCAAGAGTCGCATTGCATACCCAGAATGTCGTGATCGCATTCCAGAGCACGAATGTTGTATAGTGGTAGATCCATACATGCTTTGTCCCGTTCAATGTTGCGATTCTGTCCATACACAAGAGCGGAATCAATCCGAACAGTGAAAGAAATCCTGTATGCGGTACGAGGAATGGGATGGACATGAGCACGGCAGAAAGAACTGACAGCCCCCAAAGCAATATATTCTCCTTTTTCATATAAATCATAGCATGAATAGTAGGACAAAGATATAAATAATTTACTATCTTTGTACGATTACATTAATGGGATACATATGGACTTGTTTCTTAATATCATCAAGGGCTTTCTGGTCGGTGTGGCCGCATCGATTCCAGTTGGTCCTGTAGCAATCCTAGTGATACAGAAATCATTGAGCAAGGGTTATAAAGCTGGTTTTGTCACAGGTCTTGGTGCAAGTGTCGTTGATACTCTCTTTGCTGTAATTGCTGTCTTTGCTCTGGCCTTCACTCAGAAGTTCCTGAGTGATCATGAGGTGGTCATTCTTTTGGCCGGAGGAGTCATACTTATTGGGCTTGGACTGGCCATGACCTTGAAGAACCCTTTCCGAAAAATGAAGGCTGACGGTACGACCGGTGCATCCGTGACTGATTTCATGCAGGCCGTACTCATGACAATATCCAATCCGGGAGCGATATTCGTGATGCTTGCCCTCTTCGCTTTCTTCGGTATAGCGGACTCGTCACCAAGCACATGGCATGTGGCACCGATACTTTTATCGGTTGCCGGAGGTTCTGTAGCTTATTGGTTCCTTATCTCATGGGCCCTGGGCTATTTCAGAAACAGGTTCAAGATGACTACCATTTTATGGATCAGCAGGGTTATGGGTGCGCTTGTCGTGATCATAGGAATGGTGCTGCTCACTCAAGGCCTTTTTAAGGTGATTTTCCATGGAATGCCTATACAATAATCATATGAAGAATTCTAAAGTTTATTTTACTGATCTCAGGACAGTTCCTGGGAACGACATGCTTACAAAACTTGAGCGTCTGATCAGGAAGGCCGGTATTGCCGATATTGACTTTGACGGAAAGTTTACTGCAATCAAGATTCACTTCGGTGAGCCTGGTAATCTTGCATACATCCGCCCGAACTATGCTGCGAGGGTCGTTGATGTAATACGCTCACTTGGTGGAAAGCCTTTCCTCACAGACTCAAACACCCTTTATACCGGTGGGCGTTCCAATGCAGTAGATCATCTTAATGCTGCAATGGAGAATGGTTTTAATCGTATAGGTGCCCATGCTGATGTAATTATCGCAGACGGCTTGAAAGGTACGGATTATAAGGAGGTTCCATGCGGCGGTACATACTGCCCTTCTCCAAAAATTGGAGCGGCCATAGCAGATGCAGACATAGTTATTTCCATGAACCATTTCAAGGGACATGAACAGAGCGGATTCGGTGGCGCCCTGAAGAATCTTGGAATGGGTTCAGCGAGCGTTGGCGGAAAGCTTGAGCTTCATTCTTCTTCTCAGCCTTGTATTGACCTAGACAACTGTATCGGCTGCCGTATCTGTGAGAGATATTGTCGTCATGATGCTGTCAAGGTAGTTGACAGGAAGGCTGTGATTGATTATGACAAGTGTGTAGGTTGCGGTCAGTGTGTGGCTGTGTGCCAGAAGTCTGCGGCTGTCATCAAGGACTATGACACTTCTGAGGTGCTCAACAGCAAGATTGCAGAGTATGCTTTGGCTGTTGTGAAGGACAAGCCGTCTTTCCATATCAGCTTTATAATGAACGTTTCCCCTAACTGTGACTGCTGGGGTCACAATGATGCTGCAATCGTTCCTGATCTGGGAATAGCGGCTTCTTTTGATCCTGTTGCTTTGGATTGCGCTTGCGCCGATATGGTCAAGGCTGCTCCAAGTCTCATGGGTAATGCTATTTCGGATAAGGACGGAGAGTGTACTTGCGGACACCATCACCACCATAAGGGTGAGGACAAGTTCCGTATCGTACATCCTGATACAGACTGGGAGTCGGGCGTCAAGTACGGCGAGCAGATCGGTCTTGGCTCTCGCTCTTACGAATTGATACATGTTAAATAATCATATGGCTAAAAAGACAAAGTCAAATAAGAATTTATTCGCTGATGCCTACAGGAAGGTTGTCGGATGGAAATGGTTCTGGATTGTCGGAAACCTTACCCTTGCGATAGTGATTGCTCTGGTGCTTATCCTTGGTGCCAAAGGCTTGCTTTCCGTCGGTACGAATCACGGCGAGCATATCCAGGTCCCTGAGTTTGTGGGAATGACCCTTAAGGATGCGCAGAAGGCTGCGAAGGATGCCGGTGTGCGTCTTACCGTTGTTGACTCGGTGTATGCAAAGAAGGGACGAGGACTGGTCCGCGAACAGAATCCTGCTCCTGGGGCCATGGTCAAGGAAGGCAGAAGGGTTCTGCTTACCATGAATGCATTCGGCGTTCAGAAAGTGGCTGTTCCAAACCTTGTCGGATATTCGACAAGGCAGGCTATGGCTGAGCTGAATACCAAAGGTCTGACTCTTGGCAAGATCATCTACGTTGCAGATATGGCGACTAATAATGTCCTTAAACAGAGGTATAACGGCAAGCCTATCGAACCAGGATCGATGGTTGAAGCGGAAGCATCGATCGATATCGTCGTGGGCCTGAATCCAAACAATTGCGAGACCGTAATACCAGACGTTCGTGGAAAACGTAGCAATGAGGCTGCAAGGGATCTGAACGATCTGTATCTTAACGTCAGCCGCCTTCGTTATGACAAGAGCGTCAAGACCTATGAAGACACTTTGAAGGCCGTGGTATACAAGCAGGCTCCTGAACCTTCGCATCTTCCGATAAAGATGGGTACAGAAGTTACGCTATATCTTAGAGTAGAGGAGGCGCAGGAGTAATTATGGATCTGCAGGAAAATTATAATGACGAGGTTGCTTATGAAGATGAGCAGCAGGAAATGTTTGAGCATTATCGCTTTGACATAGCTGCTGGTCAGGAACCTATGCGTGTCGACAAGTACCTTGCGACCCATATGGAGTATACTTCGCGCCATCGTATCCAGCTGGCCATCAAGGCTGAATACATCCGTGTAAACGACAAGATCGTCAAGGCAAATTATGTCATCCGTCCAGGCGATGTGGTGACCTTTGTCATGCCTTATCAGCGACGTGGTCTTGAGATTCTCCCTGAGGAGATTCCTCTTAATATAGTCCACGAGGATGAGGATGTCCTGGTTCTCAATAAAGAACCTGGTATGGTCGTTCATCCTGGTCATGGACATTTCAGCGGAACATTGATCAATGCTCTTGCGCATCATTTGGGTCTGTCTCAGGGACCAGATGCAGAGGACGAGCGTATGGGTGTGCTTGTGCATCGTATTGACAAGGATACTTCAGGTCTGCTTGTGGTTGCCAAGAATGAGGAGGCTCAGCTAAATCTTGCAAAACAGTTCTTCGTTCACTCGATCGAGCGCCGTTATGTGGCGATAGTATGGGGTAATCTTAAGGAGGACGAAGGTACTATCATAGGTAATATCGGTCGTGATCCTAACGACCGCATGCGATTCAAGGTGTTTCCGGACGGGGATTATGGAAAGCATGCTGTGACACATTACCGTGTGCTTGAGCGTTTCGGCTATGTTACTGTTGTGGAATGCCGTCTTGAGACTGGTCGAACCCATCAGATCCGTGTTCATTTCAACTGGATCGGCCATCCTCTCTTCAATGATGACAGATATGATGGTTCTGAGATCAGAAAAGGAACCATATATGCCAAATATCGCCAGTTTATCGAGAACTGCTTCAAGCTGCTGCCAAGACAGGCGCTTCATGCGAAGACTCTTGGATTTGTACATCCTCGTACAAAGCAGATGGTGCGGTTTGACTCAGAACTGCCGTCAGACATGCAGGCTTTGATTGACAAGTGGCGTAAATACTCGGAAAACATGAGTCAGTTCCTCGAAGAGTAGGAATGTGATGCTGATATCTTATACAGGCTGTGCCCCAAAGGCATGGCCTGTTTTGGTATGCTCTTTGCCCTGCTATAAATTTGAATATTTAAAAATAAGCTAATATGAAAAAGATGATGATGACCATTATGGTTTTGCTCGTGGGGCTTGCGGCAGCGGCTCCCGGCGCATCTGCTCAAGGACATACCACACTTGAGGCCTGGAAGGAGGATATGGCGAAGTTCCGTGCCCGCTCGGAGCAGGACAGGAAACTTAACGAACTCACTGACTCTATAGCAGGCGTCCATGCGATGGCGGCTGTCAAGAACCAGGATTTTGTCCTTGAGGCGCAGACCGTATCGTTCAAGAATGGAGCCAGCGTGTTTGTGAACTCAAATACGAACTTTATTTCTGTCAAAGGTAATCGTGCCGTTGTCCAGATCTCGCCAAGTGATTTTGCCTCAGGACCTAATGGAGTCGGGGGAGTGACAGTGGACGGCATAATTTCTGGCCAGGAATATAAGGTCGGCAAGAGAGGGTTCGTGACATACTCCTTCAACGTGATGGGTGTGGGAATCAATGCTCAGATAGAGATCTACCTTACTCCGGGAACCAATCAGGCTTCTGCTACCATCTACCCCAACTTCAACTCCAATACGGTATGGATTCAGGGAAATGTACTCCCTTATGATAACTCGAATGTAATCGAGGGCATGTCTCTCTAAAGGTATTCGTAATAATGACAAACGGATTTAAACAATAAAGACATGAAAAAGATTTTATTTATTTCAACCTTGGTTCTTCTGGCCGTTGCGTGTCAGAAAGAGCCATACCCGCAGGATGGAGACAACGAGTATCTCGTTTATACAGCTCCTGCCAAGGATGCCGACTTCAGCGATTATACAACATTTGATATTGCCGACAGTCTGCTTGTGATAGGCCAGAGTTCCAAGCCTGAGTATTCTCAGTCAAATAATGCGCTTGCGCTTATTCAGGCCTTCAGAACCAATATGGAGAAGCTGGGCTACATCTACACTCCTGATAACCCTGACGCCGATCTCGGCATCCAGCTTACTTATATGATCAAGACCGAACGCTTCCTGCAGTATTATAATGACCCTTACTGGTGGCTTGACTATCCGGGCTATTGGTCTCCTGGTTACTGGGGTGACTGGTATGGATTCTACTATCCGCGTCCAATGGTTTACAGCTACTCAACCAATGCGCTTCTCGCCGATATGGTAGACCTTACTGCCGAACAGGGAGATGGCAAGTCTCTGGAGATTATCTGGTCAGTATATATCGGAGGTCCTGCCGGCCCTAATGTATCGTATGATGTGCAGAGGATGAAGGATTCCATAAATCAGGCGTTTGCGCAGTCTCCATATTTAAAGAAGAGTGAACAATAATCGAACATTGATTAACAATATAATATTTGAGAATATGAAAAAGATCATATACATAATGCTGGCCTCGGCTGCAATGCTTCTGTTTGCTGGGGAAGCCAGTGCCCAGATGGGCAAAAGGTACTATGTCAACGGCGGTTGGCAGTTCAATGGAACCGTGGCAAATGACTTTGTTCAGAACGGCCAGGGCTATGGAGCATACGTCGAAGGTGGATACTATATCACACCGCTTATCGCAGTCGGAGGTTTTGCAAGCTTCGGTACCAATAATGACTATGTCCCTAAGCAGACATATCAGCTTTCGGATGGAGCTGCTGTTACGACAGATCTTGACAGATCCATCTATCAGGTGCCTTTCGGTGCGACTATGAGGGTGCGTTTCATGAGGACAGAATTCCAGCCATACTTTCAGGCAAAAGTAGGTGCAGAATATTCAACCCAGAGCACCTACATGTCGACCTTTATAAACAGACATGAGAACTGGGGATTTTATATTTCTCCTGAAATAGGCTTCACTTTCTTCCCGTTCCATAAGACTGATGTCGGATTCCAGCTTGCCGCCTATTACAGCTATGCGACAAATCATAACGGAGATTATGGGCTGAAAGGTTTGAACAATCTTGGATTCAAGCTTGGTCTGGCATTCTGATCCGGATGTCATTGAGAGACCCTGAAATGGTTGTGTAAATCGTCTAAAAAGGCCTTGTGACAAAAAAATGTTGCAAGACCTTCATTTTTGTAAATAAAAATTTGCAGGTTAAGAAAAAAAGTGTACCTTTGCAGTCCGATTCGAAAAAACTCAGATGAGGCACGGATTCGGACCAAGGATTGATTCGCTAGCTCAGTAGGTAGAGCACAACACTTTTAATGTTGGGGTCATGGGTTCGAGCCCCATGCGAATCACAAAAGTTCTTAAATTACTGCTTCCCTAGCTCAGTTGGTAGAGCACGACACTCTTAATGTTGGGGTCCAGGGTTCGAGCCCCTGGGGGAGCACCAGACGAAAGTCTAAATACACATTGAAGCAATTCAAGCAAAGCTTCCCTAGCTCAGTTGGTAGAGCACGACACTCTTAATGTTGGGGTCCAGGGTTCGAGCCCCTGGGGGAGCACGAAAGGAGTTCAGAAATGAACTCCT
>JAEIGA010012303.1_pt1 | contig 12977 bp, 8 predicted proteins | sample 9270691 | NCBI WGS metagenome assembly JAEIGA01 (sample SAMN17057246, study PRJNA624740) | gut metagenome | biome: biome; isolation source: fecal sample | host: Bos grunniens | place: China: Xizang | collected 2019 | reverse complement strand
CAACGGCCTTATTACCAAATCAACCAGCGGCGATATGTCCTACAACGGCGGTTCGCCCTACAGCGAATATCCGGCTGAAACTCAAATTGATTGGATCAGACTCTATCAGGATCCTAACCAAGCTGCCAACGGCTTCCTGACCGCTGACACAATTCCCGAAGACAGGAAGAAGATATTTGACTAATTTTTAATGGAGGAACATATGGATATCAAACGAAAAGTACAGTTCATACTGTCGGCGCTTGTCGCTGTTTGTATTGCGGCTCAGGTCGGCGTCACCGCTGCACCTGCCAACTATTCCGAATACAAAAGCGGTAGCACCTCCGTTACTTCGGCGGGCGATGATTTGAAAGTAAAGGGTTCGGATTTTTCGTTATGTAACGACAGTGCGGTTACCACCGAAAACGACGGATCGATAACCCTTAATGCCGATAAAACGGTCGAGTATAAATTCAATGTTCCTTCCGACTCTGTTTACAATATTTACTTATCATATGCAGCCCTTACCGATAATAAGTCAGAGCTTAATATCGGCATAATGCTTGACGGCAAATATCCCTTTGAAGAGGCGCAAAGCTTATCCTTCCCGACGGCTTGGAACAACGAAACCAACGATTTTGAGGTTGACAAAAAGGGAAATCAGTTAAGCCCCAAGCAGGTTATGGCAGAAGGCTATTTTACATATCCCGCATACGACGATACCGGCGTTGAAATTAAACCCTATGAGTTTTTCCTCTCCGCCGGTACCCACACCGTTTCCATTATGGCAATCGGTGACGGCGTTAAGCTGGGTGAGGTGAAGCTTTCTCCCGCAGAAAATGAGCCTTCCTATAAGGAATACATAAAAAATTATGACACCGATTCAAAGATTGATGCCAAGCCGGTGGTTTTGCAGGCGGAAGAGTCTGTAAACAAAACCTCCTTCGCTTTAATCCCTAAATCGGACACCCTTAATTATGCGGTTATGCCCTCTAACCCCAAGTCAATTATGCTTAACTATATGGGCGGCACCTCTTGGCAGACCTCGGGAGAGCAGATTTCTTGGACCTTTAATGCCGAAAAGGACGGACTTTATAAATTCGTTTTCCACTACAAGCAGAGCGACAGCATTAACCGTGCTTCCTACAGGCATTTGATGATTGACGAAAAAACTCCCTTCTCGGAGGCCCGCAACCTTAAGTTCGATTACACCACAGGCTGGCAAACCTATGAGCTTGGGGAGGATGACGAGCCTTATCTTGTTTGGCTTACAAAAGGTGAGCATACCCTCACCTTAGAGGCCACCTTGGGCTCTAACACTTCCGATTATTACAAGCGATTGGGCGAGATATGCGAAAGCCTTAACTCGGTTTATCTTAATATAATTAAGATTACAGGCACTTCGCCGGATATCAACCGAGATTACGACCTTTTTATACAGATACCTGATTTAGAGGAGACCTTGACCGACAACCGCAACGCTCTTAAAAAGCTTAGCGACGATATAGTTGCCGATAACGGCGGCAGCACAAACGAACTGTCGGCGGCGCTCGATAAGATGATTCTTATCATTGACAAAATGATTAAGGCCCCCTATGGCGCTCATCAGTATGTTTCTACCTTCTATTCAAACTACAGCTCGATAAGCACCTGGCTTCAGGATATGAAGAATATGCCCTTAGCCCTTGACTATGTGGCGGTAATGCCTGCGGAGTCCGATTTTGACGATGACAGCTCCTTCTTTAAAGGTATTAAATACAGGGTACTCCGCCTTTTAGCCTCCTTCTCCTCGGATTACGATACGAGCGATGCGGAATCGCATGACAAGACCATTACGGTTTGGACAGCTTTGGGACGCGATCAGGCTAACGCTATTGATACTATGATCAAGCAGGACTTTACCGCAAAAACGGGTATCAATGTAAACCTAAAAATCGTATCCGCCACCCTTATCAATGGTCTGTTATCTGATAATGTTCCCGATGTTATGCTTGATATGACCCGTCCACAGCCCGTTAACTACGGCGTGAGAAATGCGTTGTACGATTTGAGGGAATTTGAAGATTACGACGAGGTTATGGAGCGTTTCCAGGACGGCGCAGATATTCCCTACACTTATAAAGGTAAGACCTACGCTATCCCCACCACTCAGCTCTTTAATGTTATGTTCTACAGAACGGATATACTTGAAAAGCTTAACCTTTCGGTTCCGCAGACCTGGTCAGAGTTTATGGACGCTTCGGTTTCGATTCAAAGAAGCAATATGGAGGTCTACATTCCCTACGCCTCCGTTTTGGCGGCCAGTGCGGGCATAGGAAGTACGGGCCTTTACCCAACACTTATGCTTCAAAAGGGACTTTCCTTCTACAATGACGATTGCACTGCTACTGCTATTAGTACTCCTAAGTCAATTTCCGTATTTAACAACTTGATTAAAATGTATACGGATTATAAGATACAGAAGAGTGCGGATTTCTATAACCGCTTCAGAATGGGTATTATGCCCCTCGGTATCGCACCCTACAGCACATATTTCAACTTTGTACAAATGGCACCTGAAATTCAGGGCAAATATTCCATGGCGCTTGTCCCTGCCGATAATCAGACCGGCAGCAGAGCAGTTTCGGTTGATGGCGGCGCCTGCGCTATCATAAAGAAGACCAAAAAACCCGATGCCGCATGGGAGTTCCTTAAATGGTACACCTCTGCTGATGTTGTTGTTGAATATTCAAGGCGCGTCGAGTCCATACAGGGTCTTGTGGGCCGCATCCAAACCTCAAATATTGAGGCATTAAATAAGATGGATTGGGCTGAAGACCAGCTTGCAATAATCAACGAACAGTGGAAGCTCGCTAAAGAAATTCCCGAGGTTCCCGGAAGCTACTATTTATTACGTGCGGTTGATCAGGCTTATTGGTCGGTTATTAACGGCAAACAAAATTCTAAAGATGCTATTGCGTACTGGTCTGCGTCGGCAGATGCGGAAATAGAGCGCAAGTATCTTGAATTCGCAGATAATTGAGGAGAAATCGGTAATGAAACAAAAGTCTTTAAAACAGAGAAGCCGAAAGTGGTCTTTTGCTGAACAATGGCCGATGATCTTAATGGTTATACCATTTATGCTCGTTTTCCTGGTAATGATAGTAATTCCGATAATTGCCTCAATTGTTCTTAGCTTCACCAATTTCGATGCAATTCAGTTCCCGAAGTTTGTGGGACTTGACAACTATATGCGTATGTTCGTCTCTGACGATGTTTTTCCGATTGTATTTAAAAACACACTCGTAATTGCAGTTGTCGTAGGACCTATAGGTTTCTTAATGTCATTTGTTTTGGCATGGTTCGTAAATGAGTTCTCAACAGGGCTCAGAACCGCATTGTCCTTCATGTTCTATGCGCCGTCACTTGTAGGTAACGCTTACTTCATTTGGCAGATCCTCTTTAGCGGCGACGCTTACGGCTATATTAACAACTTACTGCTTTCCATAGGTGTTATTACCGAACCTATTCAGTGGCTGAAGGAGCCTCAATACATATTAGGGATTGTTATTATTGTTCAGATATGGCAGAGTATGGGCGTTTCCTTCCTTTCAAGTATATCGGGCTTGCAGAACATAAGCCGCGATATTTACGAGGCGGGCGCCATAGACGGCATAAGGAGCCGCTGGCAGGAGCTTAGATACATAACCCTTCCCTCAATGTCAAATATGCTGCTTTTCTCAGCTGTAATGCAGATATCCGGCGCGTTCTCAGTAAGCGCTGTTGCACAGGCATTGGCGGGCTATCCGTCGGTAGAGTATTCGGTTGATACGATAGTATCCTATATGACCGATGTGGGAGAAACGAGATTTGAAATGGGCTATGCTTCGGCAATTTCGGTAGTTCTGCTGTTAATGATGGTTGCCTTCAGGGCTATTGTAGGAAAGCTGCTCAAGGTCGTTACTAAGTAGGAGTGTGTAAAATAATGGAAAATGTTAAAATGGCTCAGACCGCTACTCCTGCTTTAGGCACGAAGAGAAAAAAGTTTCGTATTCGCAAGGCCAGTAAAAAGCAGTTCAGTAAAAGATTTACAAGGTCAAGAGCAGGTAATGTGTTTTATTTCTCATTCTTGACCTTGGCAGGAATCTTCTGTCTTTTGCCACTTATATATTCAATAGTTACGTCATTTAAACCTCTTGACGAAATTATGATCTTCCCGCCGAAGTTTTTTGTTAAAAGACCGACGATAGCAAACTATATAGCATTACCTGAATTGCTGTCAGGCTTAGAGGTTTCGATTGACAGATATATTTTCAACAGTATTTTTGTAGGCATTGTCGCAACCTTCCTCTTTGTGGCGATTTCTTCTGTGGCGGCGTTCTCACTCTCTAAGGGTAAGTACAGCGGAAGAGATTTTATGTTTAAGATTATTCAGTACGCCTTGCTTTTCAACAGCTATACATTGGCATTACCGCAATATATTATCTTGACAAAGCTTCATGTTGTAGATACTTACTGGGCATATATTCTTCCTCATATGGCTTCAACCATGGGTATATTCCTTATGAAACAGTATATGGACGGTTATGTATCGGAAACATTTATCGAGGCTGGTAAAATCGACGGTGCTTCATATTTAAGAATCTTCTGGACGATTGTTATTCCTATTATACGCCCGGCAATGCTCACATTAACCTTGTTTGGTTTCCAAGCTGTGTGGGCGTATTTACCCGGAACAACAGTTTACACCGAAACAGTTAAAACCTTGCCCATGATAACGGCTCAGGTTACGAGTGCCGGTGTTGCCCGTACAGGCAGCTCGATGGCGTTGACGGTTTTAATGATGATTCCGCCGATAGTTATTTATTTGGCAACTCAAAGCGGTGTTACGGAAACTATGAGCAGCGCAGGAATTAAGGAGTAGTGTTTATTATGTACAAAGCAAAGTTTAAACGCATAAAACGCTTTTTGGTTTGTTCGCTTGCTCTCTTAATGCTTGCGGGAACGGCGATATCAGCCTCTGCGGCTCAAATTCCTACTGACGCTTATAACTATTGGACTGATACCGAGAGCGAGGACAGTAAAAAATCTGCCTACTCAAAAAATGCGTTTGTAGCAGAAACGGTTATCGATGCTAAAACCTTGGGCGTACCCTTTTTTGATGAGCTTAGCGATTTTTGTGTAGACAACGGAAACATTTATCTCCTTGACGGCAATGCTTCAAGAATTACAATTCTTGACGAAAATTACAATGTCATCAAGGATATAAGCGAGTTTTCCTATAACGGCGAGCCTTTAAATATTAAAGGCGCTAAGGGAATATTTGTAAAAAACAATAAAATATACATATGCGATACCGAAAATGAACGGGTTTTGGTTATGGATAATAACTGTCAGGTTACTGCTGTAATCACCTGTCCGAAATCAACCGTTGTTCCGGATGATTTCTACTACCATCCCTTCAAATTAACGGTGGATTCGGAAGGCTACCTCTATGTTTTGACGGAGGGTTCATATTACGGAGCGATGCTTTTTTCTCCCTCATATGAGTTTCTTGAATTTTTCGGTTCAAACGATGTAGTACACAATATTTCAACCGTCTTAGGAAACATTATTTCGCGTGTTTTCCCGAACAACGAGAAAAAGGCGGCAACTGTTAAGTCTTTGCCCTACAGTATAGTGGATTTGTGTATGACGGAGGATGACTTCGCATACACGGTTACAGGCGCAACGAATGCTGATACGCCAAAGGAGCAAATCCGCAAGCTGTTTGTAGGCACGGGAAGCAATATTCTATCCTATACAGGAAATTTCGCCGACGAAGGTGAGAACACCACATCTCGTATAAAAACAACAATCAAGCAGGATTTATGTAGCGTTGATGTTGATGAAAACGATTTTATATATGCGCTTGATTCAAAATACGGAAGAATCTTCGTTTACGACAGTGAAGGACGATTGCTCACAACCTTTGGAGGCGGATTAGATAACGGCGAACAAATAGGCACCTTCAAGCAAGCCCAAGCGTTGGCTCTAAAGGGCGACAGAGTGCTTGTTCTTGACGCTCTTACAAATTCAATTACGGTTTTCAAGCATAATGAATATTTTGAGCTTATGACCAAGGCACAGCTGCTTACCATAGGCGGTGACTATACTGCCGCTAAGGACCTTTGGCAGCAGGTGATAAAAAAGGACAGCAACTGCCAGATAGCTTACTCGGGCTTGGCTCGTGCGGAATATGCGGCGGGTAATTACGACTTGGCAAAAGAATATGCCCGCAAGGGTTATGACAGAGACACATATTCCTTAACCTTTAAGGTACTGCGAACTCAGTTTATAACAGACTATTTCTGGATAATTGTGATAGTTGCCGTAGTAGTGATAGCTGTGCTGATTGTTTTGTTTAAGATCAAGAAGCGCAAGGACATAAAGCTTATAAAAAGTCCAAAACTGCGGTTGGCTATGTCTGTACTGCTCCATCCGATAGATACATTCAATACTATTAAGGAAAAAAAGATGGCATCTGTCGGTATAAGCGCAGTCCTATTGTTAGTATTCTATGTGACCGCTATATTAAAGGTACTGTGCGGTGGCTTCTCGTTCACATATTACGATCCGGCGAGCTTCAACTCGATTTGGGTATTGGTTAAGAGCGTGGGTCTTGTTATTCTGTGGATTGTGTCAAACTGGCTCGTATGCTCCCTTATGGGCGGTAACGGCAGAATAACCGAGATAATTACGGTTACCTGCTACAGCTTGATTCCTTTGATAATCAATCAGGTTATTCAGATAATACTTACAAATGTTCTTTTGACCGAAGAGGCCTCGTTCCTCTCGATAATAAGCACAGTTGCGACCATATTCTTCATATTTATGCTTGCGATGGGAACTATGATCATTCACGAATACGAATTTGGTAAATTCGCCGCAACATCGGCAGTTACCGTAGTGGCAATGGCTATTATTATATTCTTAATATTCCTTGTCGTTATGCTTTTACAGCAGTTATTTGGATTTATTTCGACCGTAGCAATGGAAATTGTCACATTTTGATGAAAGGGTGTAAAAATGGTAGCTTCAAAAAATAATATAGTTAAAATATTTACACTCATCGTTGCGGCGGCACTTGTTTTCACCGGATGTGGCTCGGGTAATCAGAGCGCTCAGAAGCTGGGAAGCTATAAATCGGCCGGTGAAGTGGAAAACATTGATGGCGTTGTGGCCGAAAACGATAAATATCAGTTGCTTTGGGATAACACTCAAAAGACGGTTTCGGTTTACGATAAGAGCGACGGTTCTGTTTTCAGCACGACTAAGTCCGAAGAACAGATAGAGCTTGATGAATTCGGCTTGCCAAAGCCGCAGGATCCTCGAAAGATATCCGATATTATTGTTGAGTACACAGATTCTGACAATAATGAAAGCCAAGTTCTTTATTCAAGTATCGACGCAGTTAATTCGGGTAGTGTTACATGCGAAGCGATAGAGAATGGCATAAGGGTTACATTCTTTTTTGAGAGTGTGGAAATAGCTATTCCTGTCGAGTATGTGCTTTTTGAAGAAGGATTTTCAATTTCGGTTGATCCTGCTAAGATAAGAGAGAATAATAACAAAACGGTCTCTATAAGTCTGGCTCCGTTTGCCCTTGCACTCAAGAACGGCACAGAGGATTCGTACTTGTTTGTTCCGTCAGGTTCGGGAGCCCTCGTATATCCCAGAGATCTCTCAGGCGGAGGCAATTTGTACTCGCAGGATGTTTACGGCTCCGATCCGTTAGATGTTGTTTGGGAGAAGAATTCCAACGAGCAAACAGTAAAGCTTCCTGTTTACGGAGCAAAGGAAGGGAATAATGCCTTGTGCGCTATTATCAGCTCCGGGGATGATTCAGCTTTAATCGAATCAATCTACGGCTCCTCTTCTCTTGGCAGCTCAACGGTTTACTCAACCTTCAAGGTTCGGGGCAAAGTAAAAATCCGCAAAAAGCTATACGGCACTCGCGACTTTGAATTGATTAAATACAGCGACAATGTTATAGAGTCCCCCTGTAAGGTCGATTTCTATATCCTTAAGGGAAATGATGCAAATTATTCCGGTATGGCAAGGGTATTCAGGGATAAAGCCCTGAAGGACACTGAGGCGGAAATCAAAAATTCCGCAATGAACCTTGTAATTTGCGGCGGCACAATGATTGATAATTCGTTCCTCGGAGTGCCTTACAAGGCGCTATACGCTACGACGACTGTTAAAGAAGCGTATGAGATAATAAAGGAATTAAACGAGGAGACGGGCGTATCCCTTTCGGTTCTGCTTAAAGGTTACGGCAAAACGGGAATAGATATCGGCAAAATAGGCGGCGGCTATACCTTAAGCCGAACACTCGGAAAGGTATCCGACCTTAATGATTTGGGCGCTTACTGTGAAGAAAATAATATCGGTGTTTATTTTGATTTTGATGTTGTGCGTCAGTCGGCAAACGGCTGGTTCGCATCGAGTGATACAGCAAGATCCATCGATAAACAAACCGAGTATCAGTACATATACGACAAAGCGCTTAATTCGAGGATTACCGATACAAGATTTTCACTTATATCCAGAAGCTCCTTAACCGACTGTGCAGATAAGATTATTGCTAAAACTGCAAAATGGAATATCGGAGGCGTTGCGTTAGACACACTCTCAAATATTTCATATTCGGATTACAATAGCTTAAAATATCCGTCAAGGAGCCAAATGAGTTCGGATGTTAGCGGCATATTTACAAATATTAAGGAGTCAGGTAAAAAGGTTGCTTCTGTCACGGCAAACTTTTATGCCGCAAGCAATTCCGACGCTATATTTGAAACGCCGTCATCATCAAATAGTAACTATGGCTTCTCGGCAGATGTTCCGTTTTATCAGATGGTATTTAAGGGTAAGGCAGATATCGGCTGTGAATCGGTCAACCTAACCTTTGATGAAAGAGACGCAATTCTAAAATCGGTAGAGAGCGGCGCAGGCATTACATATGCGTTGTTTAATAATTATGACACAGCTTTAGCCGATTCATATTATCCTGTTTTTACAACAGGAACATACAGCTTGATTAAGCAAGATATAATTGATCAGGTTAAAGAACTTAAGGGATATTACAGCGCTATAGAAAATACATCTATTAAGGAACATATTCTTATAAGTAACGATGTACGCAAAACGGTCTTTGAGAACGGAACTACCGTATATGTCAACTATTCCGATAATGATTATAAAGGTGATTTTGGAACAGTTGCGGCGCACGGTTATTTAATCGTTCCCTCTGCCGATGAATAGCTTAGACTGTAAATAATTGATTGTGGTGACGCAGATGAAGAAAAAACATACTAAAGGAATTGAGGCAAGAAAGAGCCGCTACGGTTTTATGTTTGTCCTGCCGTGGCTAATAGGATTTGTCTTGTTCTTCTTTATTCCTATTATACAGTCTTTAGTGTACTCTTTAAGTACCGTACAAGTGACCGGTAACGGTATTGCAACCGAATTCGTCGGTTTAGAGCATTATTCATACCTGATTGACAGAGACCCCGAGTATCTCAAGATGTTACGAACCTCGGTTATATCCTTTGCGTATAAGCTTCCGCTTATACTGGTAGTCAGTATAGTTCTGTCGCTTGTTTTGAACCAGAAGTTCAAGGGCAGGGTATTCTTCAGGGGATTGTTTTTCCTGCCTGTTATCATAGCAACCGGCGTTGTTATGGAATTGGTTTTTAAGACTATAGACAGTTCGAGCACGGCACTTGGTGTTTCAGATTCAATAACATCTAATATGTTTTCAATCGAAAGCATAATGGAAAGTCTTGACCTACCCACGCAAATAGCTACATATATCCAAACTGCGGTAAGCAGTATCTTTGATTTGATATGGGAATGCGGAATACAGATAATTTTATTTATTGCGGGACTTCAGTCAATACCGGCTTCAATTTATGAAGCAAGTAAGGTAGAGGGTGCTACAAAATGGGAGGAGTTCTGGTTTATTACCTTCCCACAGTTAGGAAGAATTACACTGCTTGTAGCTATCTTTACAATGCTTGAGATATTTGCTGATAACCAAAACGAATTGATGAGCAGCTCATACATCAAAATGTCCGGCGGTATATATGACGAATCGTCTGCAATGCTGTGGATGTATTTTGCGATAGTGGCTGTGATTATGGGTATATTAGTGGCATTATACAGCAAGTTCTTACTTAAGAAATGGGAATAACGGGGGTGAGTTAAAATGACTAAAAGTGTAGTGTCGGGCAAAAAAGGTTTGACAGGTTCAAAGGTCAAAAAGAAAGCCCTGCACATAACAACTACTGTTGCAAGGTTAGTGTTCTTAATTTCAATTTCATACATCGTTATTTATCCATTGCTTTATATGGTTTTAACATCATTTACTCAAGAGACGGCATTTTATAGCTCGCGCCGGATATGGATTCCGGATAGCTTGACCACCTCCTACTATCTGTTGATAGTTGAGATTATAGAGTATTTTAAGGCTCTGGCTTCAACGCTTAAGTATGAAATTGTTGCGGCGCTTATTGAAGTGTGCAGTTGCGCTGTCGCAGCATATGGGTTCTCCCGTTTTAACTTCAAGTTAAAAAAGTTATGCACTGCGATGCTCTTCCTTACCATTTTAATACCAACCGCAATGATAATAATTCCCCTTGCAATCAATTATGCTCATTTGGATTTCGTCGGTATTTTAGGCTTGTTTAACAAGCTGACGGGGATTGACCTTAGACCCACGATAATTAACACTCCGTGGTCATTCTGGTTGCCGTCGTTGTTCGGTATGGGCCTCAGATCGGGAATAATGATATACATATATATGCAGTTCTTCAAAGGTCTTCCGGGTGAGTTTGAAGAAGCGGCATATGTTGACGGAGCAGGACCCTTGAGAACCTTTTTACAGATAATTATTCCGTCTTCATCGGTTGTTATTTTAACCGTATCGGTATTTTCAATTATCTGGCATTGGAACGATTATCAAATGTCCACAATGTTTATGAATCAGGACCTCCCTCTTTCGGTATCCCTGCTTAATTTACCTGAACACTTAGGTATTTTTGGGTATCATATAAGCGATTTTGACCCGCGGGCAATATCGCTGATGATGGCCGCATGTGTTTTATTTGTATTGCCGGTGCTTGTATTCTATTTAATAATTCAGCATTGGTTCATAGAAAGTGTTGATCGCGTCGGAATCACTGGCTGAAAATTCACGACGGTCATATAAATCAAAAAATCATTAACTATTGGAGGAATAAGAATGAAAACATCAGTAAAACGCCTGTTGTCACTGTTATGCGTAGTTGCCGTCGCAACTGCTACAATGGCATCATGCAAGAAGGACACAGATGTTCAGACAAGTTCGGAAGAGTATGAAATCGAATACATTTACGAATCCGAAGAAACTGACGGCACCGAGTCCGAAGGTACAGAAACAAATTCGACCGAAACAGGTACTTCAAGCAAGGGTACTTCAAACAAGGATACTTCAAGCAAGGGTACTTCAAGCAAGGATACTTCAAGCAAGGGTACTGCCAGCGTAATAAAGGGATCCGGCTCTTACCACAAGTGGGACTACAGCTCCTTAAAGGGCAAGAAGGTAACCTTCGCTATGTGGACCGACTATATTAAGCCCTATGCTGAATCGGTTATTAAAACATTCGAGAAAGAAACCGGTATGGATTTCGAGTATATGAATGTTCCCCAGGTCGATTATATAAAAACCGTATCAGGCAAGATTGGTACCGGTACAGGACCTGATGTTGTTATCGATAACAGTGATTTCCCGGGCTCGTTGCAGATTTTAGCTCCTTGCAACGATTATGTTGATCTTTCTGACCCGATTTGGGATGCTGATTACTATAATCTCTATACTATAAACGGTAAGACATATTCAATCCGTGCGGCAAGTTGTATCTTCACCGGTACAAACATGTTGTACTACAATAAGACCCTGCTTAGTAAGGCGGGAGTTACCAGTCCTGCCGATCTTTATAAAGCGGGCAACTGGAACTGGGATACATTTACAGCTCTTATGAAGGCTTATAAAAACAGCAGCACAAAGGTTAAGGGCACAAATCCCATGTATTTAGACGCCAGATACACTATGGCCAGCATAGGCGCCGATGTATTTAAGTATGATCCTAAGACCTATTCCTTCTCAAACAACCTTAACGACCCGCTTGTAACAAAGGCTGTTTCAAAATATGCTGAATGGACTAAGGCGGGGTATAGTGCGAGCGAAGATATCTTATCGGGCAAAGCGGCAATGCAGCTGACCTTCTTGACTAAAAAGGATGTTCAGAGCTCCAATGTAACACTTAATGATTTAGCATGTGTTCCCGCACCTGATTATGATGCAAATAACAAAGCGGTAAAATCCGTCGGCGGAAAAGGCTGGGGCATCGCTAAGGGTGCGCAGAATCCTGAGGGAGCAGGCATATTCATTAAGTACTATACCGATCCCAACAACTACAATGCAAACGAATTTTTCATTAACGATGAAGCTACAAAGATGTTCTTTGAAGACAAAACATCAAACAGACCTTCTCATATGAATGTTCTTTACGGTGTTTGCGCTGCAAACGGTGTTGATGCGGCTCCGTATTGTATGCTGGGTTCAGGCATTGATCCGAGTCAGGTAAATGTTACCCTTGATGCTATGAAGGCTGAAACAACAGCCCGTGCAAATAAGGCAACAAAGGTGCTTCAGGACTTTACAAAATAATTTTTTGAAAATCAATAGATAATTTTCAAAAACGAAGGGAATGAATCATTCTGTGAAGATCAAGCAATTATCAAAGCATTTGTTGGCAGTTGTTTTGTCTTTGGCGGTTTTAGCGTCTACATTGATGCTTCAAACCTTCTCGACCTTTGCAAACGGCACAGTCAACTCCTTTGAGGGACAGGAGGCGACCGGCTTTAAAGACGGAGACGGTTCTGCCACAAATCCTTATGTAATCGAAACTCCTGAACAGCTTGCCCTATTAGGT